>Ga0123353_10016562_pt1 | contig 10780 bp, 4 predicted proteins | sample TergutLab28metaG_3_FD_92763 | JGI IMG/M metagenome (GOLD analysis project Ga0123353, IMG submission 92763) | Labiotermes labralis P3 segment gut microbial communities from Petit-Saut dam, French Guiana - Lab288 P3 | ecosystem: Host-associated > Arthropoda: Insects > Digestive system > Gut ... | reverse complement strand
GTGTGCCATTTAGTTTCAAGCCATCCTGGTTTACCTGAACCCTCCTAATGGCGTACTCTAAAGCAAAGTTAAAAAGCATTGGTGACAGAGCGTCTCCTTGTTTCAAACCATTCCTAATAGGGAACCTGTCAGACATACTCTTGCCTACCCGGACTCTGCTATATATTTCAGTCAGACTCATCTTTATTAAACTTAGAAGTTTCCTAGGGATACCAAACTAATTGAGAATCTTATATAAGACCTCCCTCCTAACTGAATCACAAGCTTTCTTGTAGTCTATAAAGAGGTGATGAACTTCTTCATTGTATTCCAATTTTTTCTCAAGTATTTGGCGAATGTAGAATATATGATCAATAGTCGACCTGTGCAATTACATAACACACAGCACAAAACCAACTAACGCCCCTGCGAATATCATACATGTAGGACACCTTCTAATAAATTAATGCAGGCCAAGTACTCTGTTGAACACCTTGGACGCGCTTGTTTATATATATATATATATATATATATATACACACACACACACACTTTTCAATATATTCATGCATAAATATATACATACATAGTACACACATGCCTGCATATACGTAGTTTCATCTCACATTCACCTACCCGAAATATGGCGGCAATTGGTTACTCCGAAACCATGGTAGGCTATGAAATGGCATACCTCAGAAGACCACCGGCTTGCGTTCTTCAGGTGGCATATCTGTTTCAAAACTTGGTTCGATTTCGATATGTACATAATTTGAGCTCTCCGTTTTTCTGGAATATGGTGCCGCGTCACTGGATGTTGGTGGCCGTTTCGGGAAACTCTGAACGCCCCGAAACTTCGGACACCAATTACCAATGACGCGGCGCAACATATCAGAAGAACACACAGTTCAACTGCATCACTGCGAACGCTTAAAAACTCGCAAGCACGTAATTTTTCTTCCCACGGTACAACTACATCTTTTGGATTTGGCACAGGCATGTTCTATTTCATTCCTCCACACCCCTTAAGCTGTTACGCCCCCCCCCCCAAACAGTACTTGTTTACATTTGCTTTATATCTCCACCGGAACCCCTCAACACTTGTCACAGTCATCGGCGTCAGAATGATACACAAGTTCAATAAGAGACAGCCCGACTTCAAGCAAATCAACTGTAATTCTTTCTGCATGCAAATAAGTAGGCCTAAACAATACCCTGTCATCGCTCAAAGTGACTAGCTGACATGCGAATGCGTGGGGACTACCGCAGCAAGAGAAGGAACGACTCTTTGTATTCAAATGTCGCATTCCCATACAAGCAACTTACCTTGACCCACTGCTTTAAGAAAGGAAGAGCACAAACCACACAAATTTCCTTTATTTTATTTTACCAAATACTTCATATTTAATGTAAACTATGGCTGTTGAAATATTACGTACTTCTGCAACAGAATAACAGCAAAACGCTAACGTAATATACTAATACATCACCTACTGATTCGCCGAGTACCGCCTGTCCTGTGGATTTGATAAATATGGCCGTCCCAATGCCAGTTACCATGCTGGCTGACTGATGGAATGAATTACTAATCCAATGCCACAGAACTCTTCTTCAGGAACTAACAGCTCCACACACAGTGAAGGAATTCCCCACTTTTATAAAACCCAAATGTTCATTACCGTGTTCACAACTGCCAACCACTCTCTTCCCTATCCTGAGCCACGTAAAACCAGTCCTCCCCCCCTACCACCCACAATTCTAGTTCTCTAAGATCGACATTCATATTATCATCAAATCTATTCCAAGGCTTCTCAGCAGTTTCTTTCCTTCAGATTTCCCCCAGTAAGACTCTTTATATATTTCTCTGCTCTCCCCATGTGTGCCAAACGTCCCGCCCCTCCCATACGTCATGATTTGATAAATCGAATGCCATTTGGTGAGGAGTATACATCAGGAATGTCATTATGCAGCTTGGCCCAGATATCATCGTCAGCACTGCACTCTCGAACATGCCCAGCTCAGCCTACGACTTTCCCTCAATGCCAGAGACCAAGTTTTGTACATTTTCTTCATTTTTCACTTTTTATAACAAACGGAAACAAAAATTTCTGGACGGATTTGCAGCAGGTATTCCCACACTCTTTACTTCTACGCGCATGAAATTTTGATTTGTTAATTACGTACAAAAATATCTGAAACCTTGCCTCATTTTTCATAGAATGTATTGGTTATCTTTATGACTTGACTTAGTCCTACATTCTGTTAACGAGGCATTTCACAAGTAGTTATTTTTATCCGTGTTTACATTTAGACCAGCCTTCTTACAAGTGACAAATGAAGCTTCCGTGTATTGCTGTTACCACACAGTTTACTTAATGATCTCCTGCTAACCGTAAGTGTCAATTACTCAACTTGAAGGACCTGTTTTAGCACTGCCACTGCAGGTTGTGAATTTATATTTGTTAGCGATTTAAATATGCATGGAGTTGACGGTGTTGAAACCCCTGGACTTGCTGTCCTGTATAAAATCTGTTCTGGGGTTTCTCAATATTCCTAGGTCATTGTCACGGACGCAACCTAACAACGGCATCCTCGACATTTAGCTTCTCTAATGGATGTTACATAACGTCAGCAGCAGAAAAAGGCCAACAACTGAATGCTCGGAGTCACGGTGCACACTTCGCGAGTTCAGTAGGCTACAGACCTAAACCAATATTACACAAGAACACAACACGAAACAATACTGACACCTACAATTATTAATCCGACAACTTTCTCTCAGAAGCACGGAACTTGGAGAAAAAAGAATGAATCACAGATAGGGACTTAAAATGTATTTAAAGTGGATGAAAAGCAAACACAGTAATTATATTCGTATAATGACGGACGTGCATCGAGTTTCATAAAAAAACTTGTTGAGCAGCAAAGTAAAAGCAAACTGGGATAAGCGTTCTACGCGGAATAGCTCGGTCGCCTTCGCCCTGTTATTACCTCTTAAATTTTCAATTCATGAATGCCAACTTTCGATGCCGTTTTATATTTAGCGACAAACCGATTATTTCAAGCAAACCACCTATACATTCGAGTACCACAAATGCGTCTTTGGATTATTCTTTATACAACACAGTACATACGTTTTCTCCGTAGCTTAGTGACATTTTTACAGTCGATTGCGCTTGAATGTGAAGCCTTACTAGAGTAGAAAGACAGATAACTGTGTGCCAAATCTGCGAAGGGTGGAGCATCAGAGTTCCTTCTGACACAGTACGACATTAAATACAACAGAACAAACATCTTCAGAGTGTCGTATAAAGGCAATCAAGGCATTACGTTATGCGGATTGCGAGGGGGGTTGGGGTGGGGAGATAACTGGTAACCGAGGTAGGATTTTATTTTATTTTTGGCCTATGCCTATTTACACGCAGGCCGCAGATGCGAGCGGAAATGCAAATCGCCTTCGCATGAAGTGTTCGTTATTGGGCGTCCTTTAAGAAATAAGAAAAAAATATATAGTAGAGACCACGTCCTTCCGTATGCCGCTGACCTTGCATCAGCCACTAAAAGCCGGTTGTCGGTTTTCATTAAATTGCATAAAAATGAATTTTCATGAAACTCCGCACATACGGATTGTCAAGAAAAGGAGAAAACAGACCATCAAGGCGCATACAATTATTGTTAAGCGCTTTGTTTTTGTTTTGTTTTGTGTGTTCGCAACCTTATTTTTGCCTTGTTTTGATTGGAACATAAAGTGTCTGCAAATTTCAACAGAACTTCCCAGTATTATGCTTCATTTAGATATGTTTCGTGGTTTTCGACGTGTTATATGCGTACGGACGGACAGATGGAGGACAGACTTGTGTCATTTTACTAAGCGCTCTGCAGGGATGACAACGCTACTAAAACAAACCTACAAGTAACTACTTTTAAGCAAAGTAAAGTTAAAATGAACATAATACAGATAAAATCAAAGCTGTCCAAAATTTGAAGTAAGCCAGCCAAACTTGTGTTTCATCGAAGTCGGTTTCGTAGTTTTGTCACTTGTGGAAACACGACCAGGCGGGACGAGACGAATGGGTGCGTTTGTGATTTGTGTTACGAGGGGAATGGACGGCAAACTGGCTTTAGTCGAACTGCTTCCGGTGACCGTATTTTACGGCTCACAAGTTCTTCTGACCAACTCAGATTCAGGATTAATCCCTTATACAATCGGCAGTCTCCTTGGGTCACCACATGTACGTCTGTACGCTCACGTTTCATTGCACGCAACGCCGTGACCATTGCAGGTCACAATTGAAAATCAAACTTGTAACTCACACGCGTCGTGCTGGAAGTCGGACTGCCCCAAGCATGACAATTCTCAATATAAAACAGGTTTAGACTGGTCATCAATGACCAGCATGTTGAAGAAGACGGCAAGAACGAAGCAAAAAGCAAATTCGTAAGTGTCCGAACACGTAGTATTTCCAACTCGTTCTCTCGGTCATTATCCTGTGATGCCAATTTCGTTAATACGTGCCAGAAAAAGAGGCTTTTTTAACACACGATGTAAGATTTCTCAGTACCTTAGCAACAGGTTTATCATCGATCATCTGCTAGTTATCGTAAGCGGTGAAATTTACAATCGATGTCGATTAAGCGACGTCACTCGATGTTCGATACCCAAATGTCTTCAGCGGCAGCTCGTATCTGACAGAGAAGAGAGTCCGTCTCCATTATAAAAACTACATTGTCGGCCTTAGCGCTTAAGTCACAGACGATGAAGTCTCTCTAAATTATGAACGCCAATCATGGCGACAGGTCATAAACATACGTAGCCTTTAGATATAAAGTGTCTGTTGGCCTCGACAATTTCAGTACAAACTTCGATGAAAAAATTTCATGAAAATACGTCTGTACCATGCGCGCGGACATGAAGCTAGCTGTCGCTTTTCGCAACTGTTTTCTGAACGCACCCAACAATAAAAGCACCTCTAATTTTAATGCTCCCAGACAGCACGTAAACCAATTGATTAGGCTTGTACAAGAAAGATTCCCGCACTCGCGGCGGATACGATGGACCTCAGGCGAAATGTGCTGCGCGGTGAATATTCCCTTCCATCAGAAGGTTTTATCTGTAATGTACCGTTACTGTAATTTTCTTGGGCAGCTTATCAGATAAGCTTCGCTCTGCATATTAAATGTTCATGTTTGTTTTCCAGTGTTCCACCACGTAGTCTGCATCAATAATAAAAAATTACACCACGCAATATTTTACGCTATGAGTGAGGGATCAGCTTAACAACGCTCATTTAGGCGCACTGAAGAGAAAACAGTACAAATCTGAATACAGTAAACACAGTATACATTTTGGCAAACTACAGCAGTGCGATACAATAAATTACGACCGGAGGTAACCACGTCTCTTCCCTCAATGCAACTGCGAGTGTGTTACGAACGTATTTAAAATGTTTAAAGACTCCATTATTACTGCTGCATTTTTAATTCGCCATTTACACTTAACACACACACACGCATATATTTCACATTTATTTAATTGAATTAATGTCACATCAAAGCAATAAACATTAAGCCTACCAGAATACAAAGACAGTAATCAGGACACGATACAAGGCACATACAACATATATATATATATGTATACACACACACACACACACACACACACACACATAGATATATGTTAAATCCAGCCACTGGTACTGATGTAAGTTTGTCACAACTCACACAGAATACCATTTTGCAAAAATTCGTTCCATGTCAGCTTCAGAAATACAGTGGCGAAGGCAAGAGCTGGGGAAGCCAAACATCCTTCGAAATTTAATTATTTCTCTCTTTGGTTGTTCGTGTTTAATTCAACGTAAGTGTAAGGAAATAAACAGTGAATGCCAGTTGTGTTAGATATGAAAATAATCACAGTGTGAGAAAGACCAGAGCAGTTGCTGCAGTACTACAGCACCATCTGCACCGTCCATTTCGCTGTCTCGCTGTCTCTGACACAAGTACACCGTTGAACACCTTAAATTTATACCTGTATTACTGCATTCTGACAATAACAGATGCCAGTGTGAGGTAAGTAGGCTATGTCATCTGGTATATGTCTCAGCAGAGAACTCAGCCACGGGCTGGGACCTGCAGTACATTAGGAGACGTACATACAAAGCCAGCTGATGGTCACTTCAGTGTCTGACACACAGTGTAAATCGTCTACCTTTCCGGGGACACACATAGGGCTTACGTACTTCCAAATCTTGTGTTAATATAAAAGGCTCAAAGCTATATCTACACAACTTTTTAAGAACGGGAATGAGGGGACCGGGAGGGGGAGAGAAAAGTGAAGAAGAAGCAGGTACGAAAGGGATAAAAGAGTTAACGCAGAGGTGCGGAAACTGCTTTGACGTAAACAAAAGGGAGGATTCACATTAAGGCCATATCTGTTACAACACCATGCACGATAGTCATTTGGTATTACAATAGTTTCGGGGGAATAACTTAGACCCCTTCTTCGAAAAAGACGCCTGTAGATGATACAGCGTGTTCGTATGTAAATGTTGGTAACCACCTCCCACAGGACACGAGGTCATAACCTGGAAGACTAAAATATACATAAACAAATCGAACATATCGAAAACTCGCGTTGAGTTTAATTTGGTCACGCCATGTCCTAAGACTATGTTTTACAGAGGTTTAGTTAAGGATGTGGCAAGAACGTTTACTATACAGCAAAAACCAATTATCTACACGTACAATGCAACAGCATTGAAATGCAATTCCATTACAGAATTTATTCAGAGAAGCGTAATATCCTACCCCTGAGAAGGGTCGTAAGAAACTTGTTTTGCTGCAAGGACCGTAATTTAGGTCTTCCTCTTGGACAAATGAAACACAGTTCAGTGCTGTGGTTAAAACAGCAGAGAGGTTGAAAAAATATGCAAAGTGACAGCAGCTACAGATTTTGTATTTCCGTATAAATTAATATTTTCCATTACTAGCATCGTCATCGCAATGTAAAGGGATGCGAGGGTAGACTAGCTTCAAGTGCCTCAGGAAATGAAGTTACTAACTAATGTTCATTCTTCGAAATGGATACCGGTATAAATAGGTGGTTATTCCCCACGAACTTCTGAACAGTCCATAAAATAGCCCTGGACAATAACACTTCAAGGATGAAAATTAATCTGAATTACACAGATTCCGTTCGTACTACACAGCACACAGACTCCATCACTATTATAAAACCAGTCGGTAAATGCTGTACACGTAAATAACCGTCGCTTCTTCTGAAATGTATGAACACTATAAAAAAAGAGCTACTCTCTGTTGGTAGAATGTAGAATTTCTTAACATTAAACTTGGTGGTACGTACGGTAACACTGGGGTAAATTGGAAATCCGAACTGAGTTATACCTCGTCTTAACACTGCAATTAACCTTCCGGCTCATGAAAGGAACCGTTGATCCCTTGATATGCGAGCCACTATTAGAGTTAATTATTCATACGGTTTTAATTCACTTTAGCCTGCTTATTTGTATGGCTCTATTGAAAATGATCGCCTGTCGGTACGCTTTAATGGCTTCAATCATTCTGAAATTGATAACCTGTGTTGTTAATAATCCAGTAACGTACCCGTTCTATCATGGGCCACCGCAATATTCACGCGCTACTCCGCTGAAACTCGGTAACCATAGATGCCAAGCACCAATCTTTGACGAAACACACAAACCAAGTGTGTGCTGCCATATGGTGATAAGTACAGAAATAGGGGTATGATGGAAGCACACAACAAGCTCTATCGTAACCATCGAAACCGGTAGCCATGGCAAACCGGCTGTGACTCAGTCACTCACACAAGGGTATTACATATACCGAGATGTTTCCATTAAGAAATCAGTTCCCAAGAGTGCGAAGAAAGTGAATACTTTCTGGCAACGGAAGTCAGATCGAGACGATACATCTTAGTCTGATACTTTGATCGACATGGTACAAATGTGCAGAAATCCATGGCCGATGCAGCACGCTACCCTCTCATAAAAATGCCCTCACTTTATTCATTCGATCCAAAAGTAGTTCAGAGTTCAAGACTGTAACCATTGGGAGGCGAGTTTTTCAACTGTATGCCATTTTGGCCAAACAACCTGCAATGCATCCATGCCCTCCATTATACCTGAAACAGACGCTCAGAGATATCTGCATTTTGGCCTTCACAAAATGAAATATTAGTGCGCTGTATATTAAATCTAAGCTCCTTGTGTATTTTCGACAACATTAAAACTTTTCGATTATCATTCCACTGGCGCCCAACACATAAATTAGAAAATAAAATCAACTTTACATGCACCAAAATATATACACGACAAAAGTTAGTCTACTACATGCTTCGGCACGTCATGGGTGTCATCACAAGGCAGTCCACTCAGTACCTTGCGTCACGCCCTCAAAATGGTCCGCTGCACAGTAGGTGTGTAATAACAAAGTCACACCTGATAACCGTGGCAGATGGATTAGCAGTTGCTGCGCTGCTGAGAAGTCGCTGTGCTCATGAGAGCTAGTGACATTTCTAAATCCGGCTGTGCTACTTTACCGCCTTGTTCTCATATATTTCTTACAGGAAAGTTACTAAACGTAGTGCGTATCTTATCTTTTTTTTATCCAAGCATGTAACGTTAGACACAGTAAAGGCCATGTAAATCTGATGTGTGGTTGACCGTGCATCGTAATTCAGTATGGATATGAAACCAACTAGATGTCACTTTTGTGTTATCCTTTATTTCTCCTTTACAAGGAGTGTGTCCATTGAGGAGTTCGTAGCAGTGCTACGAACTATTCAGTGGAAACACTACCTGCTAACCGGTTCTGGCAGCCTTCCTGCAGCCACGGCACAATACCAACATGTGGCGATAACACTACGCAGTCGTCAGCTCCTGAAGATGGGCACATGGTTGCCCGAAACATGTTGAGCAACTTGTAAAGGAGAAACAAAGTATAACACAAAAGTGACATCTAGCTGGTTTCTTATCCATACAGTAAAGGCCAGTTGTTTTCGCTTCTTTTCCTTCCATGTAACACTTTTCTGACGAACATGACGGCGTGATATACACAACAACACAAATGCTGGACATCAACGAACAGTTTGGAAAAACTTTAAAACGTAACATTTATAGAGTCAGGCTGTCTGTATATTTCAGTGACCAACAACCCCGGCTAACAGAATTTAAACCGTCTCCGTTCATATTCAATGCCTATGCTTTGTCATAAATTCCCATGTGGACAGGCATACACGATAACACTCACATCCTAAGGTGCTCAGTGTCCCACAAATTAAATCTGACACGTCACTTATACGCACTTCTGTATAGCATACACCTACACAAATTCGCCCTCTCGGCATGACCGATCATCGCGTTGAATCATGGGCATATGTGCTCCGTGTTCAGGGGGTCCGGGGTTCAAATTCGGCCAGGAGACCAGCCATCCTGATTGAAGTTGGTCGCGACTTGCAATTTCTCCAAACACACCCGAAAATAAACTGTCCCTTCCTTTCACACCCTTTCCAATTAATTACTAATAAATTATACTATTACACTGCGCTGCACAACCTGTACCACTAGCAGGGTCGTAACCTAAATAAACCAAAAATATTTTTGCCGGTGCTCTGATGTCAACATTAATTTCTCAGGCTTATAATGCAACAATGCAACAAAGCAACATCCAGCCCGAATCTCGGGGTCCATACAGCCTCCTATCAATGGGTACCGGCCCTCTTTGCTTGGGGGGTAAAGCGGCCGGGGAGTGAAGCAGACCACTCACCTCTATATAGTTACGAGGTTTAGAATGAGTGAGGGTACACACCTGCTCTCCCTACATGCCTTCCTGAACGAAACGGAGACAAATTCATTGTTTACTGTCATATGGTACAGTTCCATCTATTTAAATTCAGTTAGATCGAATTCATATCGTGGGGAATATGCATTCCCACTGCATTGTCTTATCAGATTTACCATAAATTGTAGTTATAGAGCTCCTTCCAGCAACGCAAATCAGGTGTAATAATGCACTTGAACGTCAATATGCGAACGCTGTAGGAACAATAGGGCATTTGTGCACAGAACCGAAACGAATATGCGAATAATAACGGAATACAGTCGGCAGGGCTGTACAGAAAAATGTTCGGCTGTTATATCAACTGACATTGTTCTCGTTGAGTGCTTAGCCTTTAACCGACCTACGTCCGCACATGAGAAAGCATGAAACAAACACCAATATAAATTCATTTTATATATACTGGCAACAAGGAAATTTACTGCACTTTAAGCCACGCTGCATAATCTCTGATTTATTTTTCATAAAATGTCGTTTATTTCATAATTCTTTCTTTTTCTGTTTTCCATAAACTACGCACGAAGATTTAAGTACCAAACCAGATACGTGGGCCCTACATGCCATAATGCAATATATATATATATATATATATATATATCAGTAAAATTCAAGTGCATATGTTGGTATTAATACCTTTACTTGTCCAACTAATGGATACAAATTATTATAAAATTGTTAAACAGTTCAAATCATTTAAAATTATAATACTCGTAGTTGCTCCAACATGTTTCGGTTTACATAAACCATCATCAGGGAGCTCTCAGCCTGTGCTTCGCTAAAGTTACAGTGCTGACTTCGGTTACATATCGTTATTTGCTGCATAGGCAGCCACAATGCCGATAACTTCAAATAACGATATGTAACCGAAGTCAACACTGTAACTTTAGCGAAGCACAGGCTGAGAGCTCCCTGATGATGGTTTATG
>Ga0123353_10016561_pt1 | contig 10781 bp, 11 predicted proteins | sample TergutLab28metaG_3_FD_92763 | JGI IMG/M metagenome (GOLD analysis project Ga0123353, IMG submission 92763) | Labiotermes labralis P3 segment gut microbial communities from Petit-Saut dam, French Guiana - Lab288 P3 | ecosystem: Host-associated > Arthropoda: Insects > Digestive system > Gut ... | reverse complement strand
TAAGAATATGATCGCGGTCTATCGCGAAGCCGAAGACCTTATCAACATCGGGGCGTACAAGCAGGGCGCAAACCCGGAGATAGACAGGGCGATAATGCTGCACCCCGCGATCCGGAGCTTCCTTAAGCAAGCCACGGACGAACATTACTCATTCCAGGAAACGCTCGATATCATGGCGGGAATCGTCGGGCGGGGTGAGTTGAGGACGGAGAAACCGGACAGTAGAAACAGGAAAGGATAAGTTCCTGTTCAATATCCTGATTGCGGAGCCTAGCCACTGAATATGAAAAAATTTAAATTTACGCTGCAAGCTTTATATAACTATAAACTGACGGTCGAGAAGATGCAGAAGGCGGAACTCAGGCGCGCGCAGCAAGCGCTGAGGGAACTTCTCGAAGAAGAACAAAGGCTGCTGGAAGCCTACGCCAACAATGAAAGATCGCTGGAACGGGCGCTGCGCGAAAGCACTGATATAGCAACAGCCCTGACTGAGCATGACGCCTATTTCCGCTTCTTGAGGGACGCGCTCAAGGAGATACGCGAGAGGATAAAGAAGGCCGAGGAAGTCGTAGCCAAGTGCCAGGAGCGCTTGATTATCACAATGAAGGAACTCAAGACATATGTGAAGCTCCGCGAAGAACAGTATCAGTTATATCTGAAAGAGATCCAGTCCGAGGAGGACAAAGAAATGGGCGACCTCGTGTCGTTTACCACAATTACCGAAGCGACATGACCTTCAGGGAGTATCACGCTAAGGTAAGAAAACTATTGAGCAGGTGACGATGATGGCTGATAAAAGAGACGATATTACCGATTTGACCGGGGATACAAGCGCAGAAGTCAAAGGTAAGGAAAAAAAGAAAAACAAGGATGCGGGAGCGACCGCGCCGGCGCGGAATACGGGGGAAAAACCGGGGAAAAAAGGCAAAGGTAAGGGCAAAAAGGCTAAAGGCAAAAAGAAAAAGCCTATTATGCTCAAGCTCATTTTGATCCTGGTCCCGATCCTCCTCGTCGCCGCATTTATCGTTTTGCTGGCGTTCAACTTGTTCGGGATACGCGACAAAGTAGGCAGCGCGGTAAAAGGACCGCTTCTCAACACGATAATCTGGTTCGACCCGGAGTTCCGATCGGTCGACGAAGAGCAAAAAACCAGGAGTAACGAGACTCAAGCTATGCTCGACGATCGCAAGGCGGAGTTGGTAAAGCGCGAGGAAGCTATCGCGGAACGCGAGGAAAAGCTCAGCGAGCGCAGCGAGGGCCTCAACACGATGGAATCCCTGCTCACAAGGCGCAGCACCGCCCTGGATAAACGCGAAGAGCAAATGAACCAGACGGATACCACCGCCGCGCCGATCTATCGCCGCAATATGACAGAAGAGGAAATCGCCGACATACAATCCCTGAGCAGGACATATTCGCAGATGACCCCCGAAACGGCAGCCGAGATACTAACGGCGCTTAAAGACGATCAGCAAGTAGCAACGATCATGTATTACATGGGCGAGCGGAACGCGGCGGCAATACTTGCGGTGATGGAGACGCGAGACGCGGCCAAAATAACGGAAATACTCCTAAATAGTTAATGAATATCGCAAAATATGTAGAAATTATACAATTTAGCTAATCTCTTATGTATAGATATTCGATAACTATCAGTAGGAGGTGAAATGATGCAGAAACCCATGGAAATTCTGTCCCAAATGATAAAACGGACAGACTCCGGCACAGGTATCCGAAAAAGGGCGGGAGTTAACGCAAAGGACGGCAGCAGCTTCGACAGGACACTGGAGGAAGCGCTGATGAATGCGGAACCGCTGCCGCTCATGAAGGAAAGAAAGCCTGATGCAGTGATTGCGAGAAAAGCCCCCTCGACCGAGAAAGTACAGAAACCGCAAGAGGATGAGGGTGGCGAGCTTGCAGCCGGAGCGATCGAAATCCAGAACGCAGTCGTTTTTATTCTCGAAGGAGAGAAGGAATCTGCTACAACCCCTGAAGCCAGCGCAGACGCTGTGATGTTCGCCCTGCCGGGAGACACAGCGGACCGGACGGGAACTATAGCCCCGCCGGACCCCGTTGCGGAAACCGAGGGCATACCATCAGCGGCGGAAGAAAGAATCGCGGAGGATGCGGCGCCGATATCGGCGGCAAGCGCGGGAAACACGCCAATAGCCGCTCCGCGTGAAGAAGATGCCGGAACAGCAAAAACGGAAAAAGCGTCCGATTCGGACGCTCCCATCGAAGGATCAGGGGAAGTAACGGCACGGATGCCGGTTATGAGAATGTCGGAACGTAAAGAAAACGCGGATGCAAACTCCGGGTTTTCTGAACAAGGCAATCGGGGCCCTTTGGAGAATGAGAATGACAGAGCGCCCGTAAAGGGGCAAAAGGTGAAAACATATTCCGAAACGGTAAAGACCGTGAGGAACGCAGCGGCAAGCGCGCCGGAAACGGCAAATAACACGCCGCCGCTCGCGGAAGGAATCAAACCCGAACAGTATCGGGCGATCCAGCAGATGCGCCAAGCAACGCCGGGCGCGCCCGTGAGAGCGGAAAACCTGTTTAACGAGATGGTATCCCGCGTCGAAACGATGATTTCGGACAGCAAAAGCGCGATGTCGATACAGCTCAAGCCCGAGTATCTGGGCAAGGCCGCGCTGGAAATAGCAATGGACGCATCGGGCCTGCACGTTAAGATAAGCGTAACGGACAGCGGGATCAGGACAATGATAAACGGTCAGATAAATTCGCTGATCGAATCGCTCGGAAACAAGGGGATCGAAGTAGTCGAAGTCGAAGTAGCATATACAGGCGTCGATAATAACGCTTTTAAGGAATCCAGGGAAGGACGGCCTCAGCCGGAGCGCCCGCGCAGGCCATACCGCGGGGCGGAAACAATAGACGGCGCGGCATATTACTCGGTATTACCGTTTGAAATGCTGGATTATTATCTTGATGCAGGCGTCAGCTCTGTGGAATACAGGGCTTGACGACAGGAGCGCGGAACATAACGTTCCCTGTGCGCTCCGCCCGCGGGGCATGGGCCCCCTGTTGAGAACGGAGAAAAGCAATGGCGACTACTTATTCAATTACAGACTTGCTCAATGAAACAGCCTGGCAGCAGGCGCGGGACGCGCAGCAAGCCCGGGAAGACAGCGTAAAGTACGGAGCGGATCGAAATGTGGGCGGAGTGATGGGGAAGAACGATTTCCTCATGCTGCTCGCAGCACAGTTGCGTTACCAGGACCCGCTCAACCCGCAAAGCGACGCGGACTTCGCAGCGCAGCTCGCACAGTTTTCAACCCTTGAGCAGATGCAAAATATGAACGAAACGCTAAACGCGATGGCTGGTTACCAAGCCTACAGCCTTGTCGGGAAATATGTCGTAGCGACAGCATATGTCAATGGCATACTCTCGGATATCCCGGGTATCGTTGACAGTATTTTCACACGCAACGGTACAACTTTCGCGCAGATAGGGGAGTATGTAGTTCCCGTCTCCGCGATCTCCGACGTCTATGACGCCAGCTCGCTGCTGACGCCTGAGGCGCTTATTCAAACCTCGAACAACCTGCTTGGCCGCGCGGTGAAAGCGCAGGTCGGCGCCGCGGTGGTCGAGGGCGTCGTCACGCGCATCACTGTCGATAGGGGCGTCATGTACGCCCGCATAGACGACGGTACGGAAGTACCCAAGTTCGTTCCGGTCGGAACGATATTCGATATAAGACAGCCGGGTACGCCCGGAGACGATAGTCCGGCGCCCGCGACAAAGCCGGAAGGCCCGCCGGATTTGGAAGGTCCGCCGGATTTGGAAGGTCCGCCGGATTTGGAAGATCCGCCCATTGACCCATTAATCTAAAGTCTGCTTTACAGGAGGGAACGCATTATGATGCGATCGCTTTATTCCGGAATTTCCGGATTGAAGAATCACCAAACCAGAATGGACGTTATCGGTAACAACATAGCAAACGTGAATACAGCCGCGTATAAGACGAGCCGCGTTATATTTCAGGATATATTCAGCCAGACCGTCAAAGGAGGAATGGCAAACAACGAAATCAGCGGCGGAACGAATCCGATGCAGATAGGGCTCGGTATAAAACTCTCGACGATCGACATCATGCACAATCCTGCGCCGTTCGGCCGTACGGATAACCCGTACGATATGATGATAAGCGGCGACGGGTTCTTCGTAATCAAAGCGCCGAACGGTGGATACTACTACACAAGAGCGGGTAACTTCAAGCTCGATAACGAAGGATATCTCGTCACAAGCGACGGGTATTACGTGATGGGATACACAGCGGAATTGACGTATAGGCCGGAAGTCCCCGCCGCTACGGACGATGATGAGCCTATACCCGCAACCGTTGTTTTGTCCGGAGAAATCGATATCGGTCCACTGCAGAAGATCCGCCTAAAAGTCGACGGTACAGGGAGTGCAGATCCAATCGAACTGACAGGGTTCTCAATTGCGGACGACGGGTCTGTCGAGGTACTCATAGACAATGAAAAGGTCACAATCGCACAGCTTGCGGTTGCTTTGTTCTCCAACTACGGAGGGCTCGAAAAAGCCGGCAACAGTATGTACCGCGCGACCTCTTCGTCCGGCAGCGCGAGAGTGGGCCGGGCACAGGAGAACGGTGCGGGAGAGATCGTAGGGGGCGGGCTCGAGATGAGCAACGTCGACCTCGCGACCGAGTTCACGGATATGATAGTGACGCAGAGGGGATTCCAAGCAAACTCAAGGATAATAACGGTTTCCGACACACTGCTCGAAGAACTCGTTAACCTCAAGAGATAATGCAGCCGGTCAAGTAACGCGTATTCACGTTATCGTTATGCAGGTGTTTTCTTACAAACAGGGGCGACCACAGGTCGAAGGGCGACCGCGCAGGTCGCCCCTGAGGGTTCAGTGAGAAGACGCGCCGATTTTTCGGTTGCGTCATTGTGTGTTATGTGCTATAATGTTAAAAATATGGTGAATACAAAAACGACTCGTTTCCGAATTTACGGGACATAAAGAAAGTATCAAAAGACGACCTGAGGCGGACGGTCCACAGCCGGATGAAACAGGAAGGAGCACGAGAAAAATGATCCTTGTGACCCGTATCAATAAAGTCTCCCAGTTCTACATAAATGAAGACATGATAGAAGTTATCGAGGAAACGCCGGATACGATACTCACTCTCGGCACGGGCAAGAAAATTGCCGTGATGGAAAGCGCAATTGAAGTCGTGGAAAAAATCCGTGAAGAGAAAATCAGGATATATCGCGGTACACAGTTTACATAACAGCTGCAAAATTAAATTTCCCGGGATAGAATTTATTTTACTGTTAACATTAGTATTGACATATTACAACAATTAATGTTTAATAAAACTGTGAAATAAATGTGTACCGCAACGCGTTAAAAACACCGGAAGAGGGGTGAGGATTGTTTGTCGGAAATATTGTCACAAGCCGAAATAGACGATCTATTGAGCTCCCTCATGGCAGGCGACGCCGCCCCGGCTTCTCTCGATGAAACGGACGGCTCTTCCACTATGAAGGTCAAAGAGTATGACTTCAGGACAGCCAACAGATTCCCGAAAGAACAAATGCGGACTTTTCACGTGGTCTTTGAAACATACAGCCAGTTATTATCGAACAGGCTCTCAAGCATCCTGCGCGTATCGTGCGAATGCGAGATATTATCCATAGAAGAATGTTCATACAGCGAGTTTAACAACTCACTGCCGGCGCCTGTCGTCCTGGCGATCATGGAAGCGCCGCCGATGTACGGCTCGCTGGTCTTCCAAATGTCGCCGGAGATCGCCTATATGCTCATAAGCCGGCTGTTCGGCGGGGGCACTTCGGGTGAGAATTTAAAGCAGTTTACCGAAATAGAGCTTGCCCTGATCGACCGCGTGCTGCGCCAGTCTGTCAGTGTGTTCGATGAAGCATGGGATAAGGTCATCGGGCTGTCGGCGCAACTGAACAGGATCGAAACCAGCCCGCAGTTCGCGCAGATAACGGCGCCGAACGAGCCGGTCGCGGTGGTTATAATAAATATTACTATGGGCGAAGAATCCGGGCTTATGAGCATATGCATCCCGCATACGGCGATCGAGCCCGTTTCTCAGCAACTCACCACCCGCATGTGGTTTTCAAGCGGTTCCCGGGACGACGGCAGAGGCGAGGAAAGAGCCGCCATGCTGCGCGACCAGTTGCTGAAAACCCCGATCCCCCTGACCGCGTTTTTTGAGCAGACCCCTGCAACAGTGTCCGATATAGTCAACCTTCAAATCGGCGACGTGATAAAGCTTGACCACTGTGTTGACGACCCGCTCACGATCAAAGTCCATCATATACCAAAGTTCCGCGCGTCAATAGGGACATTAGGTCAGAGATACGCATTGCAGATCGTCGATATTATCAAGGAGGAAAAATTGGATGAATCTTTCACAAGATGAAATCAACGCTCTGCTGACCGGTAAACCGAACGGTAAGGCGGATGCAGAGCCGGCGGATGCAAAGCCTCGCAAGGGCGCGGCTGCAGCGAAGGACGACGCTGCGAAAGCCGCGGCTGCGAAGCAAGGGGCGGAATCGGACGAGATCATGTCGCCCGAAGCGATCGCAGCCATGCTCGATGAAGGCGGAAGCGGCTTCCAGATGGATAGCGGGTTTGACGATATCGACGCGCTGATAGCTAATATAGACAATGCGCCGCCAGCCGTGCCTGATACCGGCGCGAACCTTTCACATGTCCTGGCAAAAGAAGGTATGCTGTCTGCCGAGGAAGTCGATATTCTCGGAGAGGTCGGAAATATCAGCATGGGCGCAGTCGCGACCACTATGTATTCGCTCCTTGACAGGCGGGTAAGCATCACGACGCCGCGCGTCACGGTCTTTAATGCAAAAGATGTACTGTCCATATACCACATCCCGTTTGTGGTAGCTACGATCGAGTATGTCGAGGGTATAACCGGGACCAATTTGCTCGTACTGAAAATCGAGGACGCAGCGCTCATCACCGACCTGTTGATGGGCGGCAGCGGTATAGTCGAGGAACCGATCGAGCTCAATGAAATGCATTTGAGCGCGATGAGCGAGATAATGAACCAGATGATGGGCGCTTCATCCACATCGATGTCGAAGCTGCTCCATAAAGCGATCAACATCTCACCCCCAAAAAGTACGCAAGTCGACGTGGGATATGACGTGTCAAATCTGCTTGGCGACGTAATTATGGTCACGAAAATAAGCTTCGATATGGAAATCGAAGGTCTTCTCAAGAGCGAACTGATCCAGCTCATCCCATATGATTTGAGCCGTGAGTTTGCCAAACAGTTCCTGGAAGTCAGCATGGGCACGCCGCCAAATGAAAGCAACGACCGCGCCAATCAGCCCGCGCCGCAGCCCCCTCCGCCGCGTCCCGCGCCGCCTGTGCCAAAACCGCCTGCGCCGCAACCGCCGCCCCCGCAGGGCACGTCGCCCCCGCAGGGCACGTCGCCGCCGCAGGCCGCTATGCCAACATCTGTCCCCTCCACAGCGCCGCCTCCGCCTCAGTATCCACCCCCATACACGCAGGAGGAGTACCAACAGATGCCGTATACACAACCTCCATATCAACAGATGCCATATGCCGGGGCGCCATATCCGCCATACCCCGTGCCGCCCTATCCGACGGCCGGGGCGCCGGGACGCATTGTGGATGTGCATCCGATGCAGTTCCAGGCCTTTGACTCGCACGGCACGACGGGCGAACAAAGGGGCATAGATCTGGTTTATAATATTCCGCTCCAGGTGACTGTTGAGCTTGGCAAGACGAAAAAGGAGATCAGCGAAATACTTGAGTTTAATGCGGGAACTATTATCGTGCTCGATAAGATAGCCGGCGACCCTGTTGAGATCGTCGTCAACGGGAAGCTCATAGCGCGTGGGGAGGTTGTCGTTATAGACGAAAACTATGGCGTCAGGATCACAGATATAATAAACGGATAATCTATTGTAAAGGTTGTGAGTTTAAGTGGGAATAGTTGACAGTAATATCCTCCTGGAAACAGGGACTAATGAACTTGAGATACTTGAGTTCGTTATATCCGGGAACAGCTACGGCATCAACGTAGCTAAAATCACGGAACTCATGCAAATCCAGCAAGTGCAGCAGATGCCGCTTTCCCACCCTTGCGTCGAAGGGGTGTTCCAGCCGCGAAACGAAGTTTATACGATAGTCGATCTGTCGAGATACCTTGGCATGGATCTGTCTGAGAACCCGGAAAAGGATATCTTTATCATTACGAATTTCAACCAGATGAATATAGCGTTTCATGTCCATGCGGTGGAAAGCATTTTCCGCATTTCCTGGCAGGATATCGAGAAGCCCGACAGCATCATTTATGGCGGGCAGGAGGGCGTCGTTACCGGCATCGCCAAGGTGAACGACAGGATCATCTCCATATTGGATTTTGAGAAGATAACGTTCGATATTAGCCCGGAGACTGGGATCGACCTGAATGAAGTGAAGGAGTATTCCGGCGCAGACAGGGAGAATATCCCAATACTCGTGGCCGAGGATTCGGCGCTTCTCAGGAAGATGCTGACGGAAGCGCTCCATACCGCGGGATATTATAATCTGCTGATCCTCAATAACGGCGAGGAAGCGTGGGAGCACATCACGAGGGTAAAGAGCTCGGGCGTCACCGATATACTCTCAAAAATCAGATGCCTGATAACCGATATCGAGATGCCCAAAATGGACGGACACAGGCTCACGAAGCTGGTAAAATCCGACCCCGCGCTCTCGGACATCCCTGTTATTATATTCTCATCCCTGATCGACGAGAATATGCAGAAAAAAGGCTTGGAAGTAGGGGCGGACGCGCAACTGTCAAAACCCGAGATAGGAAACCTGGTAGGCATAGTAGACGTAATGGCCGACCGCTACACCGGATAAGGCTTGATGCTCAGTTAGCATGGGCCTGGGTGGGGTAAGGTTCGATTAGCGCAAGGCTGGATAGCGCAAGGCTGGATAGCGTAAGGTTGGATAGCGTAAGGTTGGATAACGTAAGGTTGGATAACGTAAGGTTGGATAACGTAAGGTTGGATAGCGTAAGCTTCGGTAACGCAAGCGAAAGCCAGAACAAATAGAAAACAATAAAGAGTCTCCGGCAAATGCTGCGGAGACTCTTTTTATTGAACATTATGAATCACCTAATCACTGTGGCTCTCTTCAATGTTCCGCAGTTTGTCGGAAATCTCAGGCAGGAGATCGACGATGCTGGGGTCGAATTGAGTGCCGCGCCCCTCCATGATGATCTTAAGCGAGACTTCATGCGAGAAAGCCTTCTTGTAGCAACGCGGATTGACCAAAGCGTCATATACGTCGACCACGGAGATTATCCTTGCGGAAAGCGGAATCTCGGCGCCCTTGATACCGCAAGGGTAACCATTGCCGTCCCAGCGCTCATGATGATTAAGACAGATATCCCCCGCATATTTCAGATACATATCATGATCTGGCAAGTCGATGGAGACGCTTTCGATTATCTTCTTGCCTATCGTGGTATGCGTTTTGATTATATCAAACTCATCGGGGGTCAGCGATCCGGGCTTGAGCAAAATACTGTCGGCAATGCCGATCTTGCCGATATCATGGAGCGCGGACGCCTTGACCAGCGAGTGGATGTTCTCCGAGAGCAAAACTGTCCTGAACTCCTCGGTCTCAAGCATTTTTGCGACAATGACCATAGTCAGCAGCGTCGTCCTGCGTATATGCTCCCCCGACTCAAGGTTCCTGTATTCGATTATTGTCGCCAGGACTTCAAGGGTCTGCTCGTAAGTCCTGGTGACCTCCGCGGCCTTTCTCGCGACGAGTTGCTCAAGCCTGTGCCGATAACGTGCAAGGTTGATGTGATTGTCCACGCGCGCCCTGACGACGTCGTGGTTGAAAGGCTTTGTGACATAATCGGCCGCGCCGGATTTAAGCCCGCGCGACTCGGTCTCGTCCGAGTCGGCGGCGGTTATAAACAGGACGGGGATGTTCTTGGTTTTTTCGTTGCCTTTAATGCGTTCAAGCACCTGAAAACCGTCGATTTCAGGCATAATTATATCAAGCAGTACAGCAGTCGGCATAATGTTGTACTCGAAGAGGATCTTGCATGCCTCATAACCGCTTGACGCCTCGATCACTTTATAGTCGTCCTGAAGGATCTCCTTCAAGATCATGCGATTTATGTCGATATCGTCAACAATCAGGATAACGCCGCCATCATCATACCGCATTGAACACAACCCTCATGAAAAGAATGTGAGGGGCCGGGGATTTTAACCCTACCCTATTTCGTTACTTCTATGATTATTTCCACCGTCTTGGCAAAAACTTCCTTAAGTTTGGCAAGATCAGCTGAAAAATCCGAACCGTCCTTGAGTGTATGCTCCAGGTCGATAGACGCGGATCTGATCCCGATCAGCGATAGGTTAGCGCTAACGCCTTTGAGGGTATGGACGAGATTAGCCGACTCTTCCATGTTCCCGCTCAACAAGGCGGCTTCGAGCACTTCAATGTTATCACCCGCGATAAAACGGGTAAGCAACCGCTTGTACAGATCCGCATTTCCGCCTATCCTGCGCAATGCGTCTTCAACATTGATATAATCTTTCTTATCAGCGTCAACTACCACCAGGAATCACCTCCACCCGGTAATATTACCACGTTATCACGTCGAAAGCAACATAAAAAAGTGTAACTAAAGGATGAAAATGTAGAACATAAACGTGTAAGACAGAGCGATAAGACAGGG
>Ga0123353_10016557_pt1 | contig 10782 bp, 4 predicted proteins | sample TergutLab28metaG_3_FD_92763 | JGI IMG/M metagenome (GOLD analysis project Ga0123353, IMG submission 92763) | Labiotermes labralis P3 segment gut microbial communities from Petit-Saut dam, French Guiana - Lab288 P3 | ecosystem: Host-associated > Arthropoda: Insects > Digestive system > Gut ... | reverse complement strand
TATCAGTTCCATCTTCATAGGCAGGTGGATGCCTATGAAGATGGAACTGATAGAGGGTTCCGAAACGTCGGCTATTAGCATTGTGACGCCGGGGAATTACCCAAAAGAAAACATATTAAATACAGAACAAGACTTCCAATTATGCGTTCTTCCCGTAATTTGTACCTGCAGTCCTTGAATACAAACAATAAACTAGTTTCATATAAAAGTTGTAGATATTACAAAAATGCGTGTATTGTATCATGTAACGATTTTCTTGTCTGGTGAGTTGTCAAAAATATTTCGATATATTTCAAGTAAATCACATTCGACCAATAAGGACCAAAATCATACGTCGTTGGGCACATGTGCAGTGGCTTCAATCCCTCATACCAAATATAACAGAAATTCACTGTCCAGTTCCGGTGCCCCTGATGCGGCTCCACAGATAGACATGACGTCACCACTACAGTCATTTGATGTACGTACGTTAGAGAAGACAGAAATGTCTGATTCGGAAAACTGAAATAAAATAAAGATATGGATTGCTGAAATACAGACTGCACCGTCTTTTATTCATTTGTAAAAGTGTAAACAATTACAAATTGGTAATTCACGGAAAACAATAATGGCGGAATCAGACTAACATACGTCGTAACAAGTCTGAGAGTATTTATTAAAATGAAAATATTTTGCTAGTTAATGGTTATTAGAAGTTTGTGAAACAGAAGTATCGGGCAACTGTTGATAACACACTGCAATTTCTGCGGTAGCCACATTATGCGTATTTGCACATCGTTTTGCTGGATACACAAACCGCGAAGTGAAAGTTGAGACCAACTGGTGGTTAAAACAACTCAGAGCAAACAACTTCAAAATTATCTCAACATCTGAACACGCACATTTTCCCCGACTGCTCTCCACACAGGGTTACCAACACTACAGTTAAAACTAACTGGATTCTCTCCCTGTTCAAGTAGAACTTATTTCCAACCACTGTAATCGGATTTACCGCAGTAAATATTACCACTATTCCAATTTTAATATTATCTTTCCATCTATTCCGCGGTAACATAGTCGGTACAGTACGGAATGGTCGATATAGGATTCGTATCCCGGCAGGGAAATGTTTTTTCCTCTCCGAAACGTCCAGACCGTCTCTGTGGTCCATCCAGCCTCTTATTCAGTGAGCTCCGTGAGATCTTTCTCCGGGGTAAAGCGGCCGGGGCGTGGCGCAGAGCACTCACTTTCATTTAGGCCCGAGGTTAAGAACGAGTCGTGTTAAATCTCCACTGTCCCTACTTGGTTACTTGTGTGTGTATGCAAAAAAAAAATCTTTACCTGTTTTGCCATCAGCTACAAAACAGAGAGTGCGTGGAGGAGAAATTACAAAAGGTATATGAAAAAATAAATTAATACTAACCCATCTAAGACGTAGTTTTCAACTAGTGTACCACACGCTTTAAGACTCATAAACTATATTTTTTTCCTATGCGTTTGGTATTATTTCCACAATAAACAGCAATTATTTCCCTGTGCAGCATTAACTGGTAAATTTCTTATTAGACACTAAAGTAAACTAACACAATGGTACATGTTTCAATCAAGTGAAAGTTAATGAGTCGCCGTTAAAAATTCGTGGTTGTCACGAACCGTGAATTTCCCTTACCGTCTTTAAGAAAGCACAAAAATTGGATCAGCAACACTTCAGTTTCGTTATAACATTTTAGATAAGTTTCTTTCAAACTAATTCTTATTAGATAAATGCTGAATTTAGTCTTAACTAGATGAAATTTTAGGTTAGGTTAAGGTTATATTACGTTACGTTACCACCCAGTTAAGTGGAGCGCTGCTGAAGATGCAAGGTCCATACCTGCAATGAAGGAAAAACACTTCAGATCACAAGTTGTAAAACATCAGCTCTTAACTCTATCCGTGATCCCTCAAAACTGTGCGTGTCTTTGTTAAGAATGATCCTCCACATAACATTATTCTTATTTTCATTTATTCCTCCGATAGAGACGATGGATTACTTAATACGATTAAACCTACTATAAGTTTCATAACTATTACAGTAGGTATGGTGGGCCGGGATATCGCAGTCGGCATAGCGACTTGCTACGGGCTGGACGGTCCGGCGATCGAGTCACGGTGTGGCCCACCCAACCTCCTGTATAAGTGGTACCGGGTGTAGAGCGGCCAGGGCATGATGTTGGCGCCGAGGTTAAATAAAGAGTAAAGCTATACCTCTACTCACCATCTGGGACTTCATGGGTTGTTCTAGCTGAACATTACATTAAGTCGTGTGCATGCACCGTGTCCAAAGACGGACTTCGGTGTTAACGGTACTGAATATTGGGATTATGCTACCACAAATCCAAACTACCGGGGTGCTGATTAGTCCTTAGCCCGAACACGAAGGAAACAAGCTCGGAAGCATGTCAGGGACGCGCGCGATTTCAACAAAGTCGAGACGCGAGCTTCATGAAGCTTTTTTTTTCCTGCAAGGCAAGGCGCCGAAGGAAATTCACTCCATTCTGACAGAAACACTAGCTTGTTTCCTTCCTGATCGGGCTAAGGACTTATCAGCACCCCTGTAATGCCAGATGATTTAGAACTGATTAAATACGCTCTTTGTTCTCAACACGTTGTATTGAGTTTAACCTAAGGAGTACAGTAAAAGATGAATTGGAAACGATATGAACGCCGCCGTGACCTATTTTAAGCTACTGTTTAGAGGAACTACTGGAAATCACACAGCTTGCTACAGTCCCCATCAGCGCTAAGCCTCTGACTCGGTGAATTCTGTAATACAAGGCAGAAATGCTAACCAGTACACAGCGACGTTCAGCGCCACACACTGGCACAGATGCAGGAAACTGCAATTCAAAGTTTGTTACAGTTAAACAGTTCACCTGGAATCGAAGTGAGAACATCTGGGAATATCCCACGAGTACACAGGCATCAGCTGCGCCAATAACACCTCAGGCTGCTCGTACACGCTGCATAATTAACCCTGTTGGGGTGAGGTTGGGGGGGGAGGGGTTGATCCACCGACAAGGGGTGTATTGTACGTAGGATAATAGAAATGTGTGTGTAATAGAAAATAAACTCAATCATATACACAAGGTTGATTGAAAGCACCTCCCCCCTCTCTCCTCCATTTTTATACACCCCACCTCGCATTTCTGACGCCCGAGGTACACAACAAAGTGGGATATTTACGTGGTCTCTTTTGTCTTCCTACCCCCGCCCCCTGCCATCCTCTGTTCACCCTAATTGTATTAGAAATATGTGCTATATTTCTTCCTTTTATGTATATGTGTTCATTCAAAAATATAATGGAAAATTGGTTTTGTTGGAATCCAACAGAGAGCAGCACCATTTAGGATCTGATAACAATAAATCGCTAGACAGCAACTAAAAATAAACTTTTCAGAGTTTATTTAATTTTTAATTAATTCTAAATATACAATTACCTTTCAACTATGTTTACTACGTCATGACAAGAAACGAGTCGATTTTCTGTTTGGTGCAAATTGGTACGTGAAGTGGGGCTTACGTATTCCCGTTATTTAAGGTGATCGAAATTAGCAGTATAAAGTCGATGGACCTGTAGCATGACAGTCACCGAGCAGCTTGGTAAACCGGTGATGCTGTTGACTCGTACTCGGGAAATACCTGCTTCGACTTCCGTGGCATTCTGGCTATCCTGCCAGTTTTCGATGCTTTTCTCGAATCCTTCAACAAATGTCGCACAGTACGTTCATTAAACCGCGATCGACCCCTTGCAATTCATCAGTTACTCTATCACCCCATACTATTTACTCATACACTGACAGCATCGACAATAAACAAAAAATAAGAGTAACAGTAATAATATTATTATCTATAATAACAATGTATTGGAGGTACGCAATAGTGCAGTTAGTTGAGGCCGGAAGGTTGTGGGTTCGATTCCCGATGGGATCATCGGGACCTTTGACCGACTTAATCCTTCCGGCCGCACTATGGCCCTGGGGTCGACTCAGCCTCTAACAGAAATGACTACGAGGAATATCTTCTGGGAGGTATTGGCGGCCGGTGCTTTTGGCTGACAATCTGGGCACCTTCATGTGCCGACTGTCTACAAAATTCTGGGAGGATCAACCTCCTTTAGTCCTAAGGGCCTGTCTAGGCCTGTAATGGGATAGATTTAAGCAATAATGTTTAGTAATCGTTCGGTTGGCAGGCGCGGATTCTGAACGTCGAAATGCTACGCCCGAAAACGTTACCAAGGAAACTACAGGGGGAATCACAGTGTGAGGTCAGTAGTGGAAAAGACCGCATTCTCATTACCGCTGGACATCGCCAAATGAAATGGAAAATTCGTTATTTCCACAGTCTCTCTCCTTCCATTCTCCAGTCACCCTCTGTACAAAGCTAGTCACAGTTAGGGCGGCGCTACATTCCCATTGTGTATATCAGAACATATCTTAGAATATTTTTCCTCAAATTAAACGCTTTTATATGACAAACATCATAGAAGGCTGAAAGCCTTACATTATTCAGCGAAGACGCCTTTCGTATTTATCTACAAAGATATTTCGCACTTAAAAACATCGCTACATGACACCATAAAAGCCTTTCTATTACAAGCTGCCAATCAGTCAATTTTCCAAGCAATATTGGCATAAGTACAGCCGTCAACCACAAGAAAGTTTGGTTAGTTTCCGTCAATAAATGCTACATGTTTCGGTCGTGTAGACAATCCTCAGGTATTAACATGACTTTAAAACCCAATATAAAATGCACACACATATATATATTTAAAATTTGTGAGGTTCACAAATTTTACAAGCCACTATAGGAAAAACAATTTGCCAAAATAATCCTTTCCCTTTATGGAACCCGAAAGATCATTAATTTGTACAAAACACAGCCGCCATTTGACTCCTTGCGAAGTCAGATGAAATCGGCCCAAAAGGTCACCACCCATTCATCTCAGATTAATTTTACTAGCAACTTGACTATCTAAGTCTTTGTCTCCCAGCATCTCTCATCCATTCATACTTCCGACACGCAATATCGCAACGTCAATTTAACCTGTTTCACATAAAAATGTACTATTAGAATACAGCTGTTACAGTATCAATATACTTTGAAGTATACGTTGTCTTTTTATTGATAGATACTTTGATCAAGAGTTATTTTACTATCCGATAAACACAACTATATAGGTCTCGTGTGTGTGGATTTTATTCGATACTACATGTTTCGGCCATTTCAGCCATCATCAGGAAAGGCACCGTTTTACAAAAAGAGTACAAATTGGCGTAAAGAGCAATTGGCACTATCATTACGAATAAAATTTACTCTCCCCTTTTATTATTTTTGTAAAACAATGCCTTAACCGGTGACAGCTGATATGGATAGCCGAAACATGTAGTAGCATAGAATAAAAACAAAATACACAATATCTACATATCTATGTTTATCGGATAGTAAAGTAACATTTCACTGATAAGAAATACACAACAGGACGATGTCACCTAAGATAGTTACATGACTCGGTCTACTGTCGGAGTTTGAAGTGCCTGAGTTTACTACCGGAACATACCTCTAGCACCATCTGTTTCCAATATTTTATTACACAAAGCTTATCTGAGCACTCTACAAGGTCCACTGTTTATATCAAACAGCAAACATATCGGCGTTGTTGACAGAATTCATTAAGTGAATTTCAGGTTCATATACATCAGGCCTAAAATCGAAAAGGCGAAAAACAAAAACGAAATTACACCACCATTTTGTTGTCGACCTATAACATGAAATTAAAAAATCCATCCAATGGTGCAGGAACACACGAATTTTCCAGAAATCCAGAAGCCACCCCCAAAAATTCTATACGCCGCTGTATAAAACTGAAATGTGCACCTCTATTGCATTACGTCTGCGATACTGCATGTGAGCAAACTGAGGTGCAAAACACCATGCCGCCACATTCCGTTTACTTTGAGCGTATGAAAACAAATAGAAAACGAGAAATTTGATTCTGGAATGTACGTTGAGTACCGAGTAACAAGAAAAGATCCAGAAAGCTCACTGAGTTGAAATACGGCAAGTTTTGTTTTGAGAGCAGCCCATCCATCTTGCTCCGCCACCACTAGGCAATATGAGGCGAACAAAGCCCATCACATATGATTTATATTTTATTTTCCGCTGCAATCTGAATGATCGCACAAGTGTCCTGCAGCGACCCGCTCCCTCGTTCACACTGGGAGCTACTATCCTACACACAGCCATTTATTGTTGTTTATCCCCCGTCTCCTGAACAAAGCGAAACATAAAATCCTCACAAAGTCTATAACATATTTTCCTTTCCAAAATAAAAACTTCATTGCAGAATCCAATACAATATTACGTGTCATATTTATAAATGAATACTGCAATCCAGTGTTGTTTACAAGGGCACTGTAGTAGCAGAACCCGACGGTTCAACACCGCTAGCCCAGAAAGCTCACGACCCTGAACCAGTTCCATCCAGCCTTCCATCCTCACAATATACTTCTCTAAGAGCAGAACCCGATGTTTCAGAAACGCTAATACCACAGGCTGCCACTGAACACGATCCTGAGCCAGTTCTATCTACCTCCCATCCTCACAACACATTTCCCGACCATCCATCTGTCTGATAGCTGAACCCGACGGCTCAACGGTGCTAATCGAAAGTCTGCCACAGCAAACGATGCTCGGCGACTTCCATCCACGTTCCATCCTCAAGACTTACCTCCGTAAGATAAATCTTTTGTGTATCGATCAGTTTGTTTATAAACACTTTAATCTGTGCTCGTATCTTAAAGCGACAGACAACATACAGTGAAAGCTGACTTGTAATTGTGAAGCAAAGAAGGAAACTGGACAAGCAAAATGCTGCCCTGTTTACTTCTTGGTTCATTTACTGGACGTATAGCTTATACACGGTACTTTTGACAATGGTGTCCTGACAGTGCCACCTGCACGCTAACCCACATGCGGTCAAGCTGCTACTTTAAACGCATTACATGACAAGTAGTATTTCCAAATCCGTCTTTTTGATTTTACACGTCAGAAACTGCCGTAAATCGATCGTTCCTCTTCTGAGATATATCAACCTACATTAACTCGGTTCTTCCTCTTTTGAATGATACCAACCTTGCAGTAAACCGGTTAATCCTCTTCTGACTTACATGAACCTGCAGTAAATCGGTTCTGTCACTTCTGAGTTATATAAACCTGCAGTAACTCGATCTTTTTCACTTCTGAGTTATATCAACCTGCAGTAACTTGTTCTGTCTCTTCTGAGTTATATCAACGTGCAGAAACTCGGTTCTCTCTCTTCTGATTTACATCAACCTGCAGTAACTCAGTTCTTTCTATTGTGAGTTATATCAACCTTGCAGGAAATCAATTATTCCTCTTCTGACTTCTATCAATCTGCAGTATCACGGTTCTTTCTCTTCTGAGTTATATCAACCTGCAGTAACTCGGTTCTTACTTTTCTAAGTTATATCAACCTTGAAGCATTAGAATTATGTATTTAAGACTTTCTCCGTCCTGATTAATACAGTGTTAGACCACAGTGTACAGAAAATGAGACTGTAAGATGAAGACACACAATTTCAACATCATAAATAATATGAGCGGGATTCCAATCTGCGACCCCGATGTTTGATTGTCTTAAGATTAATTAATTCTCAATTTCAAGGTCATGTGATGGAATAATGCAGGAAGGATCAGTATTAACGGACTTGTGTTCAGACAACGCGAGTCTGGGTAGTGACCAAACTTCACAGAAACGTCATACATCAACATTTTGGGAAATACAAACATTTAACCTGAAGATGGAAGCAGCAACGTATTCCGACACTTTGATAGTCACATACCAAACTACACTTCTCCAGCTACTCACCGCCTTCAGAACCTGGACTCGGACACGCGATGAATCGTACAGACCCAGTAAGTGAATAAGGTGTCAGTGGTTAGGTTAGGTCAGGCACATGAAGAGGATGCAAAATACGTAACACTGTCAGACATAATGGTACATCGCCAACAGGGAACTGCGTGCCTTTCGCACCATTCAAAGAACAAGGATACCATATTTCTGACCAGCCGGTAGTTCAATCCCCATGCGCAGATGTCAAGCAACCCCCATTGCACCGCTAATAAAATATATGGTCACATATCAGCGACAGCAGGGTCATGTGATACAGCAATAACGCGTTGGGAAGGGTCATGGAGTAGAACAATTTGTGGAGGGGGAATGATGTCTTAATTTCCACTATGTCGTGTCCCATTTATATCGCACTGGCGTGGGAGTAGTCAGACTCTCGTGACAGAACGCTTACAAACGGTTAGATAGATACGCCTATCTCCTGCAGGCAGAAGTACGCCGCAGCAGGAACTGCCATGTCACACATACATACTGTAGTGGGATGTAAGATAAGTGTGGTTTGTTTCAGGGTTGCCAACAGATTTAATGTCTGATACATTACTCACTGAAAATTATCATACACGTGTACTTCGGTACCTTATCAATAAAAGCTGTATATTGCTGTAGGGTGCATTGTAAGTTTACTCCGTGACTGCTGATAATTCCGTGACGAAAAGGAGGAAATTAACGGCGAGGCAAGGAACATACTCTTCCGTGACTACACGGATATAATCCGTGTGAACTGAATATTACTGCGACAGTGTTAATATTATGTTAATGATTTCGTTAGAACTGAATCCAAACCAGTATCATCGTCACTTGCAACGCACATAAATACAGCGTTTTGGAAGAATATAAATATGTGCTGCCTTGAGGATAATCTTGTTAGACTGTATAGTTAACAAAGATGTACAGGGCTGTCAGTTGTAGTTTACAAAGTTCCGAGTGAAAACTACTGAGTAATTACCCTGAATTTCTTTCTTGCATAAATTACTTGGCTGACTAAATAATATGGTCGTCTTGTATGCGACGATGCCGTGCTGTTTAGTAGACAGGGACTAACGTTTAGGAGGAACTGGAGGTCTTACATATTGACTTTTATATTCACACATTTGCCCTAGAGATGGAAGTACCGATTTTCCCGAACAGGTCGGTATCCATCTACCAGACGACACGGTGGCACATTAAAAATAGCCGTTATCTTAATTTTGACTGCCATGAGAATTTAAAATTCTATATGGATATAATATCCGATTTAAAAAGGTAGGTTCATTATTGCGTTCCGAGCGCTGACACTACGTATGACAATCATATTAAATTCTGTCAATTCCTATTTAAATTTCAGCTCACATGTAGATATGTAATAAAGAAAGATGTTAAACATAATCCACCATGTGCAACTTTGTTAATATATTAAAGGAAACTAACCAGAGAGGTTAGGATACCCGCAACAAATGTTTAATGCTTACAGGAAGAGACATAATTCTTCTTTGTGCCGGAAGGAAGCGCTGATGTTTATGAACGTTGAGACGGGGCCTTAATATGAATTGTCTGCTGAAGACCAGAACACACCAAGACGGTTTACCCTCGAACACTTCACACTCATTAATACAAACTCATAAACATGTAAACTCTATTTGAATTATATCCTTAGGTTTCCAGGCTGACACATCAAATTGTATCCAGCAGTACTGCTACATACTGAGAAGTCCGAGTTAAAATTTCGCACCGGATGAGGGTTTTGCTTTTCCCTCAGCCCGTCCATAATATTGCCAGGAAAATAACCATAACATTCTCCACAACATGATAAAAGCAAAAATAAATCAATAAATACATACATAATTTGCTGCAGCCCTTCCGAATTTCTTCTAGCTTTTCATTCCGTACAACATATTCCGTACGAGCGCCTTACAGTTAGGATCCGACATCTACCTTTCATCTACCGTCAAAAATATCCCAACTCACATCGAAACACAGCATATAAACCTGCATTAAACCGTCTGCATTTTACCATATCCCAACAGTAGCGTTCGTATGGGGCTGCCCCGAGTTTTGATATTTACTCGCGTGATAGCTTTTGGTTTAAAATGCATGGAAGAGCAACCTAAAACAACTTTTGTCTTTCCACTTTGCTGTTGTCCTCTTCAAACGAAGCGTGACAGAAGGATACTAAAAATTATGTATGTATGTGTGTGTGTGTGTGTGTGTGTGTATATATATAGATGCTGAGAATACTTAATGTACGTACATGTCGAGGCGCTTTCTAAGTACAAACTTTGTTCAGTGACTGTGTAGCCAGCAGCTCTCCTACCCTGGTTCCGCCGACTCGCTAACAGTCTGAAGAAACACATTCAGATGCATTAGGGTCTGAAATGGTTTAGTTGAGACGCAAGGTACAGACCAACCCTCTTACAGTAATTGTCCCTCTACTATCTCACCCCTGCACACACTTGTGATTTCGAAACGGAGAGGAGAAGCGATCAAATCACGGTAGGACTTTGTGACGGTCAACAGCAGGGCTAGGGGTGTAAACTTTTGTTAGACGAAATGCAGTCAGTCAAGACAGCAGGAAAGGCGTGACGTGATGAAAGTAACGAGTAAATCCTACTGAATGATTATGTGGGGAATGAGTAAGGGAAATGAAGGAAGCAGCAAATCGCTTCGAAACAGCAACAGATACCTCTCAGACTACAAAAGGTGTTAGAATCCAGAAATAAAAACAAAGAGAGAAAAACACGTTTCAAAAATTTGAACAGAACAATTGTAACAAAAAAGCCGGAACAAAGAATGTATATATATATATATATATATATATATATATATATATATATATATATATATATATATAGAGG
>Ga0123353_10016556_pt1 | contig 10783 bp, 5 predicted proteins | sample TergutLab28metaG_3_FD_92763 | JGI IMG/M metagenome (GOLD analysis project Ga0123353, IMG submission 92763) | Labiotermes labralis P3 segment gut microbial communities from Petit-Saut dam, French Guiana - Lab288 P3 | ecosystem: Host-associated > Arthropoda: Insects > Digestive system > Gut ... | reverse complement strand
ATGGATACATGTGGTTTTCTCTCAACCAGTAGATCAGTCGGAGCATGAAGCTGGAAAAACTTCTAGTGTGGTGCTAAAAATGAGTGAAATCTCCCTAAATATATTGAGAGCAAAATATTTAAACGGCTGAGGCTGTGGCTGTCCTAGAGGGTAGGACGCTCGAGCCATGAGGGAGCGCGGAGGTATTTAAATGCCGTCCTAAACAGTAGGACGCACGAGCTCTAAAGGTTAACAACACATTTATTTATTTACAATGCTGTATCTACAAATTTGTAACAAAACTGGGTGGACGTCCTATGGTTACATACATTGTAGTGAAAAGATCAAACGACAATGGTAAAATTACACCCATATTTTGCAGAAAGTATTGCCACTCTGAATTTCTACTTTCCAAATAGTCCTTGAATTACGATAACATTAATTTGTTTCCATTGACTTTTGTTATATTATCAATAAAAAAAATCATTCACCATGACTGTTTTGAATGGTATGAAATCTCCTAATTCCATACCTCTGCATACAGTGCTTTCAATTGAAATTATAAGACTATGCACTTGACACTTCGTAGTTTCATATATGGCAGGTTCAAAATGTTCAAGGACAAAAACCAGTACAGCAACAATATGGCACTTTTTGGTTGGTGTCAGACTTCAACAGATTGATAAATTTCAGAGAACATGGCATATGGAAGATGAAGTGCAGCAGTGAAGAGAACATACAAAAGTCTAAAATGTTACAATATTGCAGACCTACAGTGTGTACTTCAGCACTGTAATTACCATGTACCTTCAACTTGCTCACACTAGGCAGTGCTTGAAGTGGAACATGATGAGACAGAATGTCATCCACCTACTTCTCAAGGGATGCTACACAATCCCAGCACCTATATACAACAGACTTCAATAAGTAATATCTGAGCAGATGAGCAGACCTAACACTTACAGTATGTGAAATGGTGCCTGCACAATACCACAGAATATGCCCTTAAGTTGCAAACATCATATGCTCATCAGAATGTTAATTCTGAAGTCAATTCATGTTCAATTTAAACCTATTAGTCCACCTAATGCATTTCACAGGTTGCTGCTACTGCTGCAAAAGTTTGTCTTTCATCTGTATAAAATAATAAAGACCCCATGTAAGTTGATTAACCCAGGGCCCACACAATTCTAGGGAATTACTTCTAACAGAAGTCCAAAACAACAAGGAATTATGGACAAACCCTCTATTTTGCAACACAACTGTCAGCAAATGATGCATTTGCCCCAGTGCACTGACATCTGTTTCACTGCTGCTGACAAGAAATCAAGGCTCATTATTTGCACCCACCATTTAAGTTGGACTTTTACTTATAGAACAGCCTATTTAAGTGCCTAGAATTACACTTAACTATCTTTCACAACTGTACAGCCAAACTTGTGAATTTCAACACGCAACACCCACTTTCCGCTACACCTCTAAACCACAAGGAAATAAATTTTCTGCATGAGAAGATTTAATAGAAACCCATAACAGCTATTTCAGCTGTCTAATATTGACTTCATCTCAACTCTAAAAAAATTTAATGGACTCATACTTGTAGTTCAAGATATTCCATCTCTGCTCATTCTTTCCTTCTACTTGAGACAAACATCAGTACATAGCCACTTTTCTCAAACTTCAAGCTCTGCTCTACACGACTGTTTCACACTTCAATTGAATAACAAGTTGGTAAAAGTGAGAAATGACAACACAAACTTAAACAGTATTTTCCTGAGAGTGATCAGTATTTATGATTACAACAACAGTATCTGCTTCTTCCATGCTGTCTTCTTTGTTTGACATCAAATGATCAGTACGTCCAAGTTCAATCACTGGTGGTTCAGACGTATGACCTACATTGCAAACTTCATCTCCTTTTGATGACTCCTGCTGCAAAACTTGAACTGCATTGCCATCACCAGCTTCAATAAAGTCTGCGTTTAAACAAAGTCGTAGATTCTGACCTGACACAAGTTCATAAACTTGTCCTGCTACATAATCATTTCCTTCTCCATCACTGGATAAGATAACAGTCTCAAACTCACCACCTTCCTCCATTTCAGTTTCCTGTAGTGCATCCGAAGTCTGTATATGAATAACCTGGGTATTACTCCTTTGATTTTCATCACTGTTTATACTCGAAAGCATCTGCACTAAATGTGGAGCTACAGTTACTTGTGAAGTATCACTTTTGGAAGTGCTGTTACATATGCCTGGGAATGAAACACAAGATGTAATATGACATGAGTCTCATTTTTGGAAGTGCTGTTACATATGCCTTGGAATGAAACACAAGATGCAATACTATGAGTCTCACTTTTTTAAGTACTGTTAAATGTGCCTGGGAATGAAACATACACAACACTATCATACATAAGTCTTCCAACAGATATTTCTGATCTCTGTCTACCCAGAAAAAAAATTTAAAAAAAATCACGGGAATAAATTCAGGAAATATTTGTTGTTATTCAGCTCAAAACCTATTACAATCTCATCTGCTGGTACTTTCACAATACTAAAATGAATGTTATATAAAACCATTTTCCAGTTTATTTTACATGATTGTGAAACACACATCCTTGCACTTCAAAGGAATGGAGAAAACTGTTAGTGTCAAAAAATAAGGTGGTCACGAAAATAACAAGAATAACAGGCATGAAAGAATAGTCATTTGGAACATTATTCTGCAACCTTCTCTTACCCATGGTACATTCCAACTTGCCAAGGCACACGATGGCAGAACACAATAATTTGTCTCATGACAAGAGAATATGAAACACTATGCAACCACAAATGTGCATATTTTATATATAAATGCTTGTTCCTGTAGGCATGCTGGCAAATTGAAAGGAAATATAACATATGTCGAAAGAAACTCTCTATAAAGACATAACTAAATACATCTAAGCAAGACAGAGAGGTAGAGAGTATTAATCCGGTGGTGTGATGTCACATCTCAGACGAATGATTACTCCATTTCCCTGACTTGTTCCTAACAACATACAATAAAAGGATATAAACACACATGAAATAACAATTACTGCACCTTCATGATGCACAATTTTCTTCAGAAGCCAACGGCTGCTAAGCTAGTCAAGAAATTACCGACCTCTAACGGACCTAAAGATACAGTACCATTTTCACAAGGGCTGCCCTGCTGAATGTCATCCTGAGCCAGCAAAATTCATACCATTCATTACTTCTGTAATATCCATGTTCATATTAACCTCTCATCCATCTCTAGATCTCCCATGTGGTCTCTTCCTTCCAGATTGTCCAAATAAATTTTTTGCAGCTTGTTACTACCTCACACATGCTACATGTCACGTACATACTATCCTTAGTATCACTGCACTGCCATATCTTGTAAAATGTACAGATTATGAATCTACCCAACATATAACTTTCACCATTCGCCTGTCCCTGCTCCTCTCTCTTGGGCCTCTAAATTTTTTCTCAAACAATCCTCTTTCAGTCTATGTTCCACCCTCAGAATAAAACAAAGCTTCAGGAGTTTTGGTAAATGTGGCAAAAATCGTGTTTTATTTTTAAACAAAAAGCCAAAATATTAATGGAACTGAAGCAAAGGTAACTGCAATGCTCATTTATCTAGAATACTGTCATACAACAAAACACAGATGGGGCATTTTAACACAAACAGTAAAGGGTCACCCTGTAACATGCCACAGGAGGCACAGAGGCAGAATAGAGGTACAGTTCTACTCATTCTTAACCTCACCCCTAGATGTGAGGTGTGTGGTCAACGTCATGCCTCAGCCACTTGCCCCTGGAAAACAACCATGGTATCCACTGTAAAAGAGGTTTGGTTGGCCTCACGGCCAGCACAGACAATAGTGAAGAAAACAAAACCTCTTGCCTCCACTGGGGTTCAACCCAGGGAAGGCCCAGCCTGTAGCAAGTTGCCATACAACATATGCTCTCCCAGCCCCACCTTTAACATTACCACTGTACCCAAAATTAAGAGATTAAGAACTTAAGTTTAAAAAAAATTTAGCCACATGGCAACCTCTGTTAGTCCTCAATTTTATTCATGCCCCTTAATTCAGTCCAAAAAAGAAAAATGTGTAATGAGTCATTCATTTCTGTTTGTTAGGAATGTGTCAACATGGTATACCTCCATATACTGCCACAAGAGAAGATACATATATATATATATATATATGTGTGTGTGTGTGTGTGTGTGCGTGTAATAGTATATTCCAACACACCTGAGAGTAAATCCACTTCAACAATATGTGTTGAAGACAAATCTTCATTATTCACTATATCTACAAAACTGTCAGCATTCTGGGCAGCTACTTGAAGAATTAATGTTGTTGGATCAACTACCTCCTCCCCTTCCAGTTTCATAGGTTCTGTTTTTGAATTTAATGACGCCAATTTACCAAGACGTGAATGATATGAATGTTCTGGTGTGTGAATACGATTCATGCGCTTGATTTTGGCTTGTTCTGCTTCATCATTTATACGCTTCTGCTTCTCATTTTCACGTGCCCGCAGTTCATCTAGAGTTACATGTCGACCAAGTTTTGTAGATAGGTCTTTCAGGTAAAGTTCAGTGACTCTTTGGCCCTTTTCAACCCACTCTGGGTTCAACTGATTGTTTGAAAATGCCTCACATTCCTGATCTGCTTTGTATCTGAAAGAAAACATACACAATCATTATAAGAATGCACAACAGCATGTTATAATTCTTATCCAACATCATCATCACAAAAAATTATAATTTACAATTGTTATGCCATTTTCTGCCATTTATTATCATTATCTTGAACATAAAGTTAGCAAAAAGTGTCTAGGCAGAATCTTCACGATTTGAATGCCTCACCAAATATTAAGATGACCAAATTACAGTGAATAAGATGCACAAGTTTTGCTATAAAAATGTGATGAAGCAACAGGCTGGACTAACAAATCATTGTTCAATTCGCAGCAAGTGCAAAACCATTCTCTCTTTTCCAAAGGGTCCAAACTGGTTTTGTAGTCCATTAAGCCTCCTGTTCAGTTCACACCAGAGAATCTTGTTTCCCTGGGGTAAAGTGGTCACACTTACATTCATCACTTCCTAAGATTAAGAATGAGTGGACCTACACCTCCAATCTCCCATATGCTTTCATGGCATGCACAAGGACAACTTTACCATTTACCTGAAGGAATAAGACCACTTGGGTGAGTTGGGCATAGATGGGATAATACTACAATGTTGAAGAAACAGGATGACATTTTGTAAACTACAGTCATCCGGTTCAGCATAGAAACCTGTGATAGGCTCTTCTGAAAACCTTACTTAACCGACGAATAAAAAACTAACTGGATGTCACGTGTTACTTTTATTTCACTTCTTAGAGACTCAATGTGTTTCGGGCATTAATATGCCCGAAACATGTTGAGTCTCTAAGAAGCAAAATAAAAGTAACAAGTGACATCTAGTTAGTTTTTTATTCATCAGCTATCACAATGATGCACGGTCCAATAAACATCAGATTCACCATACTTAACATTCAAGTTACATAAAATGCAGGTAATTCTCACCTAGTTCCACAACTATTAGTTTCTCATGTGAGACTCTGGGCTACAGAATTAGTTAGTTTGTTGTCAGCTGACAAAAAAAATGCCACTACCATAAAATGAACTGCTTTAATCAGAAGCACTTACTTTCTATATGAGAAATGTGGCATGTTATGGATTATCTTCACATGTTTGGTCATGTTTCCTTGAGTATTACATAAATATGTGCAAAATGGGCAAGAAAAAGGCTTCGCTTTGGTATGTATTACAGTATGACGTAACAAATGGTGCTTCGTTTGGAAAGTCTTATGACAATGGGAGCAAGGAAATTTCCTAGGCTCATGTACAGATTTACGATGCACTGTCAGTCTTGCCAGGCATGCAAATGAACTCTCACACTGTTCACACCTGAAACAACCAAAAAATCAGCACTACATTCAAATGAATCTTACAAAAAATCTTAGTCACAGATACACAAATTCCACTGCAACAATTAGAAGATACTCCAAAATATATGCATTGACCTGTGTATAGATGCACTACGAAATATTACAAATAGATGCAAAGTTGATATATATGGTTACATAATAAGGACAAAGAACACACTGTTGAGACAGAGGGAGGGAGGGAACGAAGGAGAAAGGAAGGACGGAAGAATGGAAGAGAGGAATGAAGGAAGGAACCTAAGAATGATTGGACAGAAAGAAATAAATAAAGAAGGAAAGAAAAAAAAAAGAAAGAAGGGAATATTGAAAGTAAGAAAGACATGGCCATTTTTTGGGATATGAAATAAATTTTGAGGCTTATTTAGAACGGATGTTGATCTACTGCACAAGGGAAATGAAGATCACTATTCTGGCAAACCTTGTGTTCAAATAACACATAGATATTAATTCTGAACCCAATTACATGTAATTAATATGGTGCATCTACAGATACAGTTGAATGTAATTCCTAGCTCCTGGCAGGAAGTTCCTCATCAACAAACACTACATAGATTTTCCTGATGCAAGACAAATATGGCTTATAAAACAATAAACTCAACTTAACTCCATTAAAAGAGGTTTCGAAAATGCTGTCCCCGGCCTCCACACACACACACACACACCACATTCACATAAGTTGTAATTCACCCACATTCTCAGAAACTTATGTAGGGTTTCTTCATGTGTTGTCCTTTACCTATTTCTTCTACATGGAGGTTCATTCTGTAGATTCTGCCATTAAAATTTCCCCATTAATGAAAGTAACACAGAGTAAGATCAGGCAAAAGTTCTGTTCATGAACCACAAATTAGAATATTCGTCTGTCACTAAAACCCCTTCCAAAGCTGTCATACAACCATCTGCAGTATAAACACTTACCAAACCTTCTTTTGTGAGCTGTGCAAACAGTTCTGTTAACATCAGTCTCCCATATCTCATAGCATTAAATATTCCCAGATGGAGACTTCATTATTCCTGTATCATTCATTGCACACCACACACCAACTTTTACAACATAACGAACTTTAATTATCACATATGAATTAATATAACTCTAGTACTGAACAAACTGGGAAGAAATTTGGGCAAGCAAACAAAACCATGCTCCCATGTGGTGGGGAGGGTCAAATGACAGTCAATTTCACTATGGTGAACCAACCGCAAAAATCATTTGCAGAAATTAATACTCTAATCCAGGACCTGACTGCAACACATAAACTCCAGTCACCTTGTATAAAGCTAAACTTTAAACAATTCCACTGCTTTGGATGCTAGCAATTTTGAGACGCTGGTCCATCATCTCAGTGATCACGTAGTGAATGTTATAATTCATATCCCACTTCATAGAATTTTTCTTCAGTAAAAATAGAGTTTCTTTCAGCAAGTTTCTTGTCCAGTAGTGACTAAGCAGACCAGACATCATTAATAAGTTTATGGATGCCTACTGAGTCTGAAATTGCGATCCTGTAGAACTTATTATTAAATATGCCTTCACTTTCTAGCAAACTACACTTCACTACAATTCATGCAGAGAAACACACTATTCAACTATGTATCAAACCATATCCACACACACACACACACACACACACACAATAACCAGTCCTTAACATGTTGCTGGCACATTTGCACTTTGGAATGAATAACTTTGGAAGAGGATGAGAAGAAAGATAAGGCAGAAGATAAGGTAGTAGATGCAAATGATGGAACTAACAGAATGACAGGCTTTACCTTGTGAAGACTGCTTGTTAATGATTTACCTTGGTGGCTAAGCCAAAGATGTATCTTATTACTGCACATCTGTAGTAAACTGAAAACAGCATGCATAACTTTGGAAGTTAAATATACCCATTTTTATACAAAATAAGGAATTAGGTGGTCAAAATAATAAGTCTACAGAGTATGGAAAATGCAATGTAGATGAAAGATGTGCATAAAATGGAAAATTTTGCAAAAAAAATTATTTCACTCTTTAAGGTTGCAAAATTTGTTTCACCACTGTCATTCTATTAAAAACAGTTTAACACCACCAGTAACATTAACAAAATACCTGAAAGGTTTTTCCCCAGTATGTGCACGCATGTGTTCAAGGAAGGCATTCCTCTGTTTAACACGTGCACTACATACAGGACATACATGGTTGTTGTACTCTCCACGATGCCTCATGCGTATGTGTACTCTCAGGTTATTGGCTCGAAATGTTGCAAAGCCACACTATTCAAACAAGTAAAAATATAAAATTGAAAGAGTTCATAAACTGTGTGAATATCCTACAAAGCAAAACTGTGAAAGGTGAATTATGACCAGTATTCATTAAACCTTTGGTGCCAGCACTAAATTCCCAGTGCCATCTGCAATCCCACAGACTCAAGCAACAGGATGTAATTTTTTTAATGCAAACTCTTACATAAAGGACAGCAAAACAAAAAGGAAAAACCCCCAACAGAGCTGTACAAGAATGGTCATAATCAGCCAATATGTATGCCGCAATATTCAGGGATTGAACCCAGCACCAAGCAATGCAGAGTGTGCATCATTTGGCACCAAATTGTGAAACAGAGCACATACATGTGTGCGTGCACACACGCAAAAACACACATGCATTAAAATATGCTCCCAATTCTAAGGACATTCTTGTGTACCTTAAATATTCTTGTACTGGTACAATTACCAACAAAAATAATTACATACATCACAACCATATCAAAACATGGATTGATCTGAGTGTGTCATTAGTTCTAATACGAAATATCATTCTAACTGTACTACAAAATGCTTACCTAACTTCAGAAATTTGTTTCAGATATGCTGACTGCTCTACCTCTTGACCTCAACCCACAATACTGACAACAGCCACCCAGAATGAACATCAATGACATTTATTCACCCTCCTGTGAGCTTTCTGTCTACCACTTTTCCTCTACTGCAGACACTTATTGCCATACCAAACTGTAATTCTTCTATAAATATGACCAATTTTCACACCCTTTGATCACAGAGATTGGATACCATATCACTTCTTCTCAGGTATATTCTAGCTAAGATGCAGCCTTGTTAAAAGATGTCATAGCATTACTGCTACTCCAAACACTAAGAAAACCATTTTAGACAGAAACCAAGAAGGGTTCATACAGTTTATACACCGGTACACCATAATTCTTAATGTTGCCAATACCACTAAAGCCAACCTTATTTTTCACTTTCATTTGTACACATGCCTATTAAATGCAAGAAAAGCAAATGGTTTACACATTGCCTGCCATCACAAGAAGAAAAAATGTACTTACAAAATTGGATTTCAAAATTTTGTGACCTCAGTACGTAACCAACATAATTTATCACAGATTCTGTCTGATGCAATATTGCTCATTAATTCATTTCCCAAAACACCACCCCAACAACTACACCCACAGAAAACTACAGATATAATAAGGCTAAATTCAACTTGACCCAACATTTCATTGACATTAATGAACACGTTTAACATAGGTGTCATACTAAGTACTCACAGTTATGACATTATGAGTCTGATGGGTAGGTACCAACATCTTTTGCAGAAATATACTGACTCCAACTTCTGCTCCGAAAACGGGGTCAGTGTGTTTCCCCAAAATAAATTTACCCACCTATCATATTACAATGTGTCATAATCCACAAGATCACAACATGAAATTTCACCACCACGGAAACCTAAAGATGATGGAGTACTCATACTCACCTCACTGCACACATGTTTGAAAGGCCTTTCATGAATACTACGAACATGTTCTCGAAGTGTGGAGTCCTTGGCAAATGCTTTGCCACAGTACTGGCAAACCTGATTGCGTTCACCTGTGTGAACTGTCATGTGACGTAGTTTGTCCACTTTGGTATATGCACGATATTCGCAGTAGTCACAAGGATAATCTCGCTGCCCTCTGTGACGTTTCATGTGAACATCTATGTTAAAACAAAAAATAATAGAAATACAGTAAAATCTGGTGTATCTGGCACATCCCGAACCAAAGGATGTCCAGATGTTAGACATTATACCTTATGACTGTCTTAGCATTCAAAGCAACCTCATGGACAGACCTAACCATTTAATTTGTCACTTGTTATACTGTCATATTCTCCCAACCACACTTTCCGTTCCCCTTTTTTATCAATACTTATGTAACATGGTGTACATATACCACAAAAACCAACAAACATCAAGAAACATATTTTGCTGCCAACACTGCAACTGTTCAGTTACACAACTAAGCCTGTAAATAGTCCTTCACGATCAACTTCTGCTTTTTGAACTCTGTAAATTAGTGCTGGATGCTGCTGGTAGATGGAACAGTAAAATTTCATTGAACTCTGTATATTCCAGGTTAACAGGTCCTGTGGGTGTCACATTAAAGGAATTCTACTATACCTAACAGTGCTTCAAATGATCATCTTAAACCCAAGAATTAAGATACTGAGTTGCAGTATGGGAAACCAAAATAATAAGTAACTTACTTACTTACTCCATGGTGCAGAGTCCTTCTTGAGAAGCTAACTGATTTGCAGCTAGTCAAGAAATTCTCCGCATTTCATGGAACCCGAAGGTTCATTACCGCACTCACAAGTGTCCGCCACCTATCTCTATCCTGGGTCCGCCCAATCCAGTCCATATACCCACATCCCACCTCCTGGAGATCCATCCTAATATTATCCACCCATCTATGCCTAGGCCTCCCCAGTGGTCTCTTTCCCTCCGGCTTCCCCACCAAGACCCT
>Ga0123353_10016555_pt1 | contig 10783 bp, 8 predicted proteins | sample TergutLab28metaG_3_FD_92763 | JGI IMG/M metagenome (GOLD analysis project Ga0123353, IMG submission 92763) | Labiotermes labralis P3 segment gut microbial communities from Petit-Saut dam, French Guiana - Lab288 P3 | ecosystem: Host-associated > Arthropoda: Insects > Digestive system > Gut ... | reverse complement strand
TCAGATCCAAAGGGGTCAGGAAACCGCCGGCAGGGAAACGACGTTACAGGCAGTTATGTCGTATGTTGGGATTCAATTAATGGGATATCAATCTGCAATGCGAGTTTTCATTTCGGCAGCAGTTCTTATAACACTAACCATTATCATGCGATCCAGAACTACTCTGGGCTGCTGGTCTGTTCTGCGGGCAATAACGGTGTGGACATGTTGTATCACCCCAACCCATATCCCGCCTCTTACGAGTTACCGAATAAGGTTACCGTTGCAAACACTGACAACAGCGATAACCTTTATAGCACTTCAAATTACAGTACAACAAAGGTTCATATTGCCGCACCTGGGACAAGCATATTGTCGCTGTCGCATAATCCCGGTACCGGCACAGCAAGCATGACAGGTACGTCGATGGCCGCTCCCCATGTCGCAGGCATCGCGGCGATGATGAAGTCGGTCAACCCGAACCTGACAGGCTGCCAGCTAAGGACGATGATCACCCAGAACGGGGATGTGATACCAGGCTTGACCACGAAAGTCCAAGGAGGGCGCAGGCTGAACGCCCTGAAATGCGCGAACGCCGCGCTGCTCTCCCTCGACATGATGTATGTGGGTGGCGACTTTGATGGCGACAACAAGCCCGAGACTGCCGCCTTCATAAAGACCGGCAGCAACTCCACCGCGCTCGTCATGTGGGACCATAACACCGGGTCGCTTAACACGACATCCCCGATAGCGGCATGGCAGAGCAGCACCTTCGACTTCGAGAAGATCAAGGGGAGGGTCGTCACCGGCGACTTCGACGGCGACGGGAAGTGCGACATCGCCGCCTTCTATGACAGCGGCGGCGGCAAGACCACGCTGTTCATTTGGTACGGTGCCATGAAGACGCTCCCAGGCTCGGGGAGACAAGTCCCAGGGGCGGACATGATCCATACCACCGGGAGCTGGACATCTACCTCATTCGACGCGACGAAGATGACCGGGAAGGTCGTCGCCGGGAACTTCGACGGAGCTAAGAACGGCAGCAAGAACACGGACAGGATCGCTGCGTTCTACGATGGCGGCGGCAGCACGACAAAACTGTACCTGTGGACAATAAGCCCGGCAAACAGGACGGCAAGCCTTATCAGCAATGTCAGTAACGGCTCATGGTCATCGAGTACGTTCAGCCCGGCAAGCATAACCGGGAAGGTGACGGCTGGCGACTTCGACGGTGACGGCAGGAGCAACATCGCCGCGTTCTACGACTACGGCGGGTCGACCACCGGCCTTTTCATCTGGAACATTAGCACGTCCATGGTGCCCGCCTTGGCCAACGGTGCCTACGGCGGCTCATGGATGTCGACCTCGTACACTGCGGGCAACATAAACAACAGGGTGACTGCCGGGGACTATGACGGGGACGGCAGGTGCAACATAAGCGCGCTTTATACATATGGCGGGTCGACCACCAAGCTGTTCGTCTGGAACATCAGCTCGTCTATGGTGGTCGCCACAGCCAACAGCCAGGGATCATGGAGTCCGAGTTCGTTCGTCGCAGGTTTCGTGGACAACAAGATAGCGTCTGTCGACTACAGCCAAGATGGCAAATGTGACATTAGGTGGATCTATGTGCCTTCGAGCGGCTATAGTGGGCGTCTTGTCGAACACCAGCGGCTCACATCGACAAGCACGTTCTCGAGCATAAGCTTTGCGTGGTACAACAATTAGATTGTTATGGCTCGGGCACTCAAGGTCTGGGCGATATGCCACCTTGGGTGCTCAGGATCACAGGGAGCTTCGTGAGCTAAGCGCTGTGTCTTCGCAGAAGTTTTAACAGTCGTTTTACATCGACTACCATTCATGTTTAGTGGACTCAGCTAGCCAGGGAGTACTCCGAAGCTATAAAACCGCAGGTGGATGTCCATTTTTGATGGATCTCGGGTGTAATGGGTGCAAGAAAACAAGAGTTTCCAACCAAGACCCTTGTACCTGGGAGCCGGCGGTAAGAGGCATCCATGTACCGGAGGCGCACACCCAACTCGATCAAAGACTTTGCATTCCCTACGGCAGTCCAAAAGAGGGATCAGTGGATATTACGAGCTGCGAGGTGTTCATCGGTATTGATGTAGAAAATCGATGAACTATGTGGTGGCGCTTGGAAAATACTGCAACGGAAAGGTAATCTTGTGCGAGGCAGCGCAAAATGAAGTGAAAGGCGGAAAGAGGAGCAAAGATGAGCGACTCACAAAGCAACGTGCGTGGGGCGGTGGAGGCCCTCCTGTTCGTGAGCGATGAATCGGTCTCTGCTGCCCGGCTCTCACGGGTGCTTGATGCGTCCCCGGGTGAGATCGAGACGGTGCTTGTCGAGCTTGCCGAGGATTACCGCACTGCCGAGCGGGGCTTCCAGCTTCGTGAGGTATCAGGCGGCTGGAGGCTTTACACCCACCCTGCACACCATGATGTGATCGAGCGGTATGTGCTCTCGTGGGACACGCGGAAGCTCTCCCAGGCGGCGCTCGAGGCATTGGCGGTCGTCGCCTACCATCAGCCGGTCACCCGCGCCGGAGTCAATGCCGTGCGGGGGGTCAACTCCGAGGGGGTCATTGCCTCGCTTGTTGAAAAAGGGCTGGTGCGCGAGAGCGGACGGGACAAGAAACAGGGGAACGCCGCGCTTTTCGAGACGACCCGGGTGTTTTTGGAGAGGTTCGGCCTGAAAAGCCTCAAAGACCTGCCTCCGCTTGAGGAGTTCGTCCCCGATGCAGAGACCAAGCAGGCCATACGGGAGCGTCTGTCGTCCGGGGGCAGCCAGGCCAGGTTTCGGCGCGGGGCGGAGGCCGAGGATGCCGATGCCGACGATGCCGGCATTGATAACGTTGCTGTCGGTGCCGATGCTGACGACGATGGTGATGTCGGGCTTGAGCTGATCGACTAGCATGACGCCCGAGCCAACCGAGCCAGTTGAGCACGCAGAGCCAGCCGGATCAGTCAGGCTGATCGGGGCGACCGAGCCTCAAGAGCCCGAACGCACTTACACCGTGCGTCTTCAAAAGTACCTCGCACGTGCCGGTGCGGCATCGCGCAGGGGGAGCGAGGGGCTTATCTCGGCAGGTCGGGTCTCTGTGAACGGGGTGGCTGTCACCGAGCTTGGCTCAAAAGTCGTTCCTGGCGTGGATCGGGTGACCCTTGACGGGCACGAGGTCTTGTCAGGCGCGGAGTGCACCTACCTTGCCCTCAACAAGCCCGCGGGTGTTGTCACGACCATGAGCGACCCGCAAAAGCGTCCGACGGTGGCCTCTTTGGTTCCCACAAAGACCCATCCTGGCATCTTTCCTGTGGGCAGGCTTGATGCCGACACGACCGGGCTTCTGCTGTTCACGACGGATGGCGAGCTTGCGCATCGGGTGCTGCACCCTCGCTGGAAGGTCGCTAAAACCTACCTGACATGGGTCGATGGCGTGCTGAGCGCCTCGGAGATCGAGCAGCTTCGCCGTGGGGTCGGGCTTGACGACGGAATGACCGCGCCTGCCGAGGTCACCGAAGAGGAGTGGGGTGAGGGTACCACCCGTGTCCGCATCGTCATCACCGAGGGCAGGAAGCGGCAGGTGCGTCGGATGTTCTCGGCGGTAGGGCACCCGGTGCTCAGGCTCGAGCGCATAAGCTTCGGCCCGGTTAAGCTGGGGGGGCTTGGATGTGGTGAGTGGCGCAGCCTCACGGCAAGCGAGATCCGGTCGCTGCAGTCGCTTGTCGGCCTTGGGGAGGCGTGAGATGGCGTTACTGGTGCTCACTGGTGGCGCGAGAAGCGGCAAATCGCTTGTCGCCGAGCAACTCGCGCTTGAGCGCTCAGGGATCTCGGGCGGCCAGGTGATCGTCGCGGTATTCGGGCGCGCAAGCGACCCTGAGATGGCCGCTCGGATCGCCCGTCATCAGGCCGCCCGCCCACCGTCGTTTGAGACGCGGGAGGTCTTGCGCACCGCAGACTGGCCTGACCAGGTCGCGGATGATGCGCTGCTGCTCGTTGACTGTCTGGGGACGCTCATCGGTCGCATCATCGAAGAGGAGTGGGAGCGCGCGGTTGGCGCAGACCCGGCGGAGGTGGGCTCGCTCGGCGCAAGCGTGGCCAGCGCAAGCCCGACGGATGCGGCTGCCTTCCCTGAGGCCATGCCGCCTGAGCTTGCCGAGAAGGTGTCTAGAGCGGCGGGCTTGCAGGTCGATGCCCTCGGCAAGAGAAAAGGGGACACGATCGTCGTCACTAACGAGGTCGGCTCTGGCGTGGTTCCCCACACGGCATCGGGGCGGCTCTTCCGAGATGTGCTCGGCATATCCAACCGCAGGCTTGTCGCGTACGCGGATGCCGCGTATCTCTGCGTTTGCGGACAGTTTGTGAATCTGCGCGCATGCTCGGCCCATATCACGTGGCCAGAGGTATGATGGCAAGGCACTGCGGGCGTGCAGGCAGGATGCGGCGGCTTGCTGGCGGCGGGCGATAACATAGAGCGCATCGGCAGACCATCAAACTGTGAACGCAAGGCATGAAGGGGCATTACCGTGAAAGAGGAGACCTCGGGCTACGAAGCGCGGCTTCGTAGGATCATCGCATCTGTCGAACCGGTAGACACCTCGTTCGAGCCGGTCGCGTATGCGCGTCTAGACCAGCTGACGAAGCCGGTCGGCTCTCTCGGCAGGCTTGAGGAGATCGCCTGTCGGGTCGCAACGATCCAGCGCACCGACCACCCCGCAATCGATCGGAAGGTCGTGCTCGTCATGTGTGCCGATCATGGGGTGACCGCCGAGGATGTCTCGCTCTTCCCCGCAGAGGTCACCGCGCAGATGGTCGTCAACGTCTGTGCGGGCGGGGCGGCGATCAACCAGATTGCGGACTCGGTGGGCGCAGAGGTGCGCGTCTATGACATCGGGGTCGCAGGGGACCTGGCCCCGCACCCGCGGCTTTGCGACTGCAAGGTCGCAGCGGGCACGGCCAATATGGCCGTAGGCCCGGCAATGAGCCGCGAGGAATGCGCGCAGGCCGTCCTTTGCGGCATAGATGCCTCGCGCAAGGCGGCACAGGAGGGGTTCTCGCTCATCGCAACCGGCGAGCTGGGAATCGGCAACACGACTGCGGCGGCCGCGCTTACGGCCGCGCTCACGCGGGTGGCGGTGTCAGCCGTGGTCGGTCGTGGCACCGGTCTTAACGCCGAGAAGGTCGCGCACAAGGCCGAGGTCGTTAGAAGGGCCCTTGAGGTGAACGGTGCCACCGGATCCGGTGCCGTCGGGCTCGGGCCCGACCCGTTCGGGACGCTTTCCGCCCTCGGCGGGCTTGAGCTTGCCGCGCTCGCCGGCGTGGTCATCGGCGCAGCGGCAACGCAGACGACGGTAGTGGTCGACGGGTTCATCTCCGGAGCTGCCGCGCTTGCGGCGACGATGCTTTGTCCCGCGGCGCGTGGCTACATCATACCAAGCCACCTTTCTGCCGAGCCAGGCCACCGTGTGGTATGCACAGCGCTCAAGCTTGAGCCGATCATCGAGTTCGAGATGCGGCTCGGGGAGGGCACCGGTGCGGCCCTAGCGATGGGGATCGTCGATGCTGCGTGCCGTATGCTTTCGGGGATGGCGACCCTCGCCGAGGCCGGCGTGAGCCAGGCCAAGGAGTAGCGGTGGCGTTCGCCCGCGACATGGCGCTTGCCGTCACGCTGCTCACCGCAGCCCCCGTTCCCTGCGAGGTGCCGGAGCCTGGTGCGCGTACGGGGGCGGCAGCGCACTTCCCGGCGGTCGGGCTCGTGATAGGTCTTCTGGGGTTCGCTTTCTGCGCCCTTTCTGTCTCACTTTTTGGCGGGGTGTCTGATGCGTGCGCCGCAATCGTGCTCGTTGGCGCTGCGGTCCTTACGCGTGCGATGCACTGGGACGCGCTCGCCGACTGTGCAGATGCCTGGTTCGCCCAGCCTGCCCGTCGCCGAGAGGTCATGAAGGATCCGCGGATCGGCGCTTTCGGGGCGGTCGCGATCGTGTTTGTCGCCCTTACGCAGTGGGGCGCGCTCAAAGGGCTTGGGACAAGCATGCCCACGCTTGCCTGCGTGGTGCTTGCCGCGGTCTGCGGTCGGCTTGCGGCGACCTTCTCGGCGTGGTTTGGGAAGGCTGCGCGCCCAGATGGGCTCGGAGCCTCGGTGATGGGCCCTCCGAGGATAGGGGGCATCATTTTCGCGGCGCTGCCTGTCCTTGCTGCGTCTGCTCTGGCCATTGTTTGCGGCATGCGCCCTTTGAGTGTCCTCGCGCTTACGGGTTTGGGCCTGGTGCTTGCATTCGGGGTTCAGCGGGTGATCGCACTGCGTTTTGGCGGCGTGAGCGGAGACACGATGGGCGCAAGCGTGCTTATTGTGGAGACCTCGGTTATGCTTGCCGTCCAGTTGGTTGCAGCGCTTTTTAGAATTGAGGGGTTCACGCTATGAGCAGCAGCGAGGGAGAGGCGCACGTCGAGACGCGCACGGGCGCGCACACGGAAACGCATTCCGGGACGCACATCCTGCTTGTCCGGCACCCCGAGACCGAGGCCAACGTCTCCGGGCGGTTTGTCGGGCGCGGGTCATCGCCCTATACCGCCAAAGGGCTTCAGCAGCTTGGCCAGACGGCAGCAAGCATCGCTGCTTTCGCGCCGGATGCCATCTGGACGAGCCCGCTTGACCGGACGGTCGAGCTTGCCGAGAAGGCGGCGGGGATGCTCGGCCTTACGGCGCACGCCGATGAGCGGCTTGCCGAGATCGATTTCGGGAAGGCCGAGGGCATGACCCTCGGCGAGGCAGCAAGCGCTGGGTTCCTGCTGAACTACTGGGATATCGTGGAGCCAGTGGCTCCAGGGGGCGAGTCGCGCCTACAGCTTGGGCGAAGGGTTGCCGAGTGCGTCGACAGACTGATCGAGCAATCGCCGTGTGAGCGGATTGCGATCGTCACCCACGGCGGGGTGCTCCGCTTTGCGCTTGCGCATCTGCTGGGGTTGCGTTCGGATGACATCTGGGCCTTTCATGTGAAGAACGCCCAACTGGCACATGTCCAGGTGCGGGACGGGTCTGGGATGCTTGAGCGGTACTGGACGGAGTAGGCAGCAAGCTGCGGTGAAGGCGGTTGCAGACGGCGGCAGGGTGGCAGCAGCAGGCGGCGGGTGCGGCACGCCGCGGCAAAAGCCTCAGGGTGAAGTGGAGGAAGACACATGGACTGGAGCACCCTCATCCGTGACGAGGTGAAGCCCCTTGTGGCGTACGCGCCTGGGCTTCGTGGAAGCGATGTGCGGGAGCGCAGCGGTGTCGATGAGATCGCCAAGCTCTCCAGCAACGAGAACCCGTACGGGCCCTTTCCTGCTGCGGCGACGGCCATGTGGGCGGTCCTCGGCCATCTGAACCGCTACCCGGATGGCTCGTCGCGGGCGCTTCTCGGCAAGCTTGGTGGGCACCTGGACGTGCCCGAAGAGCGGCTGGTCCTGGCCAACGGCAGCAACGAGCTTTTGCGCATACTTGCCGAGGCGGTGCTCGCGCCCGGGGACGAGGCCGTGTTTGCCGCTCCGAGCTTTGTCGTCTACCCGATGGTCACGCAGCTCGTCGGGGCGACCAAGGTCGCTGTCCCGCTGGATGCGGATGCGGCGCACGACCTCGACGCGCTGGCCCGTGCGGTCACGGCGCGCACCAAGGTTGTCTTCTTGTGCAACCCGAACAATCCCACCGGGACCATTTTTGCCCGCGAGGCATTCGAGCGGTTCCTGGAAAGGACCCCCGAGTCCGTGCTCATCGTGCTTGACGAGGCGTACTTCGAGTATGTGACCGATCCTGAGCACGTCAACGGGCTTGATTATCTTGACGACGAGCGCGTCGTCGTGCTTAGGACCTTTAGCAAGATGTACTCGCTTGCGGGTGCCAGGTGTGGCTATGGTGTGATGGCGGCTCCGCTTGTGGAGGCGGTCAACAAGGTCCGGGACCCTTTCAACGTGAACATGGTGGCGCAGGCCGGGGCGTACTACTCGCTTGACGACCCGGACGAGGTCGTACGGCGTCGAGCGGAGAACGCCGCCGAGCGCGAGCGCCTGTATGCGGCGCTCGACAGCCTTGCCGACGGCAGCGTTGGACGCGCTGGCAGCGGCGTTGCTTCTGGCGACGACAGCAGCGGTAGTGGTGCTGCTGCCGACGGCAGCGCTGGCCGCATCTCATACGTGCCCTCCCAGACCAACTTCGTGTGGGTGCGCGTGCCCGATGCCCAAAACGTCTACGAGGAGCTCATCTCTCGGGGGGTGATCGTGCGCTCGTTCGGCGGGGAGGCGCTGCGCATCGGCATCGGCCTGCCCGCCGAGAACGACCGTCTGATCGCCGCATTGCGCGCCGTCGTCTCTGGCGACTGAGCCGTAAACCTGTGGATCGCACGTTCACACGTGCCGAGCGTGCGCTTACGGGGACCCTTCGGGTGCCTGGTGACAAATCCATCTCGCATCGTGCGGTGCTGTTCGCGGCGATGGCCGAGGGCACGTCGCGCCTTTCTGGCGTGCTCGACTCGGCGGACGTGCGTGCGACGATCACAGCGGTCAGCGCGCTTGGTGCCTCAGTCAAGCTGGTGCCCGATGGCCGAGGGGCGCTCGCCGGGACCATCACCGGCTGGGGGGCATCCGGCCCACAAGCCCCCATCGGCGACGACGGCCTGATCGACTGTGGCAACTCGGGGACGACCGCCCGCTTGCTTATGGGTGCGCTTGCGGGGTGGCCGGTGAGGGTCACGCTGACCGGGGACGCATCGCTTACCCGCCGTCCCATGCGTCGCGTCACAGAACCGCTTTCCCAGGTCGGTGCGCAGTTTGTTGCGTCGGAGTCCGGTACGCTGCCGGTCACCGTTGTCGGCACCGAGAGGCTCAAAGTGACCGAGAACGTGCTCCCCGTCGCCTCCGCGCAGGTCAAAAGCGCGCTCATCCTAGCAGGGCTGCGCGCTCACGGGCGCACGCGGGTGACAGAGCCTGCGGCCTCACGCAACCACACCGAGCTGATGCTGCCAGCCTTCGGGGTGCCGGTGGGGACCGATGAGGCACGCCATGACGCTTGGGTCGACGGCCCAACGAGTCTGCAGGCGATCGACATCGACATCCCAGGCGACCCCTCCTCGGCAGCCTTCATGGCCGCTGCCGCGCTTCTCGTGCCATCAAGCGAGATAAGGCTTGCCGGCATCTCGCTCAATCCCACCCGCATGGGCTTTTTCCGAGCGGTCAGGCGCATGGGTGCGCACGTCGTTGCCGCTGGCCGCGGTGCCGCTGGCGATGGTACCGCTGGCCAGGGCGCGACGGGCTGTGGTGCTGTTGGGCATGGCGCTGCTGGCCAGGGCATACCCGATGGCCACTCCACATCTGGCCCCACGGCTGCCGCTGAGCCAGTGGGCGACGTGCATGTGACCTGGTCGCTTGGGCTTCACGCCACCGAGATAACGCCTGCCGAGGTACCCTCGCTCGTAGATGAGATCCCCGCACTGGCGCTTCTCGCCACGCAGGCTGTCGGTACAACGAGGTTTACGGGGATCGGTGAGCTTCGGGTCAAGGAGTCGGATCGGCTTACGGCAATTGCCGAGGCGCTCACAGTACTCGGTGCACAGGTCAAGGTGGGGGAGGACTGGCTGGAGGTCACTGGCCCATGTGCGCCTCGTGCGTGTCGGCTGGATGCGCTCGGCGATCATCGGCTGGCCATGTGCTGGGCGCTTGCGGGGCTCATTGCGGACGGATCGGTGACGGTGGCAGGTTACGAGGCGGTTGAGACAAGCTATCCCACGTTTGCGGATGACTTGGGCGCATTGGGGTATTGCGGCTCACAAGCCGGTTGATTGCGCGTAACCCGTCCTCGGCTCCACAAGCTTTTTCTGTGATCTACGTCACAAAGGTTGACGTAGGGATACTTTCTACTAAAATTTTTTTCACTGTGCGATAAGATTTTTTTTATTGCACTATATCTGGAAGGCGGAAGCCATGTTCAGAAAAACAGGGATCGCAGCTGCTGTGCATGATGGCATCACAGCTTGTCGCAACGATGACACTTCATGGTTGACCACATTTGCAGGACAGGCCGCTGGAAGGGGGTGCTCTCTTTTGCGGTGAATGGAAGCAGCAGCGGTGCTATCAGCGCCTTCGTCGCTGTGTGCATCCTACGCACCACTTACGGGTTGCATGACAACCCGAGGAACGTGACCAGATCAAATAAGATCAAATAAGACCCTGAAAGGAGACCAAAACGTGAGATCAAGAAGCAAGCGGGTGTTGCGCTTCACCCTTGCGGTCCTGATGGCGTTTTCTATGGTGCTGTCGGCTCCGTGGTCGGCCCTTGCGGCCGAGACGGACGGGTCGACGGTCGACGTCTCATGGTACGATGCGAGTCTCAGCACCTTCGAGATCAGCACGGCGGCTCAGTTAAGAGGGCTTGCGGCCATCGTCAACAACAAGCCCGCAGGCTCCGTGGCAGGCGTGGCCGCAGGGCTCGACTCAGGCCTGCCTGCAGACGACTTCTTAGGCAAGACGGTCCGCCTTACAGCGGACATAGACCTCGGCGGCGTCGAGGTGAGCGCGGGCTCGCTCAGCGGCACAGGCTACACCCTGCCTGTCTGGGAGGGCGACGGGTTCACGCCCATCGCGAACGGCACATCGTCGACGGACTCGGCAAACGGAGAGAGGGGACGCCCCTTCAAGGGCACCTTCGACGGAGGGTTCTATGCGATAAGCAACCTCTATGTGCCGTACGGCCCCGGCGGCCTTGAGCCTCCGGCATCCGCCGACAGCGACGTGACCAACAGCCACGCGCTCTTCGGCGAC
>Ga0123353_10016553_pt1 | contig 10784 bp, 9 predicted proteins | sample TergutLab28metaG_3_FD_92763 | JGI IMG/M metagenome (GOLD analysis project Ga0123353, IMG submission 92763) | Labiotermes labralis P3 segment gut microbial communities from Petit-Saut dam, French Guiana - Lab288 P3 | ecosystem: Host-associated > Arthropoda: Insects > Digestive system > Gut ... | reverse complement strand
TTCTTAAAGCAATATTCCCTTTTGTTCTGGGTCTATAACCTCTGCAAGCTTTTTATAATCCTTAAATCTTACTGGAAGTGTAACTGTAAATGTGCTCCCTACCCCATATTCGCTTTTCACCGATATTTTTCCGCCAAGCATCTTGCAAAGTTTTTTTGTAATCGCAAGCCCCAATCCTGTTCCTTCTATACCTGCTGTTTTATATGTATCAAGCCGAATAAAATGGTTAAAGAGGTTTTTCATATCTTCTTCTTTTATACCAATACCGCTATCTGCAACCTCTATCTTCAAAATTGAAATATTACCCTTCATATCGTATGTTACATTAACGGAAACAAAACCTTCGTTAGTATATTTGATGGCATTGCCGATAATGTTCAGCAATACCTGTTTGAATCTGCCAAAATCTCCAAAAATAGCACTTGGAATGTTGCGGTCGATGTTTGTTGTAAACAATATTGGTTTTTTGTTAATTTTCGCTTGAGAAATATTGATAACATCATTACAAAACGAAGAAACCGAAAACTCTGACAGTACAAGCTCAAGCCTGCCTGCCTCAATTTTTGAAAAATCAAGTATATCATTAATAATTTTAAGCATATTATCGCCAGACTGTTTAACAAGCTGTGAGTATTCATAAACTTTGTTTGAAATATTTTCCTTTAATATAAGCTCGGTTATTCCTATGATAGCGTTCAAAGGGGTGCGTATTTCATGGCTCATATGCGCTAAAAATGTACTTTTCGCGCTGGAGGCAGCCTGTGCTGCTTCTTCCGCCTGTTTGTGTGCAGTAATGTCCCTCATGACTCCAAGCACTCCAACAGTTTTGCCTTTATGAAGTAAAGGAGTCTTAACAATTTCAAAAAGATTGGTAGTATTGTCAGCAGAAATAAACCAGGCTTCGGTTGTTACAGTTCTATTTTCTTCCAACACATGCTTATCTTCTTCTGCAAAAGAACTTGCAATTCTTTTATCTATAATATCAAAATCAAAATCTGTTTTCCCGATTATCTCTTTTTTACTATGTTTAAGGAATTTTTCAAAACTATGATTGCAGTTTGTATACAAATACTTGCTATCTTTACAATAAATTGAATCGGGAATAGCGTTGAACATACCGGTAATAGTTGATGCCTGCTCTTTATATTTTTTTTGCAGTTTAAAATTATTTACAAATAAAAAAATCAACACTATAAGTATCAGCAAAATTACAGTGCTGAATATGATCATATAAAATAAACGCTCACTGGTCATCTTCGTTGAATAGTCAAAAACTCTGGTTACCCATGCATTTTCGATTTTGCCAACCTGGATAAAAGACTGAGCTTTGGAGAAAATTGAACTTAATATCTCTTCATTTTTATTAAATCCAAAATATGATCTTTGCGGCAGAGTATCAAAAAAGATATTTATTTTATATCCGATTTTCTCCCTATAGTTAGTCATTGCAAGAAGTCCGTAGTCGGACGACATAAGCAGGTCAATATCGCCTTTTATGAGCGCATCCTGCGCTTCGGTAAGAGTATTATATAATTTAACATTGTTATTATTGGCAAACAAAGTATTGTACATATATTCGTAGGCAGTTCCTCTGTTAATGCCAACAATTTTTTGGATTATCTGAAACATTTCCAGTTTTGGAGAATCCAACTTTGACAAAAGCGCATAAGAAGAAGTTGCATAGGGTTCTGTTGTCCAAAAAAATTTATCTTTCAGTGATTTTGTATGCACCAATTCTGAAACCAAAGATACTTCGCCATTTTGAAGCATTTCAAATATTTCAAAATATGTTGTCTTTTTATTGGTTACGATATCAAACTCAATACCGGTAAGCAAGGTTATTTGAGCCAAAATATCCGGTACGATTCCTTGAAATTCCTGCTCATTTTCATTGTAAAAACATTTAGGGTAATTATCATGTTCCAAAGCTATTTTTACTTTGGACTTGTGGGCAGCCAATTCGTTTAAATAACCCATCTCCTGCGCTGTAAAAGATTTCCTAAGTTCATGTTTTTCGTATCTGAAATCGTTTGTCTTGTACAACTCATAAATCTTATCACCGCCTCCCACTGATATATATTTGTTCAGGACTGATATAATTGGCTCTAATTCGGGATTTGAAGTAGCAATAGAAATGGGAGTATATGCAAGCGGAAGAATATTTTTGTTAACAACGATAGAACTATTTTCTTTTATATCAGTATAATCTATGTCGTCCATAATATATGCGTCAATAACACCGGACATCAAGGCATTATTCAAAGCTGAAACTGTTTTGAATTCCACCACATTAAAGACAAGTTCTGAATAAGAGTCCAAAATACTTTGGAGTGCATTGGTTTCTTCAAGAAAACCTATCCTGAGCCCATTAAGATCATATTCATTTTTAATTTGAATAGAGCCGTGTTTAAGGTTGTTGCTATAAGTAAAAACCCCAAGCGAACGTTGCGCGATTGGATAAGTCATATAATAATATTTCATTCGATCGCTCGTGGGAATAGACTCTGCCGTAAAATCAATTCTCTTACTAATCAAACCGCTTCTTAAAAATTCCCATTTATAGGAATGCGGCTCAAACGGGATGCCAAAAAGGTCGGAAAACAGATCACATAATTTTGTTGTAAAGCCAGAGACTCCATCCTGCGTTATAAATACAAACGACTCTTTTGTTTCAAATAACTGTCCTAAAGAAAAACTTGTTCTTGCAGATTTAAGGTCTTCAATCAAATTTATTTCATAACTCGTTACAAATGGGAGTTCCTGATAAGATTTAACAGAATTGATGTCAAATTCAGGTGTTTTTGATTTCATGAAACAGCTTGTGATACTGCAAGTAACAATACTCAAAAAAAGCAGAAAACCTGTTATCTGTCTTGTCTTATTATTCACAATCTGTTCCCCTTTCAAATTCCTTTTCATTATCTATAAAAACAGCGACAAGTCCGGGATCAAAGTACAATCCACTGTAGCCTTTTATTATTTCGATAGCTTCCGCATGGGAAAACATTTCTCTGTGCGGTCGTTCATTGGTAAGAGCATCATAAACATCAATAATAGCAATTATCCTTCCCTGAAGCGGAATTCCTGCTCCTTTAAGTCCCATCGGGTAACCGGTTCCATCCCATTTTTCATGATGGCTAATGGCTAAAGCTTCCGCATGATTTAATATTTTTTCGTCAGTTACCTTTTCTCTTATTCGCTGAACAACTTTCATTCCGGAATCCACATGCTTTTTAATGTCTTCATATTCTTCTTCTGTAAGTTTTTCGGTTTTGTTTAATATCTCCTCTTTTACACTTAGTTTGCCAATATCGTACAACTGTACCGACATCAGGAAAATTTCAATATCCCACGCCGAAACTTCCTTTTTATAAGAATTGCTCTTTAATAAGGCGTTGATAAAAATTTTCAAGTAACGCTGTATCCTTCCAAGACGTCCATTTTCCATGCCGGTATGGACATCAATTATATTAAACATCTCTTTTGTAGCCGAAGCTAATTGCTCGGTGCTAATTTTTGATATATCATATATGTCTTCAAAAGCATGACTGCTAATATCCTTGAATTCTATTTCGTGCTTTACAAAAACTTCAACCAACAGGGGATCAAAATGAGTCCCCCTTCCATCATTGATAATTTTTACAGATTCCTCGTGAGTAAATGCTTTTTTATATTGCCGTTTACTGGTTAGAGCATCGTAAACATCGACTATCGACATCATCCTTCCCTGAAGAGGAATATCCTCTCCCTTGAGCTGTTTTGGATAACCGGTTCCATCCCATTTTTCATGATGGCTGGATGCCAATAGTTTGGCATATTTTAAGAACTCATTTTCTGTTGTGTTTTCCTCAATTCTCTGAATAATATCTGCACCTAAAACAGAATGCTTTTTCATCTCTTCAAATTCTTCGTTGGTCAGCTTTCCCTTTTTCATTAATATGTTGTCTTTTATGGATATTTTTCCTACATCATGAAGCTGTGAGGACATTATAAACAGGTTGATATCCCATGTTGAAATCTCTTTGGAATAGACGCCATGTTCTAACATGACTTTCACAAGCAAGATTAAATATTTCTGTGTCCTTTCAATATGTCCGCCTGTTACATCGTCGCGACATTCAACAAGCTCTGCTACTGTTTTAAGAATCGCGTTCTGCAACTCAAAGACTGTTTTAGTTTTCTTGCTAACCATTTCTTCCAGATTATGGCTGTATTTTATAAGCTCCTTTTTCTGTGCTTCCAAAAGTAAATGTAATTCCATCCGTTTTAAAAGCAATTCTTTTGAAAAAGGCTTTGTTATATAGTCGACCGCCCCCAGGCTCAGCCCTTTTACCTCGCTTTCAGGGTCAATTTTCGCTGTTAAAAAAATGACAGGAATATCTGCGGTATTTTCATTATTCTTTAAGACCTTTATGACATCATAACCGCTCATCTCCGGCATTTCGATGTCCAATAATATTAAATCAGGCGTCACTTTTTTAAGAATATTAAACAGTTTACTGCCTGAGGGAATTGTAAATATATCATATCTATCAACAAGGTTATTTTTTGCAACAGTCAGACATGTGAGGTCATCATCCACCATAATTATTATTTCACGTTTGGGTTCCACAAGTCTTCACCTCCTACCTGGGTGTATATAATATTTTGTAAAATTATTCATAGATAAATATACAGCTATCAAAACTTATCCCATAAACTAAATACTATATTATATTATAAACCTTCATGTTACGTGAATCAAAATATTTTTTTAAAAATATTGGGATAAAAAGTAAATTTTTTTTATCAGATATATTGATAAAAAAAGGGGTGGCAAAAAAATATGTATATTGCGAGACAATTATTATGCCTTAAAAAAGCTGAATTTTGGTTAATTATGAAATAACAGTGCTTTTCAAGCAAAAATATCGAGCTTTTTATAGCTTTGTAGGTATTATTTCTCTGATTTTTTGAAAATTTAGGCTTATTTGTGTTTTAAAAAGGCTCTAATCAACTATGAAAATCAAATGCTTTTACTTGAATCCTTTTCCATCTTGGCTTTCCAGATTTCAAGGTTTTTCTTTACAGTTTCAGCTTCGTTAGTTTCACCAAGATATATATGAAGCCTTCTTAACGCAGAAAGATGGCTTAAGGCAAGTTTAAAATCATCTATACGGAAGGTATTAAGTTCATATTTTTCCCTATATCTGGTTGCTGCATTCATAAGTATTTTTTTTACCATAATTAAATGATTCATTCTGATTTCATAGGTGGATGATGTGGGGTCCATTCCTGAAATTAGTGTTTTATAATTTATTAAATTTTTTATTATTGTAGAAGATCTTCCTTCAAGTTCTACAAATGACCACTTCCATTTTGAGTTTTCGCCAAATGCTTCTTTGATCATATCTATTGAAAAAGCAAGTTTTTTTGAAAAATCAAATCTTTTTTCATCTGAAAACTCGTTTATCTTTTCAAGATGCTCGGACAGCTCTGAAAACGGGATATCAATGGTGTTTGTAACAACACCTTCTATAAGAATCATTGCCCTGTATATAGCTTTTCTTGCTTCATTCAGATAATTCTCGTTTTTTACCCCAAGCAATGTTGTAGAGAGGGTATTTAATAAAATAAAATAGGAACCAAGATTTAAAACAGCATCTGCTATTTCAATTTTAGCATATTCCGGATTTTCCACATTGTTTGCTTTAATATCTAAATTAAATTTATTCTCTTTGGCTACAATTTCATCCATTATTTTTTTATACTTGTTAATGTAATCTGAATAATTATTTCTTGCCTGCTGAGTTATCTTAGCCATTCTACCCTCTTTTAAGACTTTTTACTTTCAAGCATTACTCTTGCGTGTTCGAGCGAAACATCGCCTTCCTGATCGCCCGACAACATACGGGCAATTTCAGTTACCCTCAAGCTATTTTCAACCATATCTGCTCTGGTAAAAGTTCTCTGGTTTTCTATAATCTTTCTTACTCTTATATGGTTATCGGCATTAACTGCTATAGAGGCAAGATGTGTTATACAAATTATTTGTTTTGTTTTTGATAGTTTTTGCAAATGATAGCCAATAGAAACAGCAATTTCGCCTCCAATACCTGAGTCAATTTCATCAAAAAGCATGGAATCAACAGGATCATTGGCAGAAAGCACACTTTTTACAGCAAGCATTATTCTTGAAAGCTCGCCTCCGGATGCTATTTGTTCCATTGGTTTAAGAGGTTCTCCGGTATTAGGAGATATTAAAAATTCTATTTTATCAAACCCATAAGATGCGCAAACAGGTTTTCCTGATTCATTTTTTCTTACATTTACTGAAATTTTAAATTTAACATTAGGCATTCCAAGGGATTTAAGAACTTCTTCAATCTGCTTTTCAAGTAATGCGCCATTTTTTATTCTTTTTTCTGATAGCGCATTGGCTTTTTTAATAACTTCTTCTTCTTTTTTCTTTATATCTTTTTTTAACTCTTCCCTGTTTGCATCAAAATTTTCCAGCTCAGAAAGCCTCTCGGAAGAGTTTTCCAGGTATTTTAATACATCATTAAGAGTTGTCCCATATTTCTTCTTAAGTTTATAAATAACAGAAAGTCTTTCTTCATATAGCTGAAGTTTTTCAGGGCTAAAATTATCTTTTAATATGTAATCTCTGAGGGTCCCGGAAATATCTTCCAGATCAAAAAAAGAATTTGACATTCGCTCTAAAAAACTATTCAGATTTTCATCTATTGCTGCTGCGGAAGTAAGAGAATTAAGAGCTATTTTTAGTTTTGATAAAAGACCTGCATTGCTCCCTGAAAGCTGTTCATGAGCTTCTTCGACAAATTTAAAAAGTTTTTCATGTTCCAGAAGCATTTTATGTTCTTTTTCGATTTTCTCATCTTCACCAGGAATAAGCTTTGCTTCTGAAATCTCAGCTATTACAAATTTTAAAACATCGATCTCTCTTAACCTTTCTTTTTCCGAGAGTTCATGTTCAGAAAGTTTCTTTTTTAATTTTGACAACTCATCAAATAATGAAGAAAACAGCGCAACATCATCGCTTATACCTGAATAGTTATCAAGGAGCATCCGCTGTCTATCCTCGCTTATAAGAGTATGGTGTTCGTGCTGTCCATGTATATCAAAGAGAAATGATGAAAGTTCCACAAGTTCATTTCTTGCCAGGGGAATAGATTGCACAGTAATAGAGCCTCTGTGATTTGATTTTAAAGTTCTTCTTATGATAAGAGTGTTTTCTTCAGGCGTTATTTCTTTGGAGGCAAGCCATTTTGCAAGTTCAGGATCGTTATTTACTGTAAAAACACCTGATACTTCGGCAGAATCTGTTCCTGTACGGATAATACTGTTATCGCCTTTATTTCCTTTAAGAAGAGAGATAGCCCCTGCGATAAGAGATTTGCCAGAACCAGATTCCCCTGTGAGAATATTAAAACCAGGTTTGAAATCTATTTTTAGATTATCAATTAAAGCAATATTGTTTATATATAATTCTTCAAGCATTATTTGGCCCCCCAGACCAGTTAAGCTTGGTTTTTACCTTGCTAAAAAAAACATCTTTTTCAGCTTTAATAATATGGGTATTGTAAGATGATTTTTCAACAATAATTGAATCATTTTCTTTAAGGTGAAAAATCTCCTGACCATCTGATGTCAAGATAATATCTACACGTTGTTCTTTTTCTATATTGATTTTGATCTTCTTATCAACAGGCAGAACAATCGTACGGTTTGAAAGTGAATATGGGCAAATAGGAGTTAGTATAAAAGCATCCATTTCCGGATAGAGCAATGGGCCTCCTGCTGCCGCAGAATAAGCTGTGGAACCTGTGGGTGTTGATACAATTATGCCATCTGCTTTATACCTGCCAAGATATAAATCTTCTACATAAACATCCAGATTTATAATTTTTGCCGCACCATTTGCCGTTATTACAGAATCATTAAGACAGATAACTTCATATTCTTTTTTATTGTCGCGGAAAACAGAAACATTGAGGAGAATATGCTTTTTAAGCATATAGTTATTATTTATAAAAGACTCAAGGCTGGTTTTCCAGTTATTTTTTTCAATCTCTGTTATAAAACCTATCTCTCCAAAGTTTATTGCAAGTATTGGAATGTTATACGGAGAAAACAGTCTTGAACAATATAAAACAGTGCCATCTCCTCCAAGAGTAATTATAAGTCTGTGAGTTTTTCCTAAATATTTTTCAGGTATGCTCTTACTGCTGCAAACATCATTTTCTATCTTTTTGCTTTCAAGATAGTCATGAATTTCAGATGAAAGCTCGGCAGTGCCTTTTTTTGAAGGGTTATAAATTATTAGTATTAGACCGTTACAGGACATTGTATCTTTATTCATTCAGTAGTTCACCCTAATTTATGGAAGTGTTGAAATAATTTTAACAATTTTTTCAGCATTACTCTTACCAATGTTTGGATAAAGAGGAAAAATTATGCATCTCATATTTAAGGCTTTTGCCTCGGGATATTCTCCAATATTAAATTTATTCATAATTGAATCTGAAAATGCATCCAAAACTTCAACACCTTTTTTCAAAGCATATTTTTTTATCTCTTTTGTGCTATTTTCTGCAATTACAGGAAAAGCTGTAAAAAAAGAATTATTTAACTGCATAAAAGTTTTATTTTTTGTTTTCATAACAGCCTGAGAATAAATAGCTGCAATATCATTTCTGGCATTTATAATCTTTTCCAGATTATTCACCTGATTTATTGCAAGCGCTGCATTGAGATCAGGCAAAAATATATCTTTACCATATTCTAAAACTATGTTTCTTAACACTTCTCTATTTTTTTTGCTTTTTACAGCAACAAATGTACCTGTCCCTGCTGTTATTATTTTATCCGGATCCATATTCATAATAATATAGTCGCCAAAAGAACCGCTCTTTTTTTCTTCAGCAGAAGCTCCAAATGAATTTGAAATATCTTCAATAAGCGTAATTCCCAATTCTGCTATTTTTGTAACTTCAGGCATATTTCCTAAAGGAGAATCGACAATTATAGAATGGATAGATCCTTCATTATCAAGAACAACATCATTAAGCTTATCAAATGAAATAACAGCAGTTTCCGGAGATACATCAACATATAATGGTTTAAGACCTGCTTCTTCTATTGCGAGTTTATAATATAAAGGTAAAAGGGGAGACATAATTACATTTTTTCTGCTTTCTGCCTCTATAGAGCGGAGCACTATTTCAATAGCGCGCCTGTATTCCTTAAACAGGAAGCCTTCATCTGCCCCAATAGTTTTACAAATATCGCTGCAAAGTTCTTTTGATATTTGGTCATTTTCAAGTTTTTCACTAACAAGACAACTTAAAACGCTGTCCATATCTTTTCTATGTATATATGGCTTGAAAACAGGAGTGATCATTCTATTTTTTTAATACTTCTAGTTGTTTAAGTTCTTTAAGCGCAAAAAGCCGCTCTACATCCAATATAATAATATATTGGTCATCCAAAGAAGTAACACCTTGTATATATTCGCTGCCTATTCCCCTGTTCATTTGAGGCGGCTGCTGTATTTTCTTCTTATCAATATTGGTTACCTTGGATACTTTGTCTATTTTGACTGCAAGTTTCATATTATTTACTCTTATAATAATAAACCCTCTTAAAAGATCATCTGCTTCATCTTTTTTGACTTCAGAGATATAAAATTTTTTATGTAAACTGATTACAGGGATAATCTCACCCCTTAAATTGAATACTCCTTCAACAAATATGGGGGCATTAGGGATATTTCTTACTTCTTCTTCCCTTACTATACCTTCTACTTTCATTATATCGATGCCGTACTCTTCTCTTCCAATGTTGAATGTGACAAGTTGTAAAAAATCATCATCATACATCATTTTTTTATCCTTTTTATTGACTTATTATGCATTATTTTCCATATTTTATCAATTTTCTTTTCTTTTTGATACTATTTTAGCATAAAATACAATATTTAAAAATGATATATTAAAAAACCTTTTAATTTTTTTCTTGATTCTTTTTTTTTCTTTGCCTATTCTTAAATAAAAAAATACAATAAACTGTAAGAACATTAATAAATATTGATTACCAGCACTTGCTGGTAAAAGTTCATACTTATGTTTTTAAAGGAGAAAATATGTATAAGATTCTTGTCACTACAGATGGTTCAGAGCAATCAACAAAAACAATTGAAGAAACATTGAAAATTGCAGGTCCTATGGGAAAAGATGTTGAAATTTTAGTACTTTTTGTTATGGAGAAAATTGATAATATGATTTATGCTCCAGACCTTGATGGCAAGCTCAAGGAAGCAGTAATGAATACACAGGATGCAGCTGCAAATAGAGCAATAGCAGCAGTTGAGAAAAAATTTACCGATAAAGGTCTTAAAACAAGTTCAAAAGTATTAAAAGGATCTCCTGTAGATCAGATATGTGTTTTAGCAGAAAAAGAAAAATGTGATCTTATAATTATGGGAAAAAGAAAAAAAGGAAAATTGGAAGAATTTGTTGTTGGAAGCGTAAGCTTGCAAGTTGCTCAAAGAGCAAAAACAGATGTATTGATTATTAAATAAAGCTTGAAGAAGTTATTACTAAAAAACCTACCTTAACAAGGTAGGTTTTTTTATTGGCCTGAATGATTGGGCGAGGGTTAATAATGTGTGTAATTAATAAAAAAAAGTCTGGCAACGACCTACTCTCCCACAATAAGCAGTACCATCGGCGCAGGAGGGCTTAACTTCCGTGTTCGGGATGGGAACGGGTGGGACCCCTCCG
>Ga0123353_10016551_pt1 | contig 10784 bp, 8 predicted proteins | sample TergutLab28metaG_3_FD_92763 | JGI IMG/M metagenome (GOLD analysis project Ga0123353, IMG submission 92763) | Labiotermes labralis P3 segment gut microbial communities from Petit-Saut dam, French Guiana - Lab288 P3 | ecosystem: Host-associated > Arthropoda: Insects > Digestive system > Gut ... | reverse complement strand
TTCAGGCGGTGTATCTGCGTCTTTTTTGCCCCATAATATGGGAACGGCAATCACAGCGGAAACGACCATTACCGCTGCTAAAGACGCTGCTATTATCTTTTTTTTCATATTTATACTCCGCCTCCAGTTAATAAATAATAATGCAGAATGCAGAATGCAGAATGCAGAAATAGTTTACGTGGGCTTTTCATTTTGTCCGGAGAGTATAGAATCGCGGTTCTTTAGACGTAATAAAAATGATTTTGTTCCTTTTTTTTACGTTGATTGCGTAATAAACCCGCATCAGCTCGGCGTCTTGCGTTGCAAGCCTTTGCCATGCGGGTTTTGCCGGTACTTCCGGGTCTGGTCAGAATATTTATTACAGGCAGTGCTCAGCGGCTAAAACAAGAAACTTATCATAGGGCATCGGCTTTTCCAAAAAATCATCCATGCCTGCTTTAAGGCACAACTCTATCTCCGCTTCATCTGTAGTTGCTGTCAGCGCGATCACTGGTACATTACGCGCGTTTTCGCAGTCCAGGCTCCTGATGCTCCTGGTCGCTTCCAGGCCGTCCATCACCGGCATCTGAACATCCATTAATATCAGGGAATACAAGCCGGGATTATCCTTGAACTTTTCCACGGCTTCTTTTCCGTCGCAGGCCAGATCTACGGTAAGCCCTTCGATTTCTGAAAGCATCATCGCGACAATTTCACGATTTATCTCTATGTCTTCGACGACAAGAATCGTTTTGCCGAACAAGATTTTTTCGGGAGTAACATTATCGAAAGAACCCGGGGTGATCTCGCCGGCCAAAATGCGTCGTTCGTATTCACTCGCGTTTATCCGCAGATTAATACGGTTGCTCAGGGCGTTTATGGTGCCGCGCCTTCTGGTTGAATAATCTACGGCGCCCATCGCAAAGGCTGTTGTTTCATCGTCATCATTACCTTTTTCCGCCAGGAATATGATCGGAATATTTTTGCTTTGGACATAATCGAAAATACTGTTGAAAACGGAAAAAGCCTGCTCACGGTTTTCTCCAATGCAAATAACAACTGCCGCAACTTCGTTCATTTCCAGCGCATTAATGGCCAGGTCGCTTGTGGCGGCAATGCTTATGCTAAAATAAGCCATCAGCTCCGCTTTGATTTCAGCAAGGATACGCGGTTCGCCGCTAACTATAAGAACATGTTTTTTCAGGGAAGAACTGGTAGCCACGAAAATTCGCCTCCAAGATATGTATAGAGCAGGGGTGCGTGTTGCGCGTCTGCAACCTGCATTCTTACACTGACGGCCAGTGCTGCCCCTACATAGTCATTTTAATAAGTACCCTCAACAATTATTATACCAAATATGTAAAACGTTGCAATAGGTTTTTATTTGTGTATAATAGATTCAGATTTTTCAAGGAGTTGTAAACGGTGGAAAAATTTGAGGCAAGCGTGTTTCTTGATGATTTTGAAGCAGAAGCTAAAGCCCATGTAGATGAAATTGAGACCGCTTTTCTGGACGCGGACACACTGGCGGGTTCTCCCGAGCTGATGAATGCTGTGTTTCGCGCCGCCCACAGCATAAAAGGAACGGCCGGGTTTTTTTCACTTAAAAAAATCGTTTCTATCGCCCATGAGCTCGAAAGCGTTTTTTCACAGATAAAAGACGGGCATATGATCATAACTGAAGATATCGTTGACGTTGTGTTACAGAGTGTTGATTGCTTGAAAGACCTTATAGACAATTTGCTAGATGACGAAGGGATCGAAATCAGCGATGTTTACGAGGCTCTCAGGCAATATTCTGTCGCTATGGCGCAAAAAACCCATCATAGTAATAATAATATTGTGGATATTCAGATACCTTTCGACTTAAGCGACAGCGAGACTGAACAAATCCTAAAGAACGCGGTGCGGTACGGGCATAAGGTGTTTTATGTCAATCTGGATTTTAACAGGAGTCTGGGAAAGTTCTATAAATATCCGACAGGTATGATCGAAAGTATTCTGTCGATAGGCAATCTTGCGGAAGCGTTGGTCAGCAGCGGCGGCAACAGGGATACAGACGGAAAGAAAATCAAAGAACCCGACGCCGGTCTCATGACAAATAAATTGGTAGAAGCCTTGACCGAACGCGATACTTCAACGCTGGATCTTCTGGTAACAAGCGTACTGGATTATGATTTATTTTCGACGGCGGTTGAGATAGACAAAAAGAATATACATCTGTTAAATAAAGAGGCTGTTTTCCTGCCGGAGAAATCGACCGCAACCCAGGCGCCGGATATTGAGCTAGTCTACCAACCTGATGCGCCGCCCGCAACTATAGCACATATAGAGGCGCTGCCCGCAGCTCCAACGTCAACATCCGCAGTTCCAACGTCGACAACCGCGGCTCCGACGTCAACATCCGTAGTTCCAACGTCGACAACCGCAGCTCCGGCGCCGAAAGCCGATGGCGGGCAGGCTGTCAAAAAAACCGCAGATAAAGAAGACAGCTTTTTCGTGCGGCTTGATATCTCGGTGATAAACGGTCTTCTCGATCTGGCAAACGAAATGATTTTGACGCGAAACCAGCTTTTTTCCGCTATGTCCGGTAACGAGAAAGCATTGCCAGGCATTTCCCCGGTATTAAACGACTTGAGCCGGCTCACCAGCGAGATCCAGGAAAAAGTCATGTTTACGAGAATGCAGCCGATAAACGTGATATTCAGCAAGTTCCCCAGAATCATTCGTGATACCGCAAAGTCGCTGGGCAAGGATATCGGAGTCGATATCGTCAGGGACGACGTCACGCTGGATAAATATCTGCTCGAAGCGTTGACCGACCCTATAACCCAACTCGTGAAGAATTCGGCCGATCACGGTCTGGAATCTGCCGAGCGCCGCGCCGAAGCGGGCAAGCCTCTAAAAGGTATTATCACCCTCAACGCTTATATGCGCGACGGCTCGGCTATAATCGAAGTCACGGACGACGGCGCGGGCATAGACAAGGACGCCCTAAAGCGCAAAGCGCTTGAACGCGGAATAGTTTCGGAAGACATACTTTCCGCAATGACCGATTCGGAAGTATATAATCTGATGTTTGAGCCGGGCATTTCTACCGCAAAAAAGGTGACAAACCTTTCCGGACGCGGCGTCGGAATGGACATAGTTAAAACTAATATAGAAAAACTGGGCGGTTTGATCGAAGTAGAGTCCGAGATAGGCAAAGGAACGACTGTGCGGCTCAAAATGCCCCTTACCTTGTCTGTAATAAGAACCCTTATCGTGACAATAGATTCGATCACATATGCTGTTCCGGAACTCAATATAGAACGGATTGTGCGCATAGGGGATGAAACGAGCTCAAAACGTATCGAAAGGATCAATAAATCTCTCGCCTTAAGCCTTAACGGACGGATCATTCCGATCGTGACGATGAGAGAAATAGCCGCCAAAGCAAAGGGGAACCAGCCGGTTTCCGTCGATGAGATCCTTGAGCAAAGCCGGCGCGGCGGAGTCGTGAAGTGTCTTGTGCTCAGGTCGGATGCTAAAACATTCGCGCTGCTTATAGACGACGCGCTGGAAACTGAACAGGTGCTTGTAAAACCGCTTCCTATGTACTTGCAAAACTGTCCATGCTATTCAAATGTTACGGTTCTGGGCAGCGGAAAGGCTGTCACGATTCTGGACGCGGAAGGCGTCATGCGGTTCATGGGAATTGAAAATATTGAGAAAGCGGCGGACGAAGAAGTCAAGGCGCCGGAAAAAGGCGAAAAGCAGGTCATCATTTTCAAGTGTTCCGGCACAGAATACTTTGCAGTTGAAACAGGGGATATTTCAAGGATCGAGGTCATCGATCCGACAAGCATCCAGGAGATAGGCAAAGGGCGGTTCGTAAACATTGCGGATGAAACCGTGCGGGTGATCAGGCCGGAAGACTACACGCCGGTCAAAAAGCGGACCTACTCCGATGATAAGCTGTACTTGCTTACCTTCAAAAAGAGCGCCTTTCCGGTGGGGCTGCTTGTCAGAAAGGTACTTGACAAGATCGAAGCTGTATTTACTCTTGATAAAAACCAGCTTTACAGCGATTTTATTTTCGGAACAAGCGTATATAACGAAAAAATACTTGTTTTCCTGAACCTGGAAGCGATAGCCGGGCAAGTTGAGTCAGATAATGTGAGCAAGAGGCTTAGCAGGAAGAAGGTACCTGTATGAGATGTTTAAGCTTTTTCACGGATAACGAGTTTTTTGCCGTGGATGTAACTCTCGTGCAAAAAGTCGCTCGGAAAATGGCGGTCACGCCTGTTCCGACAGCGCCGGACGCGGTTGTCGGCATCGCAAACCTGAAAGGCCGGGTCGTCACCCTTTTAAGTCTTTCCCGGCTTCTCGGGCGCAAGAGAGAACAAACCGAAGAACCATATGCCGACGCCGTAGACGCCGTCGTCTTCAAGTCGATTTCCGGCGGAGAAAACCAAATAGGACTGGTCATAGATAAACCGGGGAACCTGATCGATATTTATGACGAAGCCATAACTCTGCCCTCCCTGACGACAGGATCGGAAGAAAGTTTCTGCATTTCAGGGATTGCCGAGGTCGACAACAGGTTTTACAGGATCATCAGCATCGATTCAATAATTGAGAAATACAGATATACCGGCGAAAAAGCCGTTAGTACAATGTCAATTGAGGGAGATTATAAAGATGAGCATAATTAAGAACATGAGAATCAAAACAAGGCTGCTGATCGCTTTCATATTTGTGGCGGCTATAATGCTTTGTACTTTCACTATCGCCGTCGTGGATGTGAACGATACGGTGTCAACAAGTGAAGAAGTCGTCACAAAGGTGATAAATCCGCTTGACTGGCTGCTGCACGCGCGCGTGTTACTGGAATCGATGAAGATCGACGGACGCGATATTTTGATTGAAACCGATGCGCAAAAGCAGAGCGACCGGCTAAATGAGTCTATTGCCAAAATCCCCGGTATCAGGAGCAACTTGCAGGCATATTATGAGTCCATCGACGAAAAATGGGATGAATGCTTCAGGCTATATGGGTTGTTGAGCGAAAGCCTTGACGTGTACGAAGCGAACATGAACACTTTTCGGAGCGTAGTAATGCGGGGAGACGAAGACGCGAGCGCCTATCTGTCGGAGAATCTTTCGCCGGTTTCGGACAGATGCCTTGACTTGATGGCACAGCTCAACGGCGTCCGCCTGGATGTGGGGCGCGACTTTATAAAAGATAGTAACGAAAAATCGAGAGTGACCCTTATGTGGCTTATTATCATTTCTGTAATAGGCCTGGTCCTTACTATATTTTCCGGAGTATATCTGTCTATATCCATAAGCAAACCTATTTTGAAATGCGTGGATATAATGACGCAAGCCGGGAACGGTGACTTTACAGTAAGGCTGCCGTCGGATTACAACGCCGAAACCGGACAGCTCTTTGCTTCGTGTAACATGCTTATCGAGTTCAGTTATACGAGCGTTACCAATCTTTGGCCGGTCATTAACAAATTGCGGGAATCGGCGCAGAATATGCTTGCTATATCATCAGATATGGCAATAAACAGCAAGGAGCTCAGCAACCAGACGTCGACAGTCAGCACGGCGACGGAGGAGTTTTCGGCGGGAATGACCCAGTCGGCAAACTCCCTTTCTACAGCCAGCTCCCATATAAGCGCGGTGGCGTCATCGATCGAGGAAATAAACGCCACGATCAGCACCGTTGCGGCTGCGGCGGAGGAGACAAGCACGAGAGTGGAGCAGTCAAGCGCTCTTGTCGACAGCATCCAGGGCAGCATAGTAAAGGCTTCCGATTCTGTCAAACTGGTGTCTAACACCTTTAACAACGTGGCGGAAAGCGTTGACGAAATAAACAAGTCCATCCTTTTAGTGAGCGAGCATAGCGTGGGCGCCAAGAACAGGATGTCCGACGCAGATGAAAAGGCAAAAAATACCAACGCGATCATCCAGCGTTTGGAAGACGCGAGCAAGCAGATCGGCAAAATCGTCAGCGTAATAAGCAACATCGCCGATCAGACCAATATGCTCGCCCTGAACGCGGCAATCGAAGCGGCAGGCGCGGGTGAAGCGGGCAAAGGCTTTATGGTGGTGGCTAATGAAGTCAAGGAGCTGGCAAAACAGACCGCCGACGCCACCGACGAGATAGCCGCTCAAATAGAGAACATGCAAAAGAACGTTCCGGAAGCGGTGGGCGCGGTTTCAGAGATAACTGCGATCATAAACGGAATGACAGAATACATAAACTCATTTGCGCAGGAAATGGGCCAGCAGGAAAAACGCAGCAACCTGATAACCGAGGAGTCAGCCGCCGCCGCCCGGAAAATGAACGAAATAGCCGTCGAAATAGACAATATTTCGGGGAACGCACAGTCGGTCACAAAAACAGTTATTGAATCGACGAAGGGCGTCAATGAAATAGCAAGATCAACATCCGAACTGGTCGTCGGAACACAGGAAATCGCGATGAACTCTGAACGCGCCTCCAATAATATAAACGAGATAAACCGCGCCGCAAACGAAATGGCATTGGGGCTCGTAGAGATTTCCAGGAATATTCAACTGATAAACGAGGAATCAGGCAAGGCGCAGCACAGCGCTGATTCCTCAAAGCTGTCAAGCGAAGAACTGCTAGCAACTGCAAACGATATGGAATCATTCATGAAGCAATTCAAAGTGAGTTGATAATGGGCGTGGACGAGATCAAAGTATTAGTAGCGGACAATTCGGTAGTTTATAAAAAAATGATCACTCAAGGCGTAAAGGAAGCAAATGTAAACACTTCCGTTGTTAGCGTTGCCGGCGGTGATGAAGCTTTTGCCCTGATAAAACGCAATAATTATGATATCATAATTGTCGACGCGGAAATTTCAGGCCTGGGCTTGTTTGAGCTTTTAAAAGTGATCAAGGTAAATCTTCCGAGAGCCTTTATACTGGTGATGGTAAGGCCTTCGTCGGTCAATGACAAATTTTTCTCCGAAACGATTTCAAAAGGCGCAACCGAATGTATGGTCAAGCCTATCTATGACAGTTACAGCGATAATCTTGAAATAATAAAACGCAAGATGATGGAAATCATTGAAGACCGGCGCGATGACTCCGGAACAAAGGAACACGGAACAAAGGAACACGGAATAAAAGAACACGGAACAAAAGAAAACGGCATAAAAGAAAACGGCATAAAAGAAAACGGTAAAAGAAGCGAGCCGGTAATTGCAAAAGAACCGATCAAAGGAAAAGAACCGGATAGAGAAGATAGATTCAACCCGGACATTGTGCTTGTCGCGGCTTCTACAGGCGGGCCGTTAGCCCTTGAAACGATACTGACCAAGATAAGCGCAGACTTTTCCGTTCCGATTCTGATAATCCAGCATATCCCCGCAAGTTTCACCGAAAGCCTGGCGCGCAATCTGAACCAGAAGTCGAAAATAAAAGTAAAAGTAGCGGAAAACATAGAAACAATAACAGCGGGAACCGCTTATATAGCGCCCGGCGGGGCTCACATGAAACTGGACTCAAGAAGCAGGATCTATCTGGACGATTCGCCGCCCCGCGGCGGCGTACGCCCTGCGGCCGACGTGCTTTTTGAATCGGTCGCCGAGGATTTTACGGGGTCCAGAGTCCTGGTTGTTATTTTGACGGGAATGGGTAGCGACGGCAAAGAAGGGCTTGCCCTGCTGAAGGCAAAAAAGGACTGTATCTGTCTGGCGCAAAGCGAAAAAACCTGCGTAGTTTACGGGATGCCCCGGGCGGTCACTGAAGAAGGATTGACAGACAAAATTTTAGATTTGGATGAGTTTTCATCGGAGATAGAAAATTTTGATTGCAGGAATCCTAATTGTTAGTTAAGAGTTGATAAGATGGAAGTTCAGTCGCTTAGATGTTCGATAAACGAACAGGAGTTTAAACTATTTCAGGACTATATTGAAAAACAAAGCGGGATCATAGTTCCGCCTGAAAAAGCCTACCTTATCGAAACAAGGCTTTCCAAGCTTATGCTTGACGCTGGGGCCGAGTCGTTTGGTGAGTTTTATGATTTTATTATTTCAGATAAAGACCCCCGCGTATCCGAAAAAATAATAAATGCGATCACCATAAATGAAACAATGTGGTTTCGCGATACCGCGCCATGGAAGGTACTGGAGGAATCTATTCTTCCGGGGCTCGTGGAAGAGCTTGTTTCCTGCAGAAAACTAAAGGTCAGGATTTGGTGCGCTGCCGTCTCGACGGGGCAGGAAGCTTATTCGGCCGTGATGTGCGTCGACGATTATCTGAACAGAAACCGGGTAGAAGGTCTCGATCTGTCGAGGTTCAGCTTTCTCGCAACGGATATTTCCGGCAGCGCCCTGGATATAGCAAAACATGGCAGATATGATAAAATAAGTATAAAACGCGGCCTGAACGATTACTACAGGGACAAATATTTCAATAACAGCGGCTCAGTATGGGATATTGATCCGAAAATCAGAAACGCGGTCAGGTTTGAACGCTTCAATCTTCAGGAGAGTTACAGCAAATTCGGAGTGTTCGACATTATTTTTTGCAGGTATGTGCTGATCTATTTTTCAAATGAAGTTAAAAAAGAGATCGCTGTAAAAATGCGCGACTCACTCACAGACGGCGGCGTGTTTTTTACCGGGAATTACGTCTTGTATGATTTGTTAAAAGATGATTTTGAATCCAGATATTATAATAACCTGACATATTACATTAAAAAGGGGAGGTTGCAATGAAACTGCTCGCTGTCGACGATTCGTCGGTTATCAGAAAAGTGATAATTGCGACGGCTGATGTGCTTGAAATAGAAACTATCGAGGCTGAAGACGGAGTTGAAGCCCTTGAAAAGCTTGCGGCTTATTACGAGGATATAGACCTTGTATTATTGGACTGGAACATGCCGGAAATGAACGGTTATGACGTCCTCGTAGAAATAAAAAGCAGCGATAAGTACAGACATATCCCTGTAATGATGGTAACAACGGAAGGGCAGCAAAGCAGTATCGTCGCCGCAGTCCGCGCTGGCGCTGATAATTATTTGGTAAAGCCGTTCACCGTCGAAGAACTGGAAACCAAAATCGTCGAGTGTTTAGGAAAGGGAGGCGATTTTTAGTGGAAGCCACCCTTAATCTCGGCTTGATTTTCTCAGAGGCACTGGCGGAAGTCATTGCTACGGTCACCAGCATATATCTTCAATGTGAGCTGTCGGACGAGGATACCGGTTTTGAAGATATAACAGGCGTAATGAGCCTGTGCAGCAAAAAGGGCGGAATACTTTTCATTTCCGCAAAAGAATCTGATATCAGGGTACTGTGCTCCTGTATGACAGGCATTCCCGAAGCTGAAGTAACGAATGAAGATATCGAAGACGCCTTGTGCGAGTTTGTAAACATGACCGCAGGCAGCACCAAGCTGCGCCTTTCCGACCCGGATTATATGTTCAGTCTGTCGTCGCCTTTTGTTATAAAGGGGAAAGATATTACTATCGCAACAAAGAGCAAAACTCACGTCATTTCAAGCGTTTTAGGAAACGGGGAAATATCGGTCAAGCTTAAGTTTGTTTGTTAAAAAGACAGGTAACTGTCTGCGTCGAGTCATTTAAAGTTGGTTGAACCTCACAATGAAGGACAACCACTTTTTCATTGTCTTGAAGTATCCCCCGTCTCCCGTCATTGCGAGCCACGGTTTTTAACGACCAGTTTTAATAATTTTAACGACCATTTTTTTAATAATCTGCTTGTTTCGGTGGAGAAATAATGATATAAGTAATATTGGATCAACGCATGGAACCCGCATATCGAAAACACCCGGGGCCAGAAACACAATATTAACTTATGGAGGGAAAAACCGAATGATAACCAAACTGTCCAAAAAACTACTTGCAACGACCCTGGCCATCATGATGCTGTTGTCTGTGAGCATCATCATCCCCGGTTCCGCTTTTGCTGCGGAGGGTGATGAGTTTGAGTTTCAAATCCTGTTCACAAGCGACTTGCACGGATGCTTCTACGACTGGAGCTACTCGACAAACGCAAACTTTACAGGCCTTGCGAGGGTCGCCACAAAGATCAATGAACTGAGGGACGATAACACGATCCTCATTGATATGGGCGACACTATCCAGGGCAATGGCACGACGGTTTTTCACACAGACCCGACCTGGGAAGGCCTTTACCCCGTGCTTGCCGGGATGGAATATCTGGATTACGACGTGTGGGTACTTGGTAACCACGAGTTCAACTTTGGCATAGACGCACTGGAGAAAGCTTACGGCAAAGGGCTGGGAGAGGACGGCGCCAACCTGTTTTCAGGCGCGATACTCGCGGGCAACGTATTCGACAGCGATGATAACCAGGTTTACGACCCCTATTACATAAAGACGTTTGACAACGGGTTGCGGGTTGCGGTCGTTGGCATGACAAACCCGAACATAGACAGATGGGACGCCTCGAACCTCGCAAAAGCCGGTTATTATACCGAGAGCGCGACTATAGTGACCGAAGAAACGATCAAGTATCTCAAGGACAACGATCTGGCGGATATCTTCATTGCCGCACAGCATATGAGCCAGGGACAGGAATATGACCGGGAAGGCTCAAGCTCGAAAGATGTACTGAGTAATAGTTTTAACGCTGATAACATCGACCTGTTTATCGGAGCCCACGGCCACGGGAATATAAACGCAATGATCGAGGGCGTCAGATATGTGGAGATCGGCGCGAACGGGGGCCGCATGGGTCAGGTCAATATAACAGTGACGGAAACAGCGGACGGTTGGGTCGTCGCAGATAAAGAAG
>Ga0123353_10016550_pt1 | contig 10785 bp, 7 predicted proteins | sample TergutLab28metaG_3_FD_92763 | JGI IMG/M metagenome (GOLD analysis project Ga0123353, IMG submission 92763) | Labiotermes labralis P3 segment gut microbial communities from Petit-Saut dam, French Guiana - Lab288 P3 | ecosystem: Host-associated > Arthropoda: Insects > Digestive system > Gut ... | reverse complement strand
AAGTAGCTCTACCGGTATTATGACCTGTACCGGAGGCTGCGGTTACAGTTTTTAGTACTCCTGATGATGGGTGCTGTGACACCCCAAACATGTAGAGTGACTTTGCACTAAATAAATATCTGCATACTGTTGCATCTGGTTGGATTTTTATTAACATTGAATTACGATACACGGAACCATGAGTTTAAAATTTATAATGATACGAATTGTGAATTGAGATGATTGCGAAAGACAAGGACTGTCCCATGTTTTTATGGCGCTGTTGTGGAGGAGGGTCTATCTTGCTTATCTTCGAACATAATATTATTAAATATTGACTACTGCAAGACAATATCCTTGTTAAGTCTTCGGTGATCCTCACGTATTAAAATTTAGTAGAACAGCAGTTGGTCGAATGATATGCAGTTTGCCTGATTTTAGAATGATAAGTAAGAGCAGTGCATAAAATGTACGGCTGAAATTAATTTGGTGTGTCTGGAGTGTGATCGTGAAGCTTTGACAGTGAGGAAGCCCCGGCCCACTAGGGACTTTCGCATCTTTAAAAAATTTAGTTTACCGGTACAGGCCTGTATTAATGTAGCACTTGTCAATTCCGTACAGCAGTTGTTTGGTCCTAGTAATTAACCAACTTTATGCACAAAATCTTGTGTTATAATAAGTTTACTAAACGCCTGTACATGTTTCGAGCACTATGTGCACATCATCAGGAGGTCAAAATTGTATTATACAGCATCTGCACACCTGTAGGTGGCCGTCCCGTGCACAGGGACGGCCACCTACAGGTGTGATGATACCAGATGCTGTATATACAATTTTGACCTCCTGATGATGAGCACATAGTGCTCGAAACATGTAGAGGCGTTTAATAAACTTATTATAAAACAAGATTTTGTGCATCAAGTTGATTAATTACTAGCATTATACTGAGATGCACGGTCAGCAAAACAAAAAAAAAGTTGTTTGGTATTTTTGTTTTGTGTGGGTTAGCTGTTTTGGCGTGAGCGTCGAGTCCTTCCGTCTGTCTTTGTTCGCGTGTATCAGAATGACTTCCACTGGATGGATTTTCGCAAGATCTTACAGTTTGAATATCCACTAAAATTTGTCGACGCATTCGGATTTTGTTTCAAGGTGGGACGAAAATAACACACTGTTCACGGAGACTTAACACATTTTTACGAGTCTGATGTGTTGCTGTTTTTGGTTGTCATACTTGGGACTGTGTTCTGTGGGGTACGAGCTGAGGTTGAAGAAATATTTGACGGTCGAAACAGCGGTAGAATGTGATACACTGAATCGTTCCTTTAATGACACCGAGACGTTTACGAGATATCGATAATACTCGATTGTAGATCTCGCCGTTTAAGATCTCGACATTTTTTAGGTATCGATTGTTCTTTGTAAATCTGTTGTTGAGGTGCATGAAAAATTTTAGTGTGTTTAAATACTGTTTCACCGTTTCCCTGTGTTCTGCTTGGACTCAAAAGGGTTACAGAAAAAAATGTTACAGACAAAATCAACGCACACATTTTGTATTAAATTATTTTTCCCCAATGTCGCACCGTTTACGAGGCGATTTAAGAGGTAAGGTATGCCTAGAGGGGCCAAAGAAATAGTAGACTAGATGCGATTTTCATGTCATGTAATCAAGGCAAAAATACAAACATGCAGTGTGATCTGTGGTGAAAGGAGAACACAGGAATTACGCGACTAAAAATGAACTGTTGTTATTTTCCGTTTAGGTGCATTGTACTTACATTTAGGCAATGAATGAGCAAAGAGCCCGATACTTCGGTGCACTGTTTCCATTCTGTGAGTGGTGGAACAGTACGTAGAAGTAAATGTATCAAGTGAGTGTGAATTAGTTGGAATAATACTTATTTTTACAGGCATGTAAATCATTATGGCAATACACACGGTGTGGACAGATGAGGTTGCAGAAATCTGAAGCCGCCTGAATGTTACATTGTAATAAATTTCCTTGTTTGTTCACTTTTAGAGGCTGTACGCTAAACGTATTTCGCAGATATTCGTAACCTTGAAGCAGAGAGGCTTTGTTCAAACAAAGACTTTAAGTGAGACGGCTGTCTTTTGAACTTCTGAGTGCACGTTTGTGACTGAGGTTAGCGTCGACTTTGTTTGTACTCTTAAGTGACGTCATTGAACGGTTTTTAATGTCCGTATTCCGAATTAAAAATAAGTATGCTTAATTTTTTTTGTAGCAGTAACGTTTCGGATTTTGATAGGAGAGATACGCGGCTTGAACATTGTATTATGGCTTCGTGACGTCATGTTATATAATGAAGATCAAGAATTATTCCTGCGTCAGTAATACATATCTGTAAAGGTAAAGCAGTCCCGTTACAGGCTCGGAGGGACACAGAGGGTTCCGGGAAGTTAAGGTTCCCAGATTTCGTGACAACGGTACAGGATGGTGGTAAGTTGTCATCCTTACGCACCCGGCCGCCTTTACCCCCAGGAAATTCTCCTGGCACTCATTTCTGTTAGAGGCTGAGTCGACCCCAGGGCCGTAGTGCGATCGGAAGGATTTTATTTCAATGAAAAATCCACTGGCACCAGCTGCGATCGAGCCAGCGACCTTCCGATTTGTAGCACAGCACCTTAACCACTGTGCTACAGAGGTCCCCGATACATTTCTGTACTAACTGTAATTACCAAGTCAGGAAGGCGTTACTTTCACTCTGATAGTCCCGTAGGTGTTAAATTCGTAAGTACTTTACAAAAAATCTCTTGCGTATTTTAATACACACACACACACACACACAAAATGATTTTTCCGTGTCGTACTAAAAGGTGTACTGTCGATCATCGAGTATCTTAAGCGGGGGTATTTATAATCTATAGGTGTTAATGTCCATATCTGAGCGTTTAAAATCGATTGTGCTTCATGTTTGAGGCTCATCTGTTTCCCCATTTCGAGCTCGTACCTCGCTGAGAACATAATATATGTAAAATGTGAAAACCAAAAGGGCCAGATATTAAAATGTACAGCCATAGATCTCCATGCAGGGATGTTGTTTTGTCCCATTTTAACTGGAATCCGTTGAAAAGTGTTTGTCAGAATTCCAAAAATCAGCCTAGTGCAAGCCTAGCTGTTCCCTGAGGACGAACGGAAAGACGTGTATGGTCGCGTTATGCAATCTTTTCTTTGTCGACCGCGCCTAAAATTGTTTGAAATAGTATCAACAAGACAGCGTATCTTAAAACATGTCGCACTTCGTGTCCCATTCATTCGGTCCCACCTAACGCGTAGCTTGAGTTAACTGACAGCTGTGTGAATTCGCTGTTAACAACAGATTGTAATTGGCAGCACGTGTACTGGCGACGTATTGGGAGGCACGCAATGCCAATTGATATCTTTAGTATAGGTAGTAGACATGTGTAAACCCTGAGGGTATTGCGTCACAGTACTGCTTGACGGCTGAAGCCAAATTTAAAAACACTCACAGGAAGATACTACTTGGGGGCAGAGCTCATTCACGGTGGGGAATCTTGACACCGCCACATCGCAGTATAATTTGTGAATGCACTCCAGTGACAACACACATTCTTTGATTGTTGCTGTTAGGAGAGAAACAAGCGCTAACAAATTTATATCGTAATGCGCATTTCCTTTCTACGAGGAAGTGTTTATTGCGCCTGTTAGTAGGTAAGTTGTGAACACCGTGACAGCACTGAGTCGTTTTAGAAAAGTATGGTTGTGGATTGTAGATGATAAAAAGTTGTGTTGGTATCATCGTAGAGTTTGTAACTGCGTCATATCTTGTTTGGTCATACCATTTGGCGACGTGTTTGTGCTAAAGTCGCAGTATACCAGTTTACTTGAATTGTAGTGTGCTGAGTTTGTTCGACATACATAACTGTGCGTACGTATGATATAAACGTACACTTGAATGTATTTTAATTTAGTTTATATCATATGATATAGTTTAAAGTTAATGTAAACATCATAAAATTACGGGGATACCTTGACACATACAGAATATTGTTTTTGGTATGTTTTTCTTTCGCACGGAAAATGAAAATGTTCATGACATAACAAGGTATTCATTAGTTCTTGTTTTCAAATTACGAAGTGTTCATTTTTTACGAAATATGTTGTGAGAGACATAAACCTGGCTACTTTTTACGCGCCTTCATAAAACAATGGCGAGAAGCGGATTTTAGCTTCGTCGTGTCAGTATTTCTGGCATTGTTTGTTAAGTCGATTACTGCAGGCTGTCTACAACATGGCTGCCATGCAAAAAAATTAAGTTATCATTGTGTTTGACAGCGACAATACCTGAACGGTTTGAGCAGAACACACGTACAGTTTTGGGTGCAGATGCATAATAAAGTGCCTACAAATTGCGTACAAGTATTGCGTATTTATAACTCAACAGTTACAAACATGGCTACGATGCGGCATTTTGGTGTTATATCCAGCACGGTTTTCACAGAATATGTGGGTGTTAAGTTTTTCCCCCAAGACTGATTAATTAATAAATACGTAAAGTAGCAAGTACTAAAGAAACCTTTGGCTTGTGTAGGGTTATGTTGTTTTGGTGTCTTATTTTTGTATTATGACTAACTTGCCTTACGTTAAAACTTGCGGTTTGGATAAGTTTTGATGTACAAGTTTTTATTTATCTTTGTAGGATGTTTTTTGAAGTATGTAAATATGCTTGTCATAGTGCATAAATTACAACTACCGGTCTGCTACATAATTTGCATTTTTAAGTTATAATTGTATGAAAATGTTGAAAGAAGTGTTTGATGAAACTGTGCTGTGGGTCGAGTAACGTTGATAAGCCATGGCATTGTTAGCGTTAATCACAGTTATCCGTAAAAAAAAAAATTATTCAGAAAAAAATGATTTCCCTTCTTCAGTTTTCTTGATAACCACACTTAAACATGTAGAAAAACAGGGGTGACCGATTGTGTGATTAATGTAACAGTTACCGAAAATATGGTAGGTGTACATTTACGTGTTTGTGTGCACGGGACTGATCAGCGACGACACATCTTAGCATCGATGTTCGTTCACAGTTAACGTTAGGTGAATGGCAAAGGCTCGTCAGATTTTCACTACTACTTCTGCATTCCGTGACCGTTAATATATATTTTTTTCAAGTGGCAGGAAATCTTTTATGTTTCATTTCGATATATCTGTTTCCAGTTTGGAACCTCTTCCCACCGCGCTCATTTCACTGTACGAAAAAGATGAAACACCTAAAATCTGGCAGAAATGTGTTGAATTTTTAGGTAAATATTGGAAAGAAATATTGCTTACCTCGCAAGCAAGCCTTAATTACAGCGGCTTTAATTTGAAAGATTCTATTGTTTGCTGCGGGACGTCTGGCTTATGGCAAACGTCAGACTGAACAAATCGTATAAGGTCTGGGAATCAGATAACATTTGGTTCTTGTATCGAGTGAACACCGTGGTAGCAACATTGCTTAGTTCGCGTCAGTTCGTTTTGGCTCCGTGCATCCCATACATTTCCTCCCACCTGTATTAGATGTAAGTAATTTTTATCTATGTTACGTGAAATAAATTTGAAGTTCATTAACGCCCACGTTATTTGTTTAATTATCGTCTAATTTCCACAAATTAATTGGACGAGATAACGAAGGATGAATAAGCTGCATAGAATGCCATACCTCTCCAGCTTACTTTTCGTTCTAAATTTGAAACCGTAATTAAATTCGAAGTAAGATTTTCTTGTTATTGGTGTGCTTATTCATATTTTCTTTTAGAAGATAGTTCAGAGTTGCAACTTCATAGTTCTGAGTTTTACTTACAGATTGCCCCTCTGGAGCCGTATTTTATTACTGAGTAATTTCCTATTCACACTTCAAGCACTGGAAAAGATTTTAATATTTCACATTTTATACGTAATAGGTAGGTTTCACCCTTTTTATAGGCCACGAAGACCCTTAGGGTGAGTAGAGGTATAGCTCTACTCTTTCTAGGACCTCGGCACTAGATGGGACTCAGCCCCACGCCCCGGCCGCCTCTACCCCCGATACCCGGTACCCATTGTACAGGAGGCTGGGTGGGCCCCAGGGCCGGTCTGGACGGGTGCGGAAAATCTGGCCCCTCGCCGGGATTCGATCCCCGGACCGTCCAGTCCGTAGCCATTCACTATACTGTCTGAGCTATCCGGCCCATATACGTATTGCATTTTAATATATACGTCTGACTTGTATGTAGTTTCTGCTTGTACAATACCTATTTTCTGTAAAGTTGAGATCTCCGCTGTATGAAAAAGTTCCATTCTAATTGGTTATCCTATATAAATAATGCTCCTTTGTGTAGTTTTACATTGATGATGGCTTTCTACAAAAGCCGAAACGTGTAGCAGTAAAATTTTATAAACATCGTTGTGACTGACGGTTTTTATTTCCTTATCGCCAACTGAGTAATGTGACCACAGCCTCTCATGTGCATCTCCGCCCGCCATGATACTGTGGCCAACTTGCAGAAGTTTCATTTCTTTTCGGGGTGTCACTCCCCTTCTGCAAATTAGCCGACTTTTGCCAGGACCATAAGCCAGATTGGTTTTATCGGGCGATAGTATCAGTTATCACAAGCAGACAGATCTAGAGGGTTAGAGGATAAATTTAAATAATCTTCATTACCTGTTCGTGATAAATGATCTCACTCGCGTGACGTTTGCACTCGAACTTTAACCTTAACCCGAATTTTATTTAAAGGTTCAGTCCGCCGCCCAGTAGACACACACCGTCTCGGTTATAGAAGCAAGTCAGTTAAGGTTGTAGAGGGAAATAATTCCTGTTTACTGCGAGGCTGCACAAAACGCGTACGACTAAGTGCAGTCTATGGCAGAATACGTAAGTTTTTTTGTTAGACGTAGTTCTACGTTAAGCTGCCTGGTATCTTTGCTTCTTGCTGCTTCTTCTAAAGAACTAAACCTTTTACCAAGTGATTTGTCGTTGAAAGTCTGAAAAATATGTCTATGTACATTCACACAGTACTCATAAACATGCGAATTTCCGTTATAACCAAGGAAATCCCCCCCCCCCCCCCCGCGGTCTATTCATTTGTCTTATACTCATAAAAACACGCGTTAATTAGTGACATTACGTTTCAGTGTATCATAGTGGGTGCCGCAGCGAATTTCAGATTTTAATTTTGTAGAACTTTCTGACTGCTCACCAAATATTCGGGTGATCAAATCAAGACGAATAAGGTGGGCGGGGTATGTGGCACGTATCGGAGACAGGAGAGGTACATACGGGGTTTTGGTGGGGGATATCTGAGAGAAATAGACCACTTGGAAGACCTAGGTGTAGATCGGGGGATCAAATCAGAGTGGGTCTTCGAGAAGGGGGTTGGAGAGTCATGGACTGGATTGCCCTAGCTGAGGATAGGGACGGGTGGCGGGCGTTTGTGAATGCGGTAATGAACCTTCGGGGTTCATAAAATGCGGGAAATTTCGTCACTGGCTGAGGATCTGTTAGCTTCTGACGAAGGACTGCTCCGTGTAGTCAGTTAGTTAGCTGTTTGGTTTAGTTTATTTAGTTCGTGTAATTAGTTTACTTGGTTTAGTTAGTTAATTTGTTTAGTTAAGTTATTTATTGCGAGTTCTGACGATAGTATATCAATCACACTTCTAATTACCAAGCTTTTTGGGCATTTCCCGTCGTCCGGTGTTTAAAATTATGAAATCTGGAAATTATACGCATTTTTGCATTCTGTAGTACTAGGCTGTTTTGAAAGTCCAAAAACTCGCTGATTATTTTTTGTGTTCTTGAGAATCTCGAGGATTAGCATTAACCCACCTACAGCTTCGTCCGGATAATTCGTGTAGTCTGTAGCACCAGTTTTATGTGACGCTTTTGACTTACGATCCGGGTTTTGATTCCCGGCAAAGAGATTTTTCCCTTCTTCGAAATTTAAGACCGGCTCCGGCTGTCTTGCTCAAACCCAGCCTTTAATTCGATGACTTCCGGTGGGTGTTTACGTGGGTGTAAAACTGATCACTCACCTCCCATCTGGTGCTGATATTAAGAAAGGATGGAATCTTATCTCTCCCTTCCCTGTAGAACATGACTTCACGGCGTAGACAGGTAGAACAGCTGCTTGCTTTTCGTAACAAGAATCATTTCTTTGATGCTCTTAGACAGAACGATCAGGTTCGCTTGTAGTTAATAATAAAGTGCCGGTCACGTGGTACACGTGTGTCATAATATGCACGCTGTTACGGATGTCTGTACAGACGGCTGTTCGTCCCACAGTTTACGTGTTCGAATACACACCAATAAACGTACAGGCGGTAGTCATATTGTATGATAACATGCAAAATCTACAAAGCAAAGCCATTGTTCGTGGAGCAAGTGTGGTGTTATATTTCTTGTACTGTTTACACATCGGGAGGGGGGAGAGAACTTATGATTTACTTTTTGTTATAAATTCAAACAAGATGACACTCTGAGCTCGAAATGAATCTTACGGTCTTGTCGTGCGAGGTTCCTTGAACTACTCTGGAAATGGAGACAGCCAAGTTCCTTCAGACTGCTGGTGCTTGTATACCAGTCCACATGGTGTCATTTCAGACGACTGAAACTTGAAATTCATAGCTCTTTATACTTATTTTAGTGGTACATCGCTGAAATACTGCAGTCCCATTTTAATGCTAGTAACATTTACGTAGACTGCGGGTATTTGAGAATAGGGTGCTGAGCAAGATATGTGGGTCTGAGAGGGAGTAACAGGAAGATTAGAAAAAAAACTGCATAATGTGGATCGTCATAATTTACTTTTCGTCAAATATTAATCGGCGCGGCATTTTTCACGTACGGAGAGAAGGTAAATTCGGACAGGTTTATGGTGAAGAAACCCAATAGAGACCGCCTGGAACACCGAGGCATAGATGGGAGGCTAATATTAAAATTGATACCTGTGTAATAAGAACCAACAAAATGTACAATTTCTACATTAATGTTTTAATTTAATTATAGTGTCTTCGACATGTTTCTAACGTCCCAAGTGTACATCCTCAGGAAGACTTGTACATGCAGTTTTATGGTATTTCTTTCATGCTGAAATTATAATAAAAGGCTATATAAATTGTCTAAGTATGAAATATAAAGTACATGAAATGTAAGTAATATCAATGCACGTACAAGTCTTCCTGAGGATGAACATTTGGATGTCCGAAGCATGTTGAAAACAATGGTAATAAAAATCCAACCAGATACAACAGCATGCAGATATTTATTTGCTGCAAAGTCACTCTACAAGTTTCGGGTGTCACAGCACACATCATCAGGAGTACTAAAAACTGTAACCACAACTTCCGGTACAGGTCATAATACTGGTACAGCAACTTCCCTCCAACGTGGCCTGATTGGGAATTACGATGCACGGAACCATGAGCTTAAAATGTTGAAGACACTATAATTAAACTAAAACATTAACGTAAAAAGTGTGCATTTTGTTGGTTCTTATTACGTAGGTATATCACAATGCACAGTTCAAAAAACGTAAAATTAAAATTGTTGTTAGAGAAAGATGGGGGAAAGGCGTTGACTGGGCTTTTCATGCTCAAGACAGGGACGAGTGGTGAAATGTTGCCAACACATTAATGAATTTTGAGTTCCGTACAATGCATAGTATTCTTGGCTAGGCGAGGGGCTGTGAAATTCCTAAGAAATACTGTTCTACATGCAGTTAGGTAAATTTAATGTTTTATTGACCGTGTATCGTGATATATCCGTACAGTAAGAACCAACAGGATGCACTATTTACTTTCCATTTATTTCAGTAATTAACCTCTACATGTTTCGAGTAGGCTTACTGCTCATCATCAGGGGGTACTACTGTGTATATATAGCAACTGGTATATGTCATGCGTTAATGTTGACTGGTTGTTGGCCGACAGCCAGTCAACAAAAGCGCAAGACATGCACCAGTTGCTGTATATACACAGTAGTACTTCCTGGTGATGAGCAGTAAGCCTGCTCGAAACATGTAGAGGTTAATTATTGAAATAACTAGAAAGCAAATAGTGCATCCTGTTGGTTATTATTGTACGGATGCGGTTAGGTAGTTAGTGACCATATGATAATCGGTTTCACAGCAGGGACTCTATTTCTTTAATATGATCCATGGAATTTCGAAGTGTTTAGCTGTAGTGTTTAAGATATTTGAAAGGTAAATACAAAAAAAAATGTATGTCCAGTACAGTTGAAGGGGGTTTTTCGTTGCAATTATTTAATGTCACCTACGAAGTTTTGTGTCTGTGACGGGAGTAAAATGCCGAGACTCTAGTGCATTGCAATGTGATTTGTCGTTGTGCAACACGAAACATTTGGCGAACTAGTAATACGTGAACGGCTACACATAATGTACGAATTTGAAGTGCGAGAATTAATAACCCCTGCGTGTATTTTCCCCATATATTTTTGTAATAAACTGCAGTTTGTAGCTTGTGTCAGTTTTTCCGTATAAATTCTTGGAGTACTGCTTACTTTTTGTCAGTACCTGCATGACAGGAGCCATTACCGTAAACGTAATCCCGCCCACGAAGAATGTTGCACTTTGGAGTACGTTTAGAAACTGGCGCAAAAAGTCACCTGACGCTCGACATTTAACATCAGACGGGCCCTGTCAAGTAAGTACGCACTACTGTGTATCACACCAAATATTCTTCCAAATTGTTCCCAGGGGCAGTTGCAATACTGTTGATAGACCAAAACCTGATCACTTTTTGGGGGGGGGGGGGGGGGGGGGGGGGGGGGGGTTTTTTTTTTTTTTTTT
>Ga0123353_10016549_pt1 | contig 10785 bp, 4 predicted proteins | sample TergutLab28metaG_3_FD_92763 | JGI IMG/M metagenome (GOLD analysis project Ga0123353, IMG submission 92763) | Labiotermes labralis P3 segment gut microbial communities from Petit-Saut dam, French Guiana - Lab288 P3 | ecosystem: Host-associated > Arthropoda: Insects > Digestive system > Gut ... | reverse complement strand
TAGACTGAATAAGGCTTGTTATGCCATCAGGTCGATTAAGCCATTTATGCTACTAGATGTATTGAGAAGTACATACTTTTCTTATGCCCATTCAATTATATCTTACGGAATTATATTTTGGGGGAACTCTTCACATAGTGAAGAAATATTTGAAGTTCAGAAAAGAATAATTAGAATAATTATGAACTTGAGTAAGAATGCCTCTTGTCGGCAACCATTTAAGGAATTAAATATCCTACCTGTTCCATCCCAATATATACTTTTAGTACTCTTATTTCTTACTAATAATAAAGACCAATTTATGACTAACGCACAAATGCATACAATTACTACACGGCAAACTTTTGATTTGTACGTACCCGCAGCAAACTTGACAATATACCAAAAAGGTGTTTATTACCAAGGAATCAAGATTTGCAACCATTTACCAAAAACTATTAAAGATTTATCTGGTGATAAAAATAAATTTAAACTAGTATTAAAAAGATATCTGTTACATAACTCCTTCTACAGTTTAAATGAATATTTTGATACATAATTAGTGCTGATATCACATTCAATTTCATTATTACTTAGGCTTATTTTATTTATAGTACTCATAATTACTAGTAAAACTAGACTGTGACACTACACTAAGGCACAGTTTATACTGTTTATACTGAATGTACACTTGCTTGTTATTATGCTATATGTACACATGACTATTTCCACATCTGTGTAAGATTAATGGAATGTGAAATAAATGAAATGTAATATAAAATCATAATAAGCAAAAACTATATACAAATCTTTACTTCAGAAATAATGAAAGAATATATTCAGGGCAATCGTTACTAATGATTCCTCAGTATGAAAATTCATGAGGAGATGAAAAACTATTTACCACAACAAATACAATTTGTACCTAATCTGTTTTTGCATCAAACGCTTGGACAAGTGGGCAGCTGTAATATAAACACTTGTTAGTGCACATCTTGCTAAGATGTAGACAATTCTGTTCATACGTACAGCACTACAGCGCAATTTCTGATTCTGCATTTGTGTGTGTGTGTGTGTGTGTGTGCGTACGCAATGATATAATAATATGAGATCAATTTAAATCCTAATATGACAATAAATTTAAAATGGAGCATTATCTATCCTGTGTACAAGAGAAGCACTGTAACAACACTCGGCACACAGGAAGATGGAATATTTCTTGGCAGTGTACATATTATTTGGACTTTTTAACATACAACTTCTATCATGAAAAGGTGCAGAAATGGGCATTTAAAGTGGCAAGTATGCTGGCAATGACAGAGAAAACAGGAATTTTGGCTACACAGTAAAGGAGACAGTACTCCTCAAATAAGTGACATTTTTGCCTAATCCACTCAAGAGTCTACTTTCAATATTCTTCTTAATCTGAACATTCACAAATCCTTTACTGATTCCAGGCATGTGAGATTTAAGATTTTTGTAGTGGTGAGTATTCATATCACAGTTTTCTGCGATGTGATGCCATATAATTTTGTAGATGTTAGTTATGTTTCAGAGGAACCTGCAGCCTCCATTTTCAGAATAAAAGACAGAAGTGGCAGGTTCAACTGAAACATTACTACCATCTACCTAATTACATGGCATTCCATCCTAAAAGACAAGTATCTGAATTCCAGATTCCAGGATTTGAGCCCCCCCAAACCCTGTCATGAACATTATAACCTGCAGTATACTAGTGATCATTGAGTAATCTACAAATGAACTTTAAGAAACTGAAAACAACAGAAGTAATTAAAGTCTTACAACACACATACACACACACACACACACACACACATATATATATATATTAGTTCTCAGGCTTTCACAGCCATATTGCTCCAGTGATAGCCTTTATCAGTTATTATCCTGTATAGGGTCATAAGTTTGTTCCATAATTTAAAGCAATGTTTTGCATCCAACTTTAACCAGAACCTAACTCAGTCACTCCGAATATGAAGCAGCATGATCCTCTGAAACACGGGAACAACTTCTGTGTAATAACCTAGAAGACTATCACTAAATAACAGCTACTGTTCTCTTCTGACACACTGGGAGCTACTGTGGGATAAGAAACATGGTTAAATTACAGCAAGAGAATAAACTTTATTCATCAGGATGTCAAGTGTTGTACTAGAAGTCAGAACAGCAGTACTTACTGGAGCATTACTCTCTGCAAGATGGAGGGTGTGAGTTCTCCAGTAAAGAGATTTATCCTCCACTTTCCATGTGACTGTAAGGTAGGGCACTGGGTTCATCTGGGGCTGCTGCTCAGATGGCCAGAACTTACACACATTCTGAAAACACACAAGAAAAATTTTGCAAAAAAAGTGGGACTATAAGACAGACAAAAATATGTGAGTGAGCAGTGTATCAGTCACATATCCCTTCAGTTTCAGTTTCTAGTTCTCTTTTCTCATGGCACAGCCCAGGATATTTGTAAAAAAAGAAAGCAATGAGTACAATGCACTTTTGTTTTAAATCAGTTATGAATAAAATTAATGCTCTCCACATGCACATGTTTGAGGTAGCCATTCAAAATTCAGCTGAGAACTTACATAATGCATCTGTTTCTTAATCAAACTTCCACCAGTTCACGCAGCTGTGATATAACAGAAATGATATGAGTGTATAAATTTATTAAAAAGACCAACACATGCACTTCAGTTTTATGAATGTAATTTTTATTATATAGTGACCACCGACATGTTTCGGCTACTCACATGCCCATCTTCAGCGGTTTAAACACTAGAATACAGATGTACTTATAGTGTGTCAGTATCAGTCCACAGTTAAAATTACATTACCTAATTTTAATCAAAACAATATAATTTTAACTGTGGTGTGATCCCAACACATTATAATTATATTCGTATTCTTGCATTTACCACCCTGAAGAAGGCCACATGAGTGACCGAAACATGTATAAGGATCACTATATAATAGAAATTAAATTCAGAAAACCAAAGTGCATTGGTTGGTCTTTTTAATAAATTTTATGCAGTGAATTAATGCATGGAATATGGAGCATATTCAAGTGGGATATGTGGTTCTCACAGCAATGTTGCTGAAAATTCAAGACTTATTGGATATATGCTGTGCTGTTGGGTAAACAGTTCCTGACATTTCAAAAGACTGTAATGGCATCATCATCAGTGTTGGGCAGTCCTTGTTCATCCTGAAGTGCTTGACTGTGAAGATGAAGGTACTATGAGCTTCTGAAATGTTGGGAAATGATTATCCCATGACGCGGTATAGCAGCGAGAAGTATGTGATCTTCAGCATTTAATGTTGTAACAATTCAGTGGATTCAAGACAAGGTGCGGTACCTATGTGAAAGAATAAGTAAATGACATGGTAACATGAGACAGCTTCTAAATATTTTAGTATAAAAGTTGTACTACATATTTTAAAAAGGCTGTGCCACCAAATCATGTTTTTCTGTACTTCTTGAGAAATACTTTCCTCTCCCAAAATTCACCACTCACAAGACCCAGTTCTACACAAGTTTTCTAGCAGATTCTTTCTTACTTCATTTCTGCTACAATTTTCCAAAGTAAACACTTTTATTCTCATTACTTGTAAGTTTTAATGTGGTGTTTGATTTTCTCAGTTCTACTTCCATTTCTTCAAGCATATATGACTCTATTTCTTTCAGACTGTCACCAACAGAAGGAAACTTATTGCTAATAATTACTAATGCTAATCATACAACTTTCATGAAATTCACATGTTGAGTAAAAATTTTATACCAGTTCATATTAATGTAAACTGATGAGCTACCCATTCAAATGTTGTCATTTCAAGAAAGAGACTATAAAAGCACAGAAATTAAATCATCTTAGAAAACCATCTACCTGTCTCAGATCCCTGTCTCTTAGTTTTTTACTAGTCTACATGTAACGAACCTCAATTTTCTCATCTACTTCATTCAGCACAACAATTAGTGATATACTCTTCTCAGCTATAAGTCTCCAGAAGTCACCAACAGTTGATGGCAGCGGAAACTGAGTCACCACAAACTGATCCTTGAACCGGAAGCCATCCACATACACAGCATTTATGTACTCTGAGTTTTCATCTTCATATGGATATCGTGACAGGAAGACTCTACCACTCCGATCTAGCACATAAAAAATAGACATCAGAGCCATGTATGTAACAGTCACTATCAGTCCTTTCTGTGGACAGCCTACTCCCACTGGGTATGTAAATATAATCTTCTCCTATAGGTGTCATTCACATATAGAGAAATTTCAAGTGTGCCTTGTCAAGGCTTGAAAGGGCACAACTACACAGTGTTACTTGTTTTTCATCTCTTCCATTTAGCTTCCATCCTGTAGTACTACTGTGGCATTACCATGAAGTTAAAGAACTGAGAAAGATACGTTTGTCACATGTCCGTACTGATGCATGGGGTGGTAACACAGACAAGAACCAGACAGACATCAGTACACTAACAGCATCTGAAATAAGATGTTTAAGAAATATGGGGGAGGAATAATCAAAACAGAGAAAATAAAAGTTGAAAAAATAAGAAAGAATTTACAGAAAAATATACCTGAAGATAAAATAGTAACAAAGGAAGATGGTACATTATATTATAAAAATGAATGAAGACAAAATCCCAAAAACATTTGGAATGGCATTAAAGAAAAACATTACCAGGAAAATCATGCATGATCAGAAATATGTTGAGGCAATTAGGTCAATACGTGTAAACTTGCAGTTCCTATCACTTATTTCATAGCAATACACTGCACAGACAATGATCGGTAGCTTATCCTCTGTACAGTCCAAGGCAGGGAACAATATACTCCATGCTCCAGTATCACTAGTGCAGAGATATCTAAAATTCAGTATGCATTCACATACAGATAAATTTTGGTTGCCTCTGTGCATGTGAAGTTGCAGCATAAAGTAACTTGAATGAGCTGGTCCAAATCTCACCACCATGATGTAAAAATGGTGACTGCACTATCCTACAGTCTTGCATGACAGTTTATCCAAACTGTCCAGAAAATAATATATTTCAAGTTATCTGACTTTCAGTACCAAAGGACTCTGAATTACAATTTAACTGTATTTTGAATTAACTGCACTCAAAAGTACATGAAATTCTATGTCTGACACCACGAAACATCATATGCTTCAAATTATACGGTATTTCAAGTTCACCAGTTTCAAAGTAACAAGGTTGTACTGTATTATGAATACAAAATTTTGACAATCACCAGTGCTTGTTAATTATTACAAAACTGCCGTGGTTAATGAATAACCTATACCAGTCATCACAAACACCAGTCTCAATCTTAAAATGTCCCAAATTTTCTCCACTCTGCTCTTATGGGATGGAAAGGAATAAACAATGTGAGAATGTAAATTTATGTGGGGACACTGACAGTAACACCAACCATGACAATGCACCGAAATTCTAATATGTTATTTGATACAAAATTTTAATCTGCCAGTTTTAAGTATTCCAACACAAAGCATGTCTGCTTGCTATGTAAATATGATACTTCTTACCAGGCAAAATCCTCTGAGATCTGTTCTTAGATTTCCTCTTCTGCACAGGTGAATTGCTCTTCTGTGCAGAGGATGATCTTAATGCTTGGTCTTGCCATCTGAGCTCATGCATGCGGTTGAACTGTCGTAGGAGGGCTCCAGACTGATGCAACTCATCTATATGCTTTTCCAGGTTTCCATCGCATGTGATGCTCGAAGGTTCAGCCACCAGACATTCCAAGAGAACCAGGTGCACCAACTTGTATTGGTCCTGTTTGGATTTCATATGACAATATTTTAGAACACTGTGGCAGATACTGTACTGCTTCAGATGTTACATCTTGGTAATGGCACTGATTAAATTGGATGCTAATGGAATCTTTGATAGGACACAACAGTTAAAAATGTAAAAAAGCATGCTCCTAACATAACAACTATGCAAGACTTAAATTTGACAAAATAAGTGTTCATAACAGAACATAATATACTTCTTGAAAGCAGTAATTACAAACAGCTCCATTCAAAAACACTGCTGAAAGTGAACAATCCTCCTTCTTAAATATACTTTTAACAACTTAAAATATCTGGTTAATGTTGTATCTAAATTCACACAATACTTAATTAAAAATATTTATTTACACAACACTGTGCTCAGAATATATGAAGTTGTAGGGATTATTGAGCTTTTGCTCTGCCTATTGTATACATAAAGAACACATTTTGAAACTGGATCCATTTCAGTCTTCATCAGAAAAGGCACTCAGTGACTGTGACTTAATTGTCAGAGATGCCTACTGAAGTGATTTCATGAGATATTGTGACTTGAAGGACAGAAATTTTTGTTCTGATCCTGCACAGTAAGCTCAGTACTGTCAGTACAATCTCTGTTCTCAATTTACAGAGAAAACACCGCAGTTCTACAGAAATAAATTCTATTATTGTTATCATAACTTCATTACTGTATGTGCTACAGAGCTTATCACCACATATTTAGTTCCATGACATTGGCCATCTTCAGGTCACTCATGTACAAGAAACAAGCACAGGAATTTGATATGAAACATATACTGAATATGACAATATATACAGAATAATTCCTTTAATCGGGAAGCTGATACCACAGAAATCCTGAAACTTTGGCAGTTGAGGGAAACAGTCCCAAGTCTAGAAGTTTTGGCATTGGTAACATCCCACACACAAAAAGTGGCTGTGCATCACTATTGCAAAAATAACAATTTTTTCAGAACTGTGTAGCAGACCTTCACCACTACTATCCCATATTTCTGCATAAAATACAGTGTTAATAGGTCCACCAAAGAAAGAGGGACCAATCAAATGTGTTGCTACACTACAAGCTCATGTCACATGTAGCATGTAATGTTCCAACTTCACTGGAAAACGTGGATTTTTCTTAGCACAAATCACATCATTTCTGGTATGGGTACTGCCATATGTCACATATTCATCAGTTCAGAGAGCCTTCAAGTGGGATAGGGTATATAGTACATTGGGCGATGGATGACATGCATTGCAGTGTCAATTTATATAAGCATCCAGCAATTCATTTGTGAATGTCAGGTGATACAACTTCACATCTTAAAGTCTCTTCAACTATGCCCTGCAAGCAGCTGCAAGTGACAGACATTGTTGCCACACATCACTTTCAAATTTCAAAATGTGCCAAAAGCATACAGCTTGCACATACCGATCCACTTGCTAGATTAGCTTGGGAGTGCAGTGACTTCATGAACACTGTATCAAACACCTAATGTAAAAGGGAATGAGGTCGCAATGCCCAGGGGAAAGATGAAATTGTCAATATATATTTTCATATTTTGTGTATGTTCCAAATGAAATTACTCTGTTTGTTTCTTGTATGTTAATGACTTGAAGAAGGCCAACAAAGGCTGAGACATGTTGTCAAGTTGTGTAATACTGTAAGAAAGTTGTTTCAATAATTTCCACCAATTACCACAACTTTGGCATTAATTCTGTAGCAGTAGTTTCAGTCCTGTCACAACAATTCTTGTACTGACTTTTCTGTTCTGTCACCACAGTCTTTTGTTATTGATTCTGTGAAGATAATTTCAGCCTGTTACCACAATTTTGTAAATGGATTCTACAGTGGTTAGTCCAGTCCTCCTACCACAAATGTGATCATATAACTTAATGTAATTCTCAGTCACACAGCAATTTCTCATTGAAACATGACTGTGAAGATGATACACACCAAATTGTCCACCATGTTAGCTCGCTGCTCCCTTATCTGCTGCAGCAACCCAAGTACATCCACATGACCTTCTGCTGCAGCCATTCGAAGACAAGCATCTGCAAGAATAATGGTTCCTGTTCTCCCTACTCCAGCACTGCAATGAAAAATATCAACAGAGGAGGATAACCTTCAGATCAATTACATCTACTACAAATAATTTAACACAGCATTCTGAACAACTAATTGTATCTGACCTAACCAACTCCATGGATCATGTTCCTTGAGAAGCTAATATGTTGTTAGCTAGTTGTGGAATGAAATACCCAAAATCTTAAGGAACCCAAAGTTCCTTTCATTATCCTAATAGTTGGTGAGGAATGGGAATTATGAAGCTCTTCAGTATACAATTCTATAATGTCTTAAAATATACAGATGCCCAACTATATTACATAAAACTGCAGTGCAGCAATCCACTTTAGCTTGGGGATTACAGACTTGAATTATACAATGGATATAAAAACTGTGTTATGCAAGACCTTGACTTTACGGGACACAAGGGAAAAAGGGAAAATGTCATCTGCAACATGTAACATAAACATACAGGAGTTCAAATTTCAGACTAAATAAGTACAGTATATTATGTACATATATAATGTAGAATTTATTAACCATGCAGATTTTCTCTTCTTGAGTCACTGTTTTACTAACTACTTTTGCACCGACATCAATATATTTATGTGCTTATTTTGCAGTATAAAAATACAGTACTTTATAAATAAAAAGGAATGTTATTCTGCATTTGTGCAAAACCAGCTGTTCTTACAGTGAGAAACAGCACACTTCTGTCAGACTAGGTGGTAGGCATGTTGCATGAAAGTCAGCACACAAGAACATGCTAACCAACATTGCCAGATTGTGTGTTCAAATATAAATCACATGCAATCAACACCAAGCTGACAAAACTGGTAGTAAACAAGAGACTTCTGTAATTAAAAACAGAAGTTCTTAGGACAAAAAATAATGAAAACATGTTACATACTCATAACAAAAACTTTATCTACATTCAGCTTTTTACCAAGAGAAATTCCTAAGTAACAATCCAAGTTTTATCTTCTAATCATACTTATGCACATATTTTTCCAGATATTTTCAGAACAATGCAGAAGAGCTAATCAATGCTAGACTCGTTGTAAGCTAGTGCTTACTGTATAGATTGTGTTAGAGCCCATTGCAAGGACCATACTGAAACTAACACAGAATTGCACAGCAAATTTCATCAGAATCTGTTGAGTTATTTTTTTAAATAAAACTTGAAATGAAATGATAGGCATGACACGACTTGTGCCCATTTGTTCCATATAAAGAATGTCAAAAATGATTTATATGACCAATTTAAAGTGCCCACTGTCTCTACACTCCTGAAATCAGACACATCTCTGTGGGATCTTGTAGAAGATCTCAAAAGTGACCAGAAAAAGACAATTTTATTATGAGATTTAGGGTTCTTGTAGCAGAGACTATGAAATTCACTGTCATCTGATATGTGAAGCCATGTAGTTTGGTAGTTATGAACCAACATATCAGGTGAGCCAGAGTAATACAAGGTGTAACATACCAGAACTCAATAACTTTGGCCTGTTTTATTCTACTCTTCTTTCTTATAGAAAGAAAACAAGCTTATCTGAAGACTATGCTGTGTGTTCTCCCTCTGAACTTTTGATTTCCAAGAAGTATGTTATGAGCATTACGTCACTGGAATTCATCCCTATGTTGAACATTTGGCAGAAATGTAAACTTGTGAGGTAGGAGCAAAAACATGGTCAGTTATCAGAGGTCACACTATAACATACGGTAAGAGATTTTGGAAAAATGCACGCTTATTCACGTCATATTGTTGTAGAAGATAAAACAATAAGATGCACAGTGAGGCATGTGTCTTGTTAAACATTCAGCTTGATAGTAATACCTAATTAATAAACGGTGCTCGGTATGTAAAAGTTGGAACACAGGCTGACCATAACACAGGACATACTGTGTATGACATTGTGTTTGTAAGTCATCAGTTACAAACATGATGACAGCGTGAAATTTTGCTTTCTATTTGTATCACATAAAATAAATCTACTTAAGTAAGTTCTTAACTAATAATTGTAATTAATCAGTAGGACAAGAAATCTATGTGACACAAAATGCAAGTTTTATGATCCTGCTCAGAAATAATTGTCTTATTTAAAAGCAACCCACCTACAGTGCACCAAAATTGGGCCATGGCCTGGTGGTGTGGCAAGCACCTTCTTGAGGTATGCTGCCACAGACTGTGGGTAGAGTGGCACACCATGGTCAGGCCATGAAGTGAAGTGAAGGTGCCGGATCTAAAATTATTAATGTCCGTTAACAAAAATGTTGTACATACTTGCTACCAGATAAGCAGTAGAAGATCACTGCACTTAGAAACAAGATAAAAAATCTTGTACAGACGATAGGTACCTGTTATGATCTACGACAGAATGTCCATGCTAAAAACCCCACCACTGCTCCACACTCATCTTCACCACCCACTTAGGTGCGTTGCAGCCCTGACCAGGCACTGCATTATCACTTTGTTGGTGTTTAAGCAAAATGCTTTATCTCCGGCCTGGCACTTGGCCAGAAGCAGACAAACGAGTATATGGTTAAATTACACGCATGAGAAGAGAATTTCATATGTAATGTGATGAATCAAATTATAGTGAGCAATACAGTTCTACAGAGTGGCCGAGAAGTCAACGTACACCGACCAATACGCTACCATAATTTGATTTGAATCACTTAGTAGGCCTTGGTTACATGTCCAGTGCATCCGTATATGCACCTTGATGCTGGACACACAAACGGATGCGCCTCCATGACCTCTTTGACATACGTCGGAGCATTTTTGGAGTAACTGTGCGAAAGGCGTCTTCCACAGCTCTGCGCAAATCTTCGTTGTTGTTGTAGCGACGCGCAGCCACTCTTCCCTTGATAATACCCCACAACGAATTGTCTGGTGTGGTAAGGTCAGGACTGCG
>Ga0123353_10016548_pt1 | contig 10785 bp, 8 predicted proteins | sample TergutLab28metaG_3_FD_92763 | JGI IMG/M metagenome (GOLD analysis project Ga0123353, IMG submission 92763) | Labiotermes labralis P3 segment gut microbial communities from Petit-Saut dam, French Guiana - Lab288 P3 | ecosystem: Host-associated > Arthropoda: Insects > Digestive system > Gut ... | reverse complement strand
GCCCGCATGTCGCCGTTCGCGGCCATGATGCTCGAAGACCTTGAATACGATACCGTGGATTTCGTCTCGACTTACGACGAGCGGAACACAGAACCGTCCGTTCTGCCCTCGAAGTTCCCGAACATCCTCGTCAACGGCACGAGCGGCATCGCGGTCGGCATGGCGACGAGCATCCCGCCGCACAACCTCGCCGAAGTCTGCGACGCGGTGGTGGCCGTCATTGATCAACCGGAGATTTCACCGGACGAATTGTTGCTCATCTGCCCGGGGCCGGACTTCCCGACCGGCGGCATCATCTGCGGACGCGGCGGCATTCGGCGGGGTTATCTGACCGGTCGCGGCAATGTGCTCGTGAGGGCACGCGCGACCATTGACGAATCCGGCAAACGCAACCGCATTGTTGTCTCCGAAATTCCCTACCAGCAAACCCGCGACCGTATTGAGGAAAAGATCGCGGAGATGGTCAACGCCGGAAAAATCGTCGGTATTTCCAACATCAGGAACGAGTCCGACCTCAAAGAGCCCGTACGGCTCGTGCTCGAACTGAAACGCGACGCCGACCCGGATGTGGTGCTGAACCAGTTGTATCAGTTTACGCCGCTTCAGGACACGTTTTCGATCAACCTGCTGGCACTGGTGGACGGCAAACCGCGTCAATTGTCGTTCAAGGAGATGGTCGAGGAGTTTTTGCGACACCGCCAGACCGTCATTCGCCGCCGGACGCAGTTTTTGCTTGCCAAAGCCCGCAAACGGAAGCACATCGTCGAAGGTCTGATGATTGCTCATGCGGACATCGACGAAGTCATTCGCGTGATTCGCACTTCCAAAACGCAGGCGGAAGCGAAAGAGCGGTTGATGAAAATCGAGTGTCCCTCGTCGATGTTGCACCGTGCCTTGGGCGACGACGGTTTCGCCGCCTACCGGGAAGAGCACGGAGCGTCGGAAAATTACACGCTGACCCCGGTGCAAGCCGACGCGATTTTGCGCATGACACTCGGGCATTTGGTCAATCTCGAACAGGAAAAACTCGGCGACGAGTTCCGTAACCTGTTGGCCGATATCTACGAATATCTGCGGATATTGTCCGACGAGAACAACATCCGGAAGATCATTCGCGACGATTTGCTCGAAATCAAGCGGAAATACGGTGAAAAACGCTGCACTGAAATCACCGGCGAAGAAGTCGGCGACGTTGATATCGAAGACCTGATTACCGAGGAAACGATGGTCGTTTCGATCTCGACCGGCGGTTACATCAAAAGAACGCCCGCCTCGGTGTATCGGGCGCAACGTCGCGGAGGCAAAGGGCGACGCGGCGCAAAGGTGGCCGACGAAGACCCGATTCAGCATCTTTTCGTGGCCAGTACGCACGATTATTTGCTTTTCTTTACCACGAAGGGCAAGGTGTATTGGCACAAGGTTTACAACCTGCCGCAGTTGCCGCCGACCTCGAAAGGCCGTGCCATTGTCAATATGCTCAATCTCGCCGAGGGTGAGGTCATCGCCGACTGTCGTGCGATCAAGGATTTCGACGCGCCGGATCATTACCTTGTGCTGTTCACGAAAAAGGGGTTGGTCAAGAAGACGCAACTTTCCGCGTTCCGGCGGCCGCTCAAGGGTGGTTTGATCGCCATCAAGCTCAAAGAAGGCGACGAGTTGATCGACACGGCGGTGGTCGGACCCGGCGACGAAATCCTCATTTCGACGGCCAACGGTATGGCGATCCTCTGCCTGCACACCGACGCGCGACCGATGGGACGTTCTGCCAGCGGTGTCAAGGGTATTACGCTCGTCGGCGACGATTACGTTGTGGCAGCGGCACTCGCTTCGCCCGACCGGACGCTGCTGACCGCCTGTGCGAACGGTTACTGCAAACGAACGCCCATCGGCCCGAACGCCGCGTCCGAAGCCGAAAAGCCCGGCATCGGCGATGACGTGGACGGCGATATTGATAACGATGTTGATACGGACGATGGCGTTTTGCCGACCGACGACTTACCGCCGGATGACGGCGATGATGCGCCGGATGATGGCGACGGTGATGAAAACGGCGAGGACGGCAGGGCTTCGTCGAATCGCTCGTACCGGACAATACGTCGCGGCGGCAAAGGGCTTCGCGATATCAAAGCCACCAAACGCAACGGTAAGGTCATTGGTGCCATCCGCGTTTATGACGACGACGAGGTGATGATGATTACCGCGCAAGGCCAGCTTCAACGTATCGCCGTCAGCGACATCCGCATCATGGGCCGCAACACGCAGGGTGTCCGTATCATGACGCTCGACGAAGGCGACACCCTCGTTGCCGTCAAGCGCATTCCCAAGGATGAGAATAGTGCGAAGGAGTTGGGAGTCAGGAACTTGGAGTTGGAAGCGATCGAAAATGTTGCATCGGAACCGGATGCATCAGAGCCGCAATCGTAAGATTGCGTTGGGAGAACAATAGCGCAATCTTACGATGGCCGCCCTGTTTTTATCGACACCCGCTTATGAATCTCAAAACCAACATCTGCACATTGACATTACAAAACCCGGTCATGGTGGCATCGGGGACCTTCGGGTATGCGAAGGAAATGACACCGGTGTTCGACCTTTCGCAACTAGGGGCGATCATTCCGAAAACGGTGACTCTTTCGCCGCGAGAGGGAAACAAACCGCCGCGTACCGTCGAGACAAGCGCCGGGTTGCTCAACGCCATCGGGCTGGACAACGACGGCATCGATCTGTTTTTGGCGGAGAAATTGCCCATGCTGACAGGTCCGGTACTCCGGCCAGAAAAACACAGCGGCCCGCCGGTCATCGTTAGCATCGCGGCCAGGTCACCCGACGAATGCGACCTGTTCGGTGAAAAGTTGCGCGACGTACCGAGCGTTGCGGCGATTGAGCTGAACGTCTCGTGCCCGAACGTTTCCGGCGGAACCGATTACGGCACCGACCCGGAGTTGTGCCGTACAATCGTCCGGCGGATGCGCGACGCAACCGAACACCTGCTCATCGTCAAGCTGACGCCGAACGTGACACGCATTGCGGACATCGCACTGGCCGCCGTCGCCGGAGGAGCCGACGCGGTTTCGGCGATCAACACCTGTCTCGGTATGGCCATCGACTGGCGCAATCGCAAACCGCGACTGGCCAATATCGTCGGTGGTCTGAGCGGCCCGGCGATCAAGCCGATCGCCCTGCGTTGCGTCTATCAAATCCGCCAGGAGTTTCAGACGCGGAAAATCACAACACCGATCATCGGCATCGGCGGTATCGCGTCGGCGGACGACGTGCTGGAGTTTCTCGTCGCCGGAGCAACCGCCGTGCAGGTGGGCACGGCCAATTTTTACAACCCGACCGTCGTCCCGCAAATCCTCGATGATTTGCCGCGATTATTGAACGAAAACGGTGTTTCCGATATTCATGAACTGATTGGGACGCTGGGTTGTTGAAATGCGTGTTGGCGGGTGGTATAATACCATGATTAGAGTTTGATTGTCTCTGTGTGAAAAATTACTTCATTCCACAACAAAGGAACCCATCCCATGAAAAAAATGCTTGCATGTTTGGCCGTGACGGCCTTGTTGACTGTTTGTGTTCAGGCTCAGGTGACTGATCCGATTGAAAAGGAACTCGGCTTCATACCGCTTTTCAACGGTAAAAATCTCGATGGTTGGACCAATGCCGCCCAGTACGAAGTCCTTGATGACGGCATCCTCCACTGCAAACCCACCGGCGGTGCAAACCTCTACACGAAGGACCGTTTCGCGAACTACATTTTCCGGTTCGACGTGAAAATGACCCCCAACGCAAATAACGGAGTCGGTATTCGCACGGAACTGGTTGGCGATCCGTCGTTCACCGTTGGCAAGGAAATTCAGATTCTCGACGATTCCGGCGACCAATACACGAAACTGGAACCGTATCAGTATCACGGTTCGATTTACGGTGTTGTTCCGGCCAAACGCGGGTCGCTCAAGCCGGTCGGCGAGTGGAACACGATGGAAATCATCTGCGACGGCACGCGCATCAAGGTGACGGTCAACGACATGGTCATTGTCGATGCGAAGGTTGATGAAATCACGGAATTTATGGACAAGCGCGAGCATCCCGGTCTGCTGAAAAACGACGGTCACATTGCGTTTTTGGGGCACGGCACGGAATTGTGGTTCCGTAACCTCCGCATTTTGCCGCTGACCCACTTCGGGCAGGGTGAAAAGGTGCTTGAAAAGGAGAAGGCAGCCAGATAGCGGCTAGTGGCTGGTGACTAGTGACTGATATTTCCAGCCACTGGTAACCGGCCACTGGTCACAGGCCACTCACAATGCTGGATCAATTACGCTGGAAAAAATTCCCCGTTTTGGACAACGGGTTCGTGTGTCTCGTCGATTGCATGGGCGATGACGCGGCGATCGTGCAGGCGGCTCGTGTCAGTTACGGCGAAGGAACGCGCATGGTCTCCGACGACCGCACGCTGATTCGCTATTTGATGCGTCACCAACACACAACGCCGTTTGAAATGGCGGAGGTCAAGTTGCTCGTGCGCGTGCCGATGGACTGCTGGCGGCAATGGATTCGGCATCGCACGGCATCGGTCAACGAGTACAGCACACGCTATTCCGTGGCCATCGATGCCGCGACGGAAACCTTGCCGGGCGAATGGCGTCTGCAAAACACGACCAATCGCCAGGGTAGCGAGGGATTTATCGAGGCGGAAGAGGGCGAAAAACTCTCAAGAGAAGAGCAGGATTTTCACCGTCATGCACGTGCGTTGTACGACCGCCGCATCAAGCAGGGCGTCGCACGCGAACAGGCACGAAAAGACCTGCCGCTTTGTACCTACACCGAGGCTTATTGGAAAATCGACCTGCACAACCTGTTCCGCTTCCTGTTGTTGCGGATGGACCCGCATGCGCAGCAGGAAATCGCGCAATACGCGACGACCATCGGCGAGCAGATCGTTCGGCCCTTGTTCCCGCTGGCGTGGGAGGCGTTTTCGGATTATATGCTCAACGCCATGCGCTTGTCGCGGCTGGATCAGGATGTGATTGCCAAACTCGCCGTCGCCGGCAACATCCCGGCAACGAATGAGCAGTTCTTACAAGCCCAGGACTCGACATGGCAACCGTTGGAACGTTGCCGCGAACGCGACGAATGCTGCGAAAAACTGCGCCGTCTCGGTTTGATCATACCGTACTCGGGTTAATCCGATCGCTTCACTTCGTTATGCTTTGTGGTGCCATTTCATACGACTTGATTGCCTCTTCAACCAACGCAAGACAAGCGTCAATCTGCCTGTCGGTTCCGACGCTGATGCGGAGACCATCGCCGCCAAGTGTTGCCGGCCGATCTGCATAATTCATGTACCGCACCAGATAACCACTGCGTTTCAAGTATTCGTATATAGGCTTGTGCGGCATCTCAGGGTGGACGTTCCAGGTGAAATTTGCCTGCGAGTCTGGCACGTGAAAGCCGAGTTTCCGCATTCCGTCGATCAGGCGAGTGCGCGTGGCGAGCAGTTTGCGACGGTTTTCGTTCTGCCAGTCGCGGTCGAAAATCGCAGCAGTGGCGGCGGCAATCGATAGGACATCGCAGTTATACGAGTCTTTCACCTTGATCATCTGCTCGACGAGGTGCGGCTGTGCGAACAGGTAACCAAAGCGCAGACCGGCCAGCGAGTAGGCCTTGCTCAGGGTTCGAGTGACGATGATCTTTTCGCACTTGGCCACCAGGTCAATGCAGTTATATTCGGCGAAATCGGCGTAGGCCTCGTCCACGACCAGCGGACAGGGTAGTTGCTCGGCCATTTCGAGTATTTTCTCCTTCGCGATGACCGTGCCCGACGGCGAGTTCGGGTTCGGCAGAAACACGAGTTTCAGCCCTGCTTTCGGCTGTGCGAATTCCGGGGGCAGTTGCCAGTCGTCGTCGAAGCGTATTTCCTCGCTTAGGGAACCCTGGATTTCCGCCAGCGAATTGTACAGAATGTAACTCGGTCTCGGCAGTCGCAACAGTTCGCCGCTCCCGACAAAAGTGCGAGTGAGAATCGTGAGAATATCGTCGCTGCCGTTGCCGCAGAGCACCATGTCGCGCTCGACACCGTAAACCTCGGCGGCGGCTTCGCGAAACGGCTCGCCAAGCATGTTCGGATAACGCGACAACCCAACCCCGGTCTCGCAGACGGCGCGGATGGCATCATACACCTTGTCCGACGCACGGTACGGGTTTTCGTTTGTGTTGAGTTTGACCGCTTCGTCCGGCCTGGGTTGCTCGCCGGGAACATACCCGGCCATCGCTGCAATGGCATTTCTGGCGTACATGGAGAAGTTGGAAGTAAAGAGTGTGGTGTGAGGAGTGAAACCACTCGCTATTGTTTCGTGTTCTGATTTGTACCTTTGTGTGAAAAAACTGGCCGCAAACTCACAAATGACGGTTTACCAGGATAATACCAAGTATATGATTCTTTGGAACAAAATACAAGAGGGAAAGTACAAATTTGAGGTTGTGGTCTTGACAAGAGGAGATGGGATGCGGTAAAAAGAATGGTATTCGTTCACACCATGAAATTCCAAGTCCGAGCGAATTCGCAATCGGCCATTAATACCACTTAACCTAGGAGATCACCCATGTCCCGTCAGATTCATCGTCGGAATTTTATCAAAACATCGGTTGCTGCGTCGGCGTTTGCTTGTGTTGCCCCGGTTGTGTTGCGTCAGAAGGCTTTGGGAGACACATCGCCCAACGAACGTTTCGTCATTGCCGGGATCGGTCTGGGCGGAATGGGACGCAGCGATGTGAACAACCATCGTCAATTCGGTGACATAGCGGCCTTGTGCGATGTTGACGAAGTCCGGCTCAACGAGGCAAACACCGCCATTGGCGGCAAGGCCGACACGTACAAGGATTACCGCAAGGTTCTTGAACGCGACGACATTGACGTTGTCAGCATCGCGACGGTTGACCACTGGCACGTCAAAATCGCGGTCGAGGCCATGATGGCCGGGAAACATGTTTTTTGTCAGAAACCGCTGACATTTTCGCTTGAGGAAGTCCAGTACGTTCGCGAAGCCTGCAAAAAATACAACAAGCAGGTATTCCAGGTCGGTACGCAACAGCGTGACGCAAAAAATCTTTTCCTCCGGGCCGTTCGTATGGTGCAGAACGGGGTGCTGGGAGATATTCAGAACATGGTTGCCGGAATTGGCGGTTCCCCGAATCGAGGAACCTTTGCCGTTAGCGAGCCGCCGGAAACGCTCGACTGGGATTTTTGGCAAGGTCAGGTCGAAGCCCGGCCTTATCGTCGCGAGCGTTGCCACGGAACGTTCCGCTATTGGTACGAGTACGCCGGAGGAACCATGACCGATTGGGGGGCTCACCATGTCGATATTGCCCAATGGGCCATCGGTGCCGACAAATTGGGAACCGGTCCTGTTGAAATCGACGGAACGAACGCCAAACATCCGGTCGAATTCCAGGACGGCTACCCGACCGCCGACGACCGCTACAATGCGTCGCACGATTTCGACGTGGTGTGCAAGTTTGTGGGCGAAACAACGTTGCACGTCACCAGCAAAGCCGACAACGGAATTTTGATTGAAGGAACGAAAGGTCGCATTTTCGTCAATCGCGAGCGCATCACTGGCAAACCAATCGAAGAAGAATGGGACAAGGATTTTCCGGAAGACGATTACGTCAAGCTGTTCAAAGGCAAGCCCGTCGAATGGCACAAAGCGAATTTTTACCGTTGTATCCGCGAAGGCGGACTGCCGGTTTCGGATGTTTTTTCGCACGTCCAGGCGATGAGCACCTGCCACCTCTGCGTGATCGCCGCCCGTTTCAATCGCGTCATCAAATGGGACCCGGAAAAAGAAACCATCGTCGGTGACGATCAAGCCCAGGCGTTCTTCGGAAGGGACAGGCGTCAGGGTTTCGAGTTTCAAGAGTTATAAGACATTGCCGACATGTTTCGTGTCAAAGGCAGTAGGCCGGTGGCTTTAGGCTTTCCTCCAGTCTTCTGTCTCCCGACTGCATTCTCCCGACTGCAATCTGCCGTCTGACTCCTGCCCACTGCTCTTCAAACTCCAAATGGGCCACGATGGGGGATTGTTGAAAACACTTTCGGAACATGGTATATTTGATTATTGGAAATGAGACCGTATTTGAATTTTGGCCCTTATCACTTTGCTCAAAAAGCACAAAGAAGTATTTCAGGAGAATGTATTACCATGTCAACAGAATTATCACGTCGCAACATGTTGCGGGGGCTTGCCCTGGGTTCGGCAACCGCCACCGCGTATCAGGTCGGGTGGATTTCGGCACAGGAAGCCGTCGTTGAAACCTTGAAAGTCAAGGGAAACATCCGCCAGTCGGTGTCCTATTGGTGCTACGGCAGTTATCCGCTTGCGGAATTCGCCGATCTATGCAAAAAACTAGGTATGGTCGGCATCGACCTGCTCGGACCGGGCGAACCGTGGGAAACCATGCTCAAAAAAGACATGATTGTCACGATGGGGAGCGTGCCGGGAGGAGGGATTTCCAAAGGTTTCAACCATGTCGAAAACCACGACGATCTGGTCGCCGTGTATGAAAAATGGATTCCTGAAGCCGCCAAAATGAAGGTGCCCAACCTGATCTGCATGTCCGGCAATCGCGCCGGCATGGGTGACGAACAGGGCATCGAGAATTGCGTCAAGGGATTAAAGCGCGTTGTGCCGATTGCCGAAAAGCACGGTATCATTTTGAATATGGAACTGCTCAACAGCAAAGATCACGTCGATTACCATGCCGACACGACTCAGTGGGGTGCCGAAGTCGTTCGAAAAGTCGGTAGCGAAAACCTCAAGTTGCTGTACGACATTTATCACATGCAGCGTATGGAAGGCGACCTGATCAACAACATCAAAAAATTCAAGGACGTGATCGGTCACTATCACACCGGCGGCAATCCCGGTCGCAACGAAATCGACGAGACGCAGGAAATCAACTATCCACCGATTATGAAAGCGATCATCGAAACCGGCTTCAAAGGTTTTGTGGCTCACGAATTTGTCCCGAAACGTCCGGACAAACTGGCCTCATTGCGTCAAGCGGTCGAAATTTGTGATCAGTAACAGAAAACTGAAAGCAGGCAGACATGTCGGAAATTCGTTGGGTGGCCGATTTGGCGGCCAAGTGTCCGTTGATGAATCCGTCGCTCCTGGCGGCGGATTTCGGGAATCTCGAACGTGAAATACGCCGCGTGGAGCAAGCCGGGGCGCGCATTTTGCACCTCGACATCATGGACGGGCATTTCGTTCCGAACCTGAGCATCGGCGTGCCGGTCGTCGCGGCGGTGCGACGGATTACGGAGCTACCGCTTGACGTGCATTTGATGATTTCCGAGCCGAAAAAGTACGTCAAACCCTTTCGCAAGGCGGGTGCAGACATCATTACGGTGCATATCGAAGTGCTCGACGATCCGCGTCCCCTGCTCGACGAAATCCGGCAACTCGGTGCAGCGGCGGGTATTTCGCTCAATCCTCCAACGCCGATTGAAAAAATCGCCCCGCATCTTCGTAACGCCGACCTCGTGTTGACGATGAGCGTCATGCCGGGATTCGGCGGGCAGTTGTTTGACCCGGTGGCACTGGAAAAAATCGCGTACATTCGAGAATACGCCGCACCGAGTACGCTCATTTCGGTCGATGGCGGCGTCAATGAAAGCACAATTGCCGACTGTGCCCGGGCGGGGGCAAACCTCTTCGTTACCGGAACAGCCGTATTTGGTGCCGCCGATTACACGGAACAATTGCAACAACTCACCAATCTGGCGAAAACCGAATCAGTGCCCGTAGCGTAAGCAAGAGATAAGGCAGGGCGGTCACTGCCAAAGGATGCATCGTGACCACAACGGACCACCCTGCCTGACATGCTCTAATGCGGCATTCGCGCCCAAATAATCAATCCGATACCGATGACGAAGAACGCGAACATGGCGGCCAGCATTTTTTCGGTACCGCGCGGTGCGGTTTTGAACTCGCGCCATATCAAAACGCCCCAGATTGCGGAAACGAGCGTCGCTCCCTGTCCGAGGCCGTAGGAAATCGCAGGCGACGCCACGCCCGATGCGATGACGTTGAGCGTCATGCCGATCGCCCAGATGCCGCCGCCGATGATCCCCCAAATGTGGTCTTTAAAGCCGCCTTTAAAGTAATCGCCGATGGGCACCGGCGTTCCGACGAACGGTTTTTTCATCACCGCCGTGTTGACGAGGAAATTACTCGCCAGAATACCGAGTGCGAAAATCACATTGGCGGTGTAAGGTGTCATTTTACCTGTTTGCAGCGTGCCTTGTTTGAGGTTTTCAACGGTGAGGGGCAATATTCCGTGTCCTAAGATGATTTTTTGCCCGTGTGGCACGACTCCGGCCAGCGATTGTTGCACAAAGAAGTAAAACAGCGACATGAGCACGCCGCACAGGATCGCGAGTGTCAACCCTTTCGTCATGTTGCCCTTCTGCTGGTTTGGTAATTTCTTGTACGCAAGGGCGTTGGTGATGATGGCGGCCGCCACGAAGGCCACGCCGATGAAAAGCATCATGGGGTCGCCTTCCGGTTTGTTGGCGTAATTGAGAATCACCCCCAACACGAGAGCCAGGCCGATTCCGACGGGAAACGCGACCGACATGCCCGCGATGGCGATCGCGGCCACGAGCAAGATGTTGGCGATATTGAACACGACACCGCCGAGAAAGGCGTACAACAACGGCATGGCCTCGGCCTGTTTGAGGTCGTCGAAGAAGCCGCGACCGTATTCGCCGCCGTTGTT
>Ga0123353_10016542_pt1 | contig 10786 bp, 9 predicted proteins | sample TergutLab28metaG_3_FD_92763 | JGI IMG/M metagenome (GOLD analysis project Ga0123353, IMG submission 92763) | Labiotermes labralis P3 segment gut microbial communities from Petit-Saut dam, French Guiana - Lab288 P3 | ecosystem: Host-associated > Arthropoda: Insects > Digestive system > Gut ... | reverse complement strand
CAGAGAACCATCACCTGCTTATTGTTCTGCACCGCTTTGAAGGCTGCGCGGATGGCGACCTCGGTCTTGCCGTAGCCGACATCGCCGCTGACCAGGCGATCCAGCGGTGTGTTAGACTCCATATCGACCTTGACATCATCGATCGCCGCTTGCTGATCGGGTGTCTCGTCGTATTAGAAGAGCGCCTCCATCTCGACCTGCTCGTGGGTGTCGGGTTCGTACTCGTAGCCTTGCACGTGCGCGCGGCGCGCATACAGGTCGATGAGATCGAAGGCGAGTTTCTTGGCCGACTCACGTGCCTTCTTGGTCGCGCGCGACCAAGATCTTGTGCCGAGTCGAGTCAGTTTGGGCTTACCGGATTCGCTCCCGACGTACTTGCTGATCTTATCGAGCTGGTCGACCGGTGTGTAGAGGGTGTCGCCCATCGCATATTCGAGCTGAAGGCACTCACGCTCGATGCCGTCGACTTCGCGTGTCGTCATCTGCTTGAACAACGCTACGCCATAGGTACGGTGTACGACATAGTCTCCGGGTTCGAAGTCGAACTTCACCTTGTCCAGATCGGCGGTCCGCCGATTCGGTGACACGCGGGAGAAGCGCGGGAAAGCCTCGGCGGTCGTGATGAGGGCGAGTTTCGCATCATCGACGATGAAACCACCGACCAGATCGCTTTCGACAATATTTGTCTGACCTCGTTCGGTCCCCAGCGTGAGGTGCTCATCGGTGAGCAGGTCGGTGACCTTCTCACGCAGACGTCGCGTCGCCAACGCGATGATGACCCGGTATTTTGCGGCTGTCAGAGCTTTGACCTGAGCGACGAGCTTGGCATCCGAGTTGCAGATCTCGGGCCGTTTCGCTCCTAGCGCCACCTGTGAGGGTACATGATGGGCGATCGAGAAGAGCGAGAGATGTGGGTTCGTCCCGAAATCGAGCTGTTCGGGACCGAGGTAGTACTGACGGAGCAGTTTCTCGTCCTGTACTTGTTCGAGCAGTCTGTCCCAATTGCGGGACGCACCATCGAAAAGCGCCTTGGGTTCTAACAAGATCGTGATCGCGTTGTCGGGCACATACTCGATCGGCGAGGTGTTTAACGCGATGTCGCGATCGACCTCGTCCATGGTGTAGATGGTCGTCTCCTCCTCGGTACCGAGCATCTGTCCCGAACTGGGGATGAAGCGCTTTATCGCTTCGATCTCGTCACCGAAGAACTCGATCCTGACCGGGGTGGCGCCTAAAGCAGGGTGGATATGAAGCGTGTCGCCGCGCAGGGTGAAGATACCTTCATCGGTCGCCAGCTCGCTTCGTGCATAGCCCATCTCGACGAGCCGTGCCGACAGTTCGCGCAGATCGTAGCTGTCTCCCACCGCAAGATGAAGGGGTTCGTAGATACCCGATGAGGGTGGTGCGACTTTACGCATCAGCGCCTGTATCGAGGTCACTACTACCGTGGGACGATCACATGCTAACGCGTCGATCGCACGAGCGCGGGCGAGCGTACGCGCAAAATCCGCCGGTCCGATATCCCAGGGTGGACGCGCCCTGTCGGGAAAATACGCCAGTTGAGTCGGTGGCAGATACCCCATGAGCTGTCGCCTCATCTTGTCGGCGGCCGCTGTCGACTCTGCGATCACCAGAAGCGGCACGTCCATGCGCTCGAACAGGGTCGCGATCAACGCCGGACGGACCATGCCCGGTACCGCCAGCGTCGAGTCGAATTGCTCCGTAAGCTCGGATTTGATGTGTGCGAATTGGTTAAGACCGCTCAGCGCGGTCGCGATCGTCTGTCGGTACGGGGTTTGCGTCATAATAGAACAATCATACACGCTGCATAATGGGGCGGGACGGTGACCAAGACAAAAACGCAAAAAGAATCGAGCGCGCGCGCTCCCTTCGACCCGACGGTCGATCTCGACGCGTATGTTGACGAGATCATGCGTCGTTTCAAGAAAGAGATGCCCGGACCGGTCAGACCGGCGCTCGACTTCGTCGACCCCTACCAGTGCGTCTGCGCGGTATCGCTCTCGGCGCAGACGACCGATGTCAGCGTCAACAAAGTGACTCCGGTGCTGTTCGCCAGATACCCCGACGTCACAACGCTCGCAAGCGCTGATCCGGCCGAGGTCGAGCAGATCATCCACTCACTCGGCTTCTTCCGAAATAAGACGAAGAATCTCATCGGGATGGCGCGAAAGGTCATCGCTGAATATGGGGGTGAGATCCCCCACACGATGGAGGAGCTGATCACACTTCCCGGAGTGGCACGCAAGACCGCCAATATCGTACTGGGTTCTAGCTTCGGGATCGTCGAGGGGATCGCGGTCGATACCCATGTGTTCAGGATCGCCCACCGTCTGGGGCTGAGCAACGCGAAGAATCCCGATCAGACCGAACGCGATCTTTGCGCGGCGTTCCCACGCGAGCATTGGTATCGCGTCAATTACGAGATGGTCAACTTCGGACGTACCATCTGTGACGCGAAAAAGCCTCAGTGTGCGCAGTGCTTTCTAAACGATATCTGTCCGTATTTCTTGGGACAGGAATGAGACAGTAGGTTCTGAGACCCTACTGTCTCAGAACCTACTGTCCCGCTCTAGAACTCGAGAGTATCCAGACGGTCGAAGATCACCCCGATACGACCAAGGAATTCCCACGGATCGAAGATCGAGTCAAGTTGCTCGTCGGTCAACGGGCACGCCGGATCATCAGCCAGCAGTTCACGATAGATCTTGCCTGAGCGCGCTTGCTGTATGTCATCCCAGACCTTCATCGCGTTGCGCTGAACGATATCGTAAGCATCCTCACGCAACATGCCGGTGTCGACCAGCGTAAGAAGAACGCGACTCGAATAGATCAGCCCGCGGGTCCGATCGAGATTGGCTTTCATGGACTCGGGATACAGGATCAATCCGTCGAGGATCCACTCGAGCTTGGTGAGTAGATAGTCGAGCGCGATCGTCGAGTCGGCGAGCACGATGCGCTCCGCGCTCGAATGACTGATATCACGCTCATGCCACAGCGCCACGTCGTCGAATCCGACCTGAGCGTTAGCTTGCACGACACGCGCCATTCCACAGACCCGCTCGGCGGTTATCGGGTTGCGCTTATGCGGCATCGCCGAAGAGCCTTTCTGTCCTTTGGTGAACGGCTCTTCCGCCTCGAGGGTATCGGTCTTTTGCAGAGCGCGGATCTCGGTGGCGATCTCTGCCGCACTAGCTGCCACAGTGGCAAGGGTGGCGAGATAGTACGCGTGATGGTCACGTGCGATGACCTGCGTCGAGAGCGGATCAGGTGTCAGACCAAGTGCCTCACAGACATGCGCCTCCACCGATGGATCGATGTTGCTGTAGGTGCCGACTGCGCCGCTGATGGCACCGACCGCGCATTGCTTACGCACGAACCGCAGACGTTCGAGCGCGCGATGCATCGCCCATGCCCAACGCCCGAACTTCATACCCATCACCATCGGCTCCGCGTGTATCCCGTGGGTACGACCTACACAGAGCATATCGCGCGTCTCGAAGGCGCGCCGCTTGCAGATCTCACCGATGCGGGTGACATCCTCAATGATGATATCGATCGCTTGGATCATCTGAAAACACAACGCGGTATCGCCCAGATCACTGGAGGTCATGCCGTAATGGACCCACTTCGAGGGTTCACCGATGTATTCGGCCATATTGGTCAAGAACGCGATGACATCGTGGTTGAGAGTGGTCTCGAGCTCATCGATGCGCTCGACGGTAAAATCAGCCTTCTCGCGAATTTTACCCGCTTCATCTGCGGTTATGCCGACATCATCGAGGTCTACCTGTGCCTCGCACGCGAGTATCTCGATCTCTTTCCAAATATCGAACTTGTTCTGAAGCTCCCAGATGTGCGCCATCTCGGGGCGGCTGTAACGATCGATCATGATGGAGTGCCCTTTCTTGGATCAGCGTAAGGGATCATTTGTTTCATAGACGACACCGACCGCCGGACCGACGTGCGCGCCGATGACCGGACCGATCGGAACGATATCGAGCGGATGTCCGACAAGAGGCTCGATGTAGGTGTCGGCGAACGCTTGCGCATGCTCGCTGTCAGCGATGGTGTGGACCGCGATCCGTTTAAGCCCACCCGCCGCATCGATATCCTTATGGAGGTGTTCGCTCAGCGATGCGAGTGCCTTGGGATAGGTCCTCACTTTACTGAGCGTGACGACCGAACCGTCTTCGACCGAAAGGATCGGGACCAGCTTGAGTACCGAACCCAGAAGAGCGGCTGCGGTGCCGATTCGTCCTCCCCGTTCGAGATATTCGAGGGTATGTGGAGCAAAGACGAACCGCGTGCGTGCGATGGTAGCCTCAGCCGCGTCGATGCACTCCTGCATCGTACCGCCGGCTGCGGCCACCTCGGCAGCGCTCAACACTGCAAAACCTTCTTGAAGGCAGTTGGACCAGGTGTCGACGATTTCGATGACCGCATCGGGATTCTTCTCTTTGATCTGCTCGGCTGCCATGCAGAACGAGTCGTATGTGCCGCTCATCTCTGATGAGATCGTCAACCCGAGCACCTCATCTCCCTCGGATATGATCTCGCTCATCTCTTTGATGATCGCTCCATGGGAAGGCTGAGCCGATGTGGGTATCTCGGTCGTATCTGCCAGGCGAGTATAGAAATCAGAATAGTCGAGATCGAGCTCGCGATCGTGCTTGTCACCGTCGTTGATATAGAGAGAGACTTGACGCATTCCGAAGCGCTCGATGTCTTCAGGGCTCAAATAGTTCGTAGAGTCGATGAGGAGTTTGACAGCCATACTAACACCCATTCCCTTCAAGATTTCTCTGACCTTCTCATGATAGCATGCACGAATAGGATGGCTGACGAGGTGTCCACTCACGGGTGAGAACACAAGATCGCGTCACATTCTGAGCGCGCTGTATTTGGGGGATGGCGCTTGCTTTCGTTCTCTAGCGTGCCCGCTTGCGATCCTTGTCGTTGAGAAGTCGTTTGCGCAGACGGATGTTCTGTGGGGTTATCTCGACGAGCTCATCGTCCTCGATATACTCGAGCGCCTCTTCGAGGGTGAAGGTCGCCGGAGGGGCAAGGACTATCCCTTTGTCCGAGCCGGCGGCGCGTACATTGGTGAGCTGCTTGGCTTTCGCGACGTTTACGACCATATCTTCTGACCGGGCGTTCTCGCCGACGATCATGCCTTCATAGCACCAATCTCCCGGCGCGATGAACAGCGTACCGCGCTCCTGGATGGTATCGAGCGCATAGGCGACCGCCTTGTCGGTGCTCATTGCGATGATCGAGCCGTTTTGACGACCACCGAGCTCGCCCTTGAACGGTCCGTACTCGCTGAAATGGTGGAACAGCGTCGCCTCGCCACGGGTCGCGTTCAATATATTGGTACGCAAACCCATCACGCCACGCGTCGGGATATGGAATTCGAGGTGGACGAAGTCCTCGCCTTGGACCATATCGCTCATCTCGCCTCCGGCAGCTCCGAAGATCTCGATGACCTTGCCGGCATACTCGCTGGGCACATCGACCACTGCAAGTTCGATCGGCTCGAGTTTGTTGCCTGCCTCATCGGTGCGCATGATGACGCGCGGACGACCGACCTGGAACTCGAATCCCTCACGACGCATCGTCTCCATCAGGACCGATAGATGCAGTACTCCACGACCGGCGACCTCCATGCCACGCTTATCCTCGGTCTCCGAGATGCGCATCGCGATGTTCGCATCGCCCTCCCGAATGAGACGTTCCTTGATCTGGCGTCCACCCACGATGTCGCCTTCCTGACCGACGAGCGGAGAGGTCGACGCCTCGAAGACGATCGACATCGTCGGCTCCTCGACATGGATCGCGTCGATCTGTACCGGATTCTCCTGACAGGTATACAGATCACCGATGTCGGTGTTCTCGACCCCGACGACCGCGACGATATCTCCGGCTTGCGCCTCTTTGGCTTCTTGCTTGCCGAGCGCTTCGAACGTGAAGAGTTGCTTGACTGTCGCATTCGCGTTCGTACCATCGTTCTTGATGACCGCGATACGTTCACCTTGTCTAATCTCACCGGAAAAGATGCGACCGACCCCGATGCGCCCGACATAGTTCGAGTAATCGATCTGACAGATCTGCAGAGCCAGTGGTCCGTCCAGATCGACCTCGGGAGCAGGGATGTATTCGAGGATGGCATCGAGAAGTGGTGCCATATCCATCGTGCCGTCATCGGGTTCCAAGCGCGCGTAGCCGTTGACCGCGCTGGTATAGATGACCGGGAAATCGAGTTGATCATCGTTAGCACCCAACTCGAGCATCAGCTCGAATACCTCATCGAGCACCTCATGCGGACGCGCGCCGTCACGGTCGATCTTGTTGATCACTACTATGGGCTGCAGCTCGTTCTCGAGCGCTTTGCGCAACACGAAGCGCGTCTGTGGCATCGGACCGTCGAAGGCGTCCACGAGGAGCAAACATCCGTCTGCCATCTTGAGCACCCGCTCGACCTCCCCACCAAAATCGGCATGACCGGGCGTGTCTATAACGTTGATCTTGGTATCTTTCCAGCGGATGGAGAAGTTCTTTGCCAGGATCGTGATGCCCCGTTCGCGCTCTTGGTCGTTCGAATCGAGCACTCGTTCTTCGACCTGCTGATTCTCGCGAAAGATGCCGGCTGATTGCAGCAGCCGATCGACGAGCGTCGTCTTGCCATGATCGACATGCGCGATGATCGCTATGTTCCTGATATCATCCCGTTGCATGGGGACTCCTTTTCACAAGACAGTAGGGTCGGTTCCTTTTGTCTCACTACCTCGTTATCTCGGCGATCAGCGCATCGGCATACTCCTCGGTCGAGGCTTCCCCGCCCAAATCATAGGTGACCGTCTTGCGCTCGGTCAGCACCGTATTGACCGCATTTTCGATCTTGGCTGCCGCCTCGCCTTCGCCCAAATGACGAAGCATCATCGCTGAGGTCAAGATGAGCGCCGTCGGGTTCGCAATACCCTGTCCGGCGCGACGCGGCGCCGAACCGTGAACCGGCTCGAACAGCGCCTCATTGTCTCCGATGTTGGCCCCCGGAGCGATACCGAGCCCTCCGACCAATCCGGCGCACAGATCACTGAGGATATCGCCGGCAAGGTTCGGCATGACCATGACGTCGAACTGCGAGGGGTCGACCACCAGGCGCATGCATGCGGCATCGATGATCCAGTCCTCGAACTCGATACCGGTATCCGCATACTCTTCGGCGACCTCGCGCGCGACCCGAAGGAACAGACCATCGGTGTGTTTCATGATGTTGGCTTTATGCACACACGTGACCTTCTTGCGATCGTTGGCGAGAGCATAGTCGAACGCAGCCTTGACGATGCGGCGCGTGCCGAACTCGCTGATCGGTTTGATCGAGATGCCGGCATCCGCGCGGATAGCGGTCCCTTCGAGCTCCTCGATGCACGCGCGCAGTTCGTTCGCCTCATCGCTGCCCATCTCGAACTCGATACCGGCATAGAGGTCCTCGGTGTTCTCGCGAAAGATCACGATATCGATCGGCTTGGCGCCAGGAGCATCCTTATAGCGATCGCAACCGTAGCTTTTTGCCGGCCGCAGGTTGATATAGAGGTCGAGCGCCTTGCGCATCGCCACATTGATCGAGCGAAAACCGGTACCGACCGGGGTGGTGATCGGTCCCTTGATGGCGACCTTGTTCTTCTTGATGGATTCGATGACGCGGTCGGGAAGTGGAGTCCCCTCACTCTCCATGACCGCCTCGCCTGCTTCTTGGATTTCCCAATCGATATCTACGCCGGTAGAGGTGACCACGCGTCTCATCGCTGCGGTGATCTCAGGTCCAATGCCATCGCCGGGGATCAAGGTAACGGTATGCATCTATAAGTACTCTCTTTCTCGACTCAATTCTCGCCGGATCGCTCCGGTTCGAACTCTACGTATTCCCTTTTTATTCGCGTGTTTTCACGCCTTAGCAGTGTAGCACCACTTCGAGCGTGCGCCTAATGCTTGGACAGGTCGACGATCTCCTGCGCTTTTCTTTTGAGTAGGCCGGTCGCATTCTCGGCGTTGAATGTGAACTGCTCTATCGCGCCATCTTTGACGGTATCATCCACGTTGCCTTTGAGCATCGCAATGAACTCGTTGAGCATCGAAATGAACTCCGGGTCCCCGTGATAGCAGCGCAGTGCATCCGATATCAAAAACCACGCCTTGCGCGAACGGGGGCAGGTCGAAGCGCCATAGGCGGTAAAGACCTTGAACGCCGCCAGACGCACCGCTCCGGATTCCTCGTCGTAGAGGCACTCCTCGCACGGATCCCACGCCCGATCGACCAGACGCATATCATCATGCGCAAGGATACTGATGATCTCGAGGCAGTTGTAGCGCGTCGGCGCCTCGGGACGATAGAGCGCGTCGATGAACTCCTCTTTGAACTCGTCGATAAGCTCCGGGTTGCTCTTCTCTATATCGAGTAGCGCCTGCGAAGCATATTCACGTGTCAGACGGGATGAGTTGGTGAGCGCCTCGACCAACGCGCGGCGCACTGAGACGTAGCGATTCGCCAGATCGAGTACCTCGTCGATTGGAGTGTCAACATTTACTTCGTAGCGTCGCATTTCAGTCTCCTTGCTTAGCGCGATCCGTCACGGTCTGAAGACTTGGTGTCAGCAGCGGTCGAATCGATGTTGAAACCTCCATGTTTGCGGAAATGCTCCACCAGTCCGCCATCAGCGAGCAGCTGGGCCATGACCGGAGGAAGCGGCGCAAAGGAGATCTCACTATTTTGCGTGACGTTGGTGATGTTCCCTCCCTCGAGGTCGACGATGAGTTCGTCACCGTCGTCGATAAGGTCGGTGTCACAGATGACCACCGGAAGACCGGTGTTGATCGCGTTGCGATAGAAAATGCGCGCAAAGCTCTTTGCAAGCACCGCCTGCGTGTTCGAATTGATGAGCACGAGCGGAGCCTGCTCGCGCGATGACCCCATACCGAAGTTGGTACCCGCCACAAGAAATCCACCTTCCGGCTTTACTTTCTCGTAGTAGCGCGGGTCGAGGTCCTCCATCGCGTGAACGGCCATCGCCTCCATATCATCGCTCTTGAACTTATACTTACCACTGATAATGTAATCGGTATTGATGTCGTCACCGTATTTGAACGCTTTGTAGCTCATACGATCTCACCTGCCAATACCGATTTCGCGACCGTGACCGGACTTGCCAGATAGATGAAGGCGTTCGAGTTACCCATACGCCCCTTGAAGTTACGATTCGCGGTACTGATGACGTTCTCACCATCGCTGGGAACACCATTGTGGGTCCCTACGCACGGTCCACATCCGGGGGTCACGACACTGGCGCCCGCTTTAACTAACGTCTGGATGTAGCCTTTCTCGATCGCGTCGAGATAGATATCACGTGACGCGGGCGCGACGATCAGTCGCGTATCTGGATGTATCGTCTTTCCCTCGAGGATCTTGGCGGCTGCCGCCAGATCGTCGAGACGACCGTTAGTGCAGGTGCCGATAAGCCCTTGGGCGATCGGTGTGCCGGCGACCTCGGCGAGCGGGACGACGTTGTCGACCGCATGAGGTTTAGCGATCTGGCGGGACACATCGGTCAGATCGATCTCGATGACGCGCGAGTAGACCGCGTCGAGATCGGGGTTCTGCGGGTCGGGTGTGCGATCGGAGTGCTCACCAAGCCAGGCGAGTGTTTTCTCGTCAGCAGCCATGAGCCCGGCTTTTGCGCCGACCTCGATCGCCATATTCGAGATGGTCATACGCTCATCGATGCTCATCGCGTCGATGACCGGACCGGAGAACTCGAGCGCTTGATAGGTCGCTCCGTCAGCACCGAGCAGCCCTGCCAGATACAAGATCAGGTCCTTGCTCGTGACGTCCTCGCCGAGATCCCCGGTAAAGACGACCTTGATCGTCTCAGGGACTTTGAACCAGAGTTTACCGCTGACCATCGCTGCGGCTCCATCGGTCGAGCCGACCCCGGTCGAGAACACATTGAGCGCGCCGTAGGTGCAGGTATGGCTGTCGCAGCCGACCACCAAATCCCCGGCGACCACGTGGCCTTGCTCGGGGATGAGCTGATGGCACACACCGCATCCCACGTCGTAGACATGGCATCCACTCTCACGGGCGAACTCGCGCATGATCGTGTGAAGTCTGCTGACTCCCTCGTTAGGGCTGGGGCTGGAGTGGTCCATCACCAGTGCGACCTTATCGGGATCGAACACCGTGTCGGCACCCATGTTCTTGAGCGCGCGGATTGCGAGTGGTGAAGTGCCGTCTTGGCCCATGACGAAATCGACATCGGCGACAACGATGTCACCGGCACGCACATCCGTTCCTGAATGGTTCGAGAATATCTTCTCTGCGATCGTTTTACCTGCCATTACGTAGTTACCTTTATTCCTTTACTGCGACGGCGACATCTGCTGCCGTTTCAACACCGACGTTCATCGCGTCCTTCTCGGCTTTGAATTTCTGATAGAGCTTGACCAATTCCTTGTCGAACAGAGATCGGTTCAGGAGCACCGCTTTGGCGCGCACCGCCGGTAGGATCTCAGCGGCTTCCTCACGCGTGATGGGGATACCGAATTCGGAGAGCTTCATCTCGATCGTCTTCGATCCACTATGCTTGCCGACCACGATCTGACGCTCCAGCCCGACCTCATCGGGACTGAACATCTCGTATGTCTTCGGGTTCTTGATCACACCGTCCGCGTGAATGCCGCTCTCGTGCGCGAACATGTTGCTTCCCACGAT
>Ga0123353_10016541_pt1 | contig 10787 bp, 4 predicted proteins | sample TergutLab28metaG_3_FD_92763 | JGI IMG/M metagenome (GOLD analysis project Ga0123353, IMG submission 92763) | Labiotermes labralis P3 segment gut microbial communities from Petit-Saut dam, French Guiana - Lab288 P3 | ecosystem: Host-associated > Arthropoda: Insects > Digestive system > Gut ... | reverse complement strand
TAGCTCAGTCGGTATAGCGACTGACTACGGGCTGGACGGTCCGGGATCGAATCCCGGTGGGGACGAGGTTTTCCGCCTCTCCAGACCGGCACTAGGGACCACCCAGCCTCCTGTAAAATGGGCACCGGGTCTTTCTCGGGGGTAAAGTGCAGCCGGGGCGTGCTGCCGACTACCCACCCCCTTCTAGTGCCGCGGTTATGGAAGAGTAGAGCTATACCTCTACCCACCTTCCAGGCCATACCGGGCCTGTAACAGGAAAACTTTACCTTTACCTTTACTTGAACTAGGTAGTCAGTGTAGATTCCTTTACAGTACGTTGAGGGGTCATGTTCAAAAATTATTTGTAAAATGAATAAGTGCTTTTTAAAAACGTATTTCTTCTTCTTAGTCCAATTCATGAAGTGCAGAATGAAGTTACCCGCGTCTGAAATATAGGTCAAGAATCAATATGTTAAAATACAAATTTCACAAAGTACAAGCATATGAATCTAATAGGAAGCTCTTCTGTATGCAGTTTTCTCCATCTCCCTTACCGACAAAAATAGAAAAATGGTTTTATCAATGAGGAAATGCGTATGTAGTTTAACAGCTTGGGCGCATTCAATCACTGATTTCGAAATTCCTCTATATTATGCGTGAGAAATGTATTCCATTTTTTCCTACAAAGTTCAAAATATTTATTAGCCCCTTAATATTTAGGACGTTGCGCTGCATGTGATTGTAGAAACGCACGTGAAGTTCTCGCAGTTTTATCGCATTTTAACAAAGATTCGAGTGTACTGATAAAGTGCAGTCAAATTCCCGGGCGCCAAATACATTCAAATTTGTTTTACCAGTTCTCGAGGTGTTCCGTTAGTAGAGACAAAACAGACAGAAGGACTGAGGTGGTGAATCTAGTAGGAGGGTTTATAAAGTTTTCATCGCGAACCCAGCAAAAAAGAAACAAGTTTCCTGCATCGACACCGCGGGGATTTTGATAAGCAGATCAAAATGAAAACCTGACAGCTCATAAACATCGATGAGTCTTCTTAAATCACCTGGTTTAAATAAAAGCTACACGATTCTGTTTCTGGTATTTATTTTGGCACTCACTAGAAAATTCTTACGTAAAGAAAATCTTATATACTGCAGAACAAGTATAGCGAAATGGAATGAGAGAATCAACATGTTGAAAGAAAGTGGTAGTTGGCTATTGGAATTTTACGATTGTTTCCATTAGTTTATTTATAAGAAGTTTTAACTGATCGAAGCTTGGAAACATAGTTCGTATCAAACAACGGGAAATTTATGTCTCTTCATTTAAAATAACAGGAAATTGAACAAAATTCCTACAAAAACAAAACCCAATGTTTGTAGAAGTCATAGACGAGTGTGGTGCGATTCAACAAAATGCTATTTTTAGAATATCACCACTCAAGTTTCAAATAACAAAGAACGAAGTGGGTAAATAAGGCTATTTTGATTCGTAAATACGACTGTACCTTCTACAGGCGCCAGCTATACCTCGATAAATCGTAGCGCCGAGAAGGAGCTAATTTGGGATTCATGAAGTGCATATGCCATTCTCACCCTCACACGGTGCACCATTTTGTCACAACCCAGACTTTGGGAACTGAGTAATGTTCTTAAGAAAATCCCAATAAATTTAGTTCAGATGTAAGTAAGTAGCGCAATCTGAAGGAATTACAAGGTAGCCGTCATATACTGAAGACAGGTTCGTGTAATTTACTGGGTGAAATCAGGGCACTTCGTATCCTGAACAGTGGAAATAACGTGAGGTTCGAATAAAAACCCCTTCGGTTCAGACATAAGCGAAGTAAACAGTCCACTGCTTCCAGTTCCGTAAAGATTCTATAATTGTTCAAATAAATACAATGCTTTAATATCGCTGCTTAAAGTATAACTTCGAGTATCGAGTAGCATTCGCCTCAACAGGTACGAGCTGCGTTCGAAGGGTGGTTGCTGACGGCGGTGTAAACTTGCTGGATTCCTAGCCTTTCTCCGTCGTATAACATTCTGAACAGAATACAGTTTTTAACTAACCGGATGTGTTATCATCATCGCATGAAAAGGCTGAGAGGTAAGAGTTTAACAAATTTTGACTTGTTGGATTTTCATATTCATGTGCCTTAGAGATCTGAAACTTATCTACGTAAATCGCCACTGCTGATCTCCAAAGATCTCGACTGCCTGGGTCGGATATGTGCTTCATAGATCAGAAGGATACGGAAGAAGATATTTCACTGCAATGAATAAGCCAGTTGTCATTTCGAACTGTAATTATAGCTGTTTATGCAGTGTAATGTTATGGTTGCTTATTTGTATAGAAAGACCGCTGGATATTATCAATATAAATCACTTTGCTTAACTTAACGTAATTCCGGTCGCAGCACCATGTTCCGGCAGCCGGAAAATGAGCATGACGAAGGGGAAGAGCGCGCGTGCACTTAACATCCGGGATTGGATGGAGTATCTAAGAACTTCCGGCTGGTTGACACAGAGTTTCTGTCAGAACTGCTCTATTGGAGATGATACACGGAGATCTGCACAGAATCATAAGCGTTCATATCGCACAAGACAACATTCATTAAACCGTGTGCGGAGGGTTATATGAAAATCGAAATTATGTCAATAGGTCTTAAACGTTCCGGAGGTGAAAGCCGAAACTAGGCCTATAGTTCCGATTATGCTACATCTCTGCGCTGGATGGGGTGAAGAGTCACTTCACGTCCGAACACTAACCCTGTGAAAAATTCCATCAGCACACATTGAACGAAAGAATGGAAGGGCCGCACATCGATTACCGGGCTGGAAGTTTCGGAGAAGCGAACGAATGGTTCGATTGCTGCGGGAATCAAACCACCAAACCACGGTCGTGCAGCCCACAGCGTAATGTCTGTGTCGACTGTCGGTTCCTCCTAAATCTGTTGACCAGTTTCAACAATTCCATTATAATGACCTTTCTTCATATGTCACTGACTATCGGCTTTAGGAAATTGACTTATGGCGTAATGCAAGCGTGTTTATGGCGTCTGGGTTACATTTACTGCATTCAGTGTCCTCTGTCCATGCATCTCACTTACTATCTAAATGGTGCGAGTTGAAAACTTGGTATCCACTAAGCCGGACAAAAGGTCGCTGCGACATTTGACCTAGAGGTTCAGGCATCGTTTCCATAAGGGCTGGTCTGCGAATATTTATCTGATTCCCTTCAATCTACTCCACAGTTTACAGCTGGTTTCTCGAAGATTATTTACTATACTCTCCTCCTGCATCATGTCACAAAATATTTCCGGTTTTGCGCTCTTCTGGCCAAGATGTTTTGCTCATTTATAATTTCCCATACACACTGAACGTCCTCCTCATCAAATGCTTCTAAGTTTACTACTTTTCTTCATACATACATCACTTCATCATTTTGTAGATCGAAATATATTCCGCGGAAGTTGAGTCTCGCCTTCAGTTCGCATTCTTTCCCTACTGTGACTGTTTCAAATTTCACAGTTCCTGTGTTTAGCTTAACTTTTTATAGCGTAGACGTAATTGTCTCTAGCGCCCTGTCTGCTGAACTCGACGATTCGTGTCTAGTATCTCTGTTCCGCTTGGTCTTAGGAACACAGAAGGATTATTTTCATTCCTGTGGGTGTTTTAGTTGTCCAAAGGTCTTAATGACAACTGTGGTGAAACGGTGGCATCTGTAACAACTGGCGGCGGAAGGAATAATTTGCCCTGAAGATCGAGACAGTAAGTTTTGCCGAATTTTTGGCAATACCCTAGACATCTACACAGTTCCATCACCCAGAAATATGAAACCCAGTAATAATGCCTCGCTGTAAGAAACAAATATCTTCTGTAACATGACACTTTCCAGTTGAGGATAGAACACGGCACACTAAGTGTAAGGTAACTCGTGTCTGTTTGTCCTCCTCCGTCATACTGAGCGATATCGTTGGTCTCCACTATTGTGTAAACTTAGAATTGCGTTTTGCGTTCCTTTTATAATTATAATTTTATAATGCTTCTCGTTAGATTTGTAGACCACAGTGCTCATGTTTACGTTGTCTTAACCTTCTAAGCCAACTGGTTTCGTGCACCAAAGTTTCACACTTAAGAATTATACATTCTGCCCACACTGCATTTATTTGTTTTGTATTTATCTCAGATCAAACTGCAACTTCTGCACCATATAACATAAACTGGCTGGTTTTTATAACCGAGACGAAAAGTGTTTACTGCGCGGTACGAACAGGGTCTTTAAATAAAGCAGTCTGCGCTTCGTCTTCATAGGGTTAAACGTGTCAATTACGAGTGTTTTCAGGCGACTATGAATGGGATATCACTTTTCGGTGACTGGTCATAATTTCTGCTTTTGCTTCTGAGGTCGCCATTATTTCTGACTGTGTGTGTGTGTGTGTGGGGGGGGGGGGGTGTATGTGTGTATTTCCATTTCCGCTTTGAATTAATTGGTTAGTTTTAATGAAACTTCGTGCACATGCTGTGCCCTTGGATTTGAACCCTTCATAATACGAGTAATGTTCCTTTTTCTACAAATCGTGACAAAAAATACGGACATATGTGAGCCAGTATTTCATCACAAAAGTGAAATGAAAATAACATTACTACTGCAGTAAGAGATCTGTCAAACTGTACGTTGATGTAGGTGCTGGAGTTCTACTCGGAACTAAGTCTTCTATTTAGTCTTCTGTTTAGGCATCTGAAACACAAAAAAGTCTTCACTTAATTGAATGGTTGCAAGTATTCTCGGTACTTTGTTTCCTCTTACTTTTGATTAGGTTGTTGTTGTTGTTGTTCTAAAGTGTTTGTGTCCGGCCACGTTTTAGAATAATTTATTGAATCCAGATTTTAACAAAAGTTTTTCATTTCCTTAGATCTACTGTACATGTTTGGGGCAAATATGGGTTGTAATCGAAACGTAAAAGAATTTAAAATTATGCGTACCAAGAATTGCGAACCTCATGAAAAAGTTAATCATCAATGCTTATAAACCGTTTAGCTTTATAATTGAAAGTGACTGAACCACAGGGTTGTGTAATTTATAAGGATGATGCCTGCCCGGTGGGAGGTAATGGGAATTTCTAAACAAGGCCCCATGTTTCATTAGTTGCATGTCACATAGACTTCCTAATTGATTCCTCGCTAATGACGACAAGGGGGTTTTATTGAAAGGGTGGGATGTTGTCTGAGTTTTCACAGCGTGAGGGCCACGTGTCGAACTGCTATATGAGCAGGAATTTCAGCGTCTCCTTCTCAGCCCCCCTTTTTTCAGTATTTTCATTCCCTTTTATTGAAAAATGAGTTCCATGCTGTGATGCTCACCATGTGGTAACAAACAGAGGGACGGCAAAGAACTGCCGCCCTGGAAGGTATGTTCAAAATTAGTATTTAACGAGTTGATTGGACAATCACTACATGAAGCTGAACAAAAGAGCTAATCTAGGTGTTGGCATCTGAGCATTGCAACGACGCTTTTAGGACGTAACAGATAATGCTGTTGTTTGTAGAAATAAATGTGAGGGAATGTATAAAATATTTTGCACAGTTATCATTTTAAATTAAATTAAGCTATCTAAAGTATGTTACGCAAGTCTCAGACCATTAAAGCTGTCAAATAAATAATCAGCCGATCACTGTGTCTGTAGTCCACAACAAACGGGGCCAAAGCAGACTGTTAGCACGTAAGTCATGGGCCTGGTCCATCCAGAACTGTGAATGATCTAGCCAGGAATGGAATAATAGTTTGTTAGTTCCTATGACACATTACGAAATTTAAAATGTCCTACATTTAAACGGAAGTACAAACATTTCAGCAACGTTTTCTGAAACGTGAGGCACGTGGTTAAACTTTTGCAATAAACTTTCAGTAAAAAAAAAAAAATGGTAAGATTATACTAATCTCTACAACAGATGTATTGCGGGTTTTACAAAAATAAAATAACTCCGTATAATTCATAAGAACTAATACATTAATTATGCCGGCAATAATACCAACCGTAACGCTGTAATTACGCATCATATGGTAGTAGGATTTGATTAATCTCGCAGGTGGCCACTTGGGGATGGTCGTCTTCCGTTTCTTTCTATAACAGTGCCACAGAGTGACAAATCAAGCAACCAAATCTGTTTCCGTTATCGATTTTTTACTCGTAAGCCATCCGTCAAGGTCAGAAGAAACAGACTGCAATGTTCATAATGTAGTTCTGAAGTTGTGTGCTGTTGTGCCTGTTTTATTTATGATTTAACATGTTTTGTATGAAGTGAAGTGTGTTGTATCGAGGAAGTACTGTACAATGTGTGTACAGCGGTTATCGTGTAGGTCTGTGCTGAGTTGTCCGTGTGCCGAGGTGCATGCTGTTACTTGGTAGGTGTAAGCTGAGTGCTGTAGCCCACGTGTGTGCGTGTATTTGTGTGCTGAACTTCACGGTGGGAGTAACATGAAGCCAGCAATGAAAGGTCAGTGTTTGTGTTAAGCAAAATCATGTTGTAGCTTATCTTCAATATATCATGATTTGTTACAGACCACACCGAAGCTTTCAAAACAGCAGCACACAGCCACGTTCGTTGACGTTTCGTTGGTCTGTTCACTTTGTGGCGCGCCTCTACCTAGTACAAGAACTGTATGGCGGTTGGTGTGTTTATGAACGCTGAAAAGTTTTCTATTAACCCTGCTTCCCGAACATTTGTTGGGATATCTATCCTCTCTACAGGCGTATGAGATGAAATTGTGGTATTTTGCATGTTTCTAGTAGGCCTACCGGTATATGGAGCAGGTTTACTGTGATTATATATATATATATATACACATAGATTTTTAAGCAAGACTAATGTTGATACTTTTATATATAAATATTTTTGTCAGACAACTCTTACGCATAAGAAACTAATAAGTTGGAAGGCAAGAGGGGTCTACGTTTCTGATTTACAGTAGGCCTCTTTCAGGATCACACTTAATATTTATTAAAAATATTTGGTAAACCGCATTAACGCAATTGAATATGCTTACAAAACTGGCCATATTATCTATGTTTGATAATTAGAACACTTGTATAACGTCAGAAAAAGCAGATTAGTAAAAAACGACTTAGTAAAGTGTGTAACAAATATGCATAATAATAATAATAATAATAACTTGATTATCCGAACACGATACTTTAATTTTGTAGGAATTTAAGATGGTGCCTTAAGATACATATTTGTTAGTTCCAGACTTAAATGTAGTCTATCAGTTTATAGGCTGGAATATTTTCCCCATATTTACTGTCGCTTTAGAATATATGTAGACGGAACTGTCAAAATCCGCACCATTAGCCTGCAGTATCCCTCATCACGATCTTCACCGTCATCACATAATCACTACATAACCCCAGTATTGTTTACACAACGTGTAAAATGTCTCAAGTAAATATTTACAGGCATTAAAGAGAGATTATAATGTAATACGCCAAAGGCGATTTGGAATTGGAAAAGTGTCTGGTCTTAATGAGAAGCACCAAGTGTGAGAGGGAATTAAAAATTTCCTGTTTGTGACTCAAAGTGATGATGCAGAAGACCTCGAATTGTTGAACTTTTATTTCTTCAAATTTTATTTTTTTGCTTTGTGTAACTCCGTACAGGATGTGACAGGCATTAGTTTTAGACTCTTAAGGGTCTGCAGCGAAGTTTTCTGTTATTGAGGAAGACAAGACTACAGATTTAAGCTGTTTTTTTAATAAAACATTTGTTTTTCCTGTGGACGCTAAAAGCCTCTCTTTCCAAGTGGCATTTCAGTATATTTTAGATATTGCTGTTTACTGCGATACACCCTTCATGACCACTTCAGGTTACAGTGTCTTATTGACAGTTAAGTTAATGTGAACTGACTGTGTGACGGTCGTCAGGTATTCTATGTACATAATTTTATTATTCCTTAGTGCAGTTAAATTCTGTTGCTGGTCCTCTGCTTTCACTTACTTTAATTCCACGTTTCTCTGTCGCATATTCAGAAACCTGTGTAGTTCCGTACAAAGAAAGAGGGATCGCTTTGAAACTACTTGATTCGTTAAATCCTTAATTTGGTGTTCTACCGATAAATTTGGCTTATACGATAAAGCTTCTGACTTTTATTCGGAAACTCTCCAATTTGAAAGTCGGTCGAGATACAGACCAGCCCGAATATTTTTAAGATCGTTTTCAGCGAGCCTTAGAATTGTCCACAGCAGTTTGTCACAAATTGTAATTTTACCAATTGCGATCAACCTCTCATTGTCGACTGTAACCGATAGGCTATAGTTGATGGAGCGTTGTTAATTGAAATACATTCCATTCCGCCGTTGCATCGGATATAGAAGTTAATATATGATGGTTATAACAAGTTATTTTTAAAATTTGGAGCCTAAATTAAGTTTGATTCAAAGTTATTATTTTGTATATCATAACATGAAAATGTGTGGTACAGCAGGTACATTACCAATTCCTATTAGTCACATTTAAGACCATGGCTCTAGCAGCTTACATTACAGACAGTTTGTGTCCTCTGCACGTAATTACTGTTAGCACTAACATAAGCCATACTCTGTCACAGACAGACTCAAAGACCAAGGTGTATTTAATTCGTCAGGCATGAAATTTCTTGAAAAGAGAAAAAAACGTTTTGTTGCGGTTAGGCTGGAGAAGGAAAGAAGAAAAAATCGTTAGATTTGAGGCGGCAAAACAATTTGGCGAACAGAAGCTGGGGTGAGTGAGACTGGATAACAAATGAACTGATGGCTGCTAACAACAGATGTTTCGCAGAAAATGGAACGTAGACAACTGAGCGATAGATTATAAAAGAAACTGTTATCGAGTAATAACAAAAGAAACATCGGGAGAAAATTGTGTTTTTAGAAGTGCTGTTGAAATCTGAAATGATTGTTCCTGTGACTTACATTTACAGCAGCGAAGTATCTTTGGAGATATTTAGGCCAATACATGCAAAACACGTTGAAATTTGTCCGTAACTGTAAAAACCAATTCATAAAGTAATTTATTCAGTGAAATCCAATATACATATAACCATTAATACATAGTTGGCAACATGATTCGGTACTAGTGAACCATCTTCAGGCCAATTCTTAATATACAGACATGGTGCATTCAGTGAGCGCGCACGTTATGGGTTCCCATATTCTTTACAAACCATTTTTATTTTAAATTCAAGTTAAAAATCTATTGGCTATTGGTTTGTAAATAATATGGGATCCCATAATGTGCGCACTCACTGAATGTGCCATGTCTGTTTATTAAGAACTGGTCTCAAGATGGTTCACTAGAACCGAAATATGTTGCCAACTGTGCATTAATGATTATATATTTGTTGGGTTTGACTGAATAAATTACTTTATCATATTGTATAACACAACGGGATGGCTCATATAAAACCAACTGTCCTACACAGAAATACAGACATCCGTACTAGGAATCATTCTCTTAGCCCATATTAAAAAGGGCAATGTTTAGTGTGGCTGGACAAAACACAGTCTGGATTGGCTTTAAAAATCACATTATGTTTAGATATCGTACTGTCATCCGGAAAAGCCCCGTTTAATCCCATCTGAATTTTTTAAAGTGTATTTAATGATGCTGTGACTTGCAGAGATTGTGTTGCTTCCATAGTGTTTGAATTAATGGGTATAGAAACATTGGTGGCATGACACTGACAGATCGAAACATAAGAACTCGGAACGGCACCTGCCCCACTGCCACTTTTTCCACTACTGGTTTGGGATCGAACCCGCACCTCTGCGGCATGGCCTCTGTCTGAAAAAAACATTCTTTTTGTAACAAGAACACTGACTAGCTACCACGTGGCCAACTCACAGCAATTCACAACTCCAGTTTCATAATCTCTCTGTGAATGTCGAAGGGGCGTCTGTAAGTTAGACATGGACGATAGTTACAGTATGTAGGCGACACTAATTTGATCACTGTTACTGCAGATTCACTGTCACTGTCACTGTCACTTGCCGGTTGTCTAAATCAGCGCTGTTAACGTGTTGATGCAGCGCTAACATAGTCTCAGTGACAAAGAACTGTGGTCAGCGAGATTGCGAAACAGTTTGTACTCTCCCTGTTCTCCTTCTTATATTTGTGTGTTTGAATTTCTCGAGAATATTGAAGTCGCTCTACTCTGTGTCCCTCCCTCCTTTGTCTTAGAATGTTAGCTGTTTACCTACGCGCTGTAAGTATCTGCTGCTTACGCAATCTACAGGTTGTGATGTGTTATTTTAAAAAGATGCAGAAATTAGTTTGTCTAACTACAGCTTCCTTGTTAATTAATGCAAATTTATTTCGCACTGAATGGAGTCAAACTTCGAAATATCAGAAATGGATTTTTCCTCAATAAACATTTTGCGAAGGAAGTGGTAAGAGCGAGTAGAAGGGTAGTTTCACGCGTTTTTAACCGTGGCGCTACTTGGTCGTCAAATGTTTCGCTTCTCGTCCCGATCTCTTTACCCACAGGACAGAGCCCCACCACTTGTCGGGTGGCAGTTAGGTGGGCTTAACATTACTGTGAACGAGGCTGATGAGAGAAAAAATTCTTCCCTTCCGGAAATCAAACCCAGGTTCTCCAACCGTCCAGTCCGTAGCGTGGTAAGTATTGTGACTGCTACAGAATGCATTCTGACAAGACTTCTTTTCCACTCCCCCCCACCGAAGTAAGTAACAACAAGCTTTCCTCCGTTAGTAAAGAAGTCCCCTCAGTACGTGACTTTAGGCCTGTCGGGATAGCTAGTGAACGGGCCGCTTTGTAT
>Ga0123353_10016540_pt1 | contig 10787 bp, 7 predicted proteins | sample TergutLab28metaG_3_FD_92763 | JGI IMG/M metagenome (GOLD analysis project Ga0123353, IMG submission 92763) | Labiotermes labralis P3 segment gut microbial communities from Petit-Saut dam, French Guiana - Lab288 P3 | ecosystem: Host-associated > Arthropoda: Insects > Digestive system > Gut ... | reverse complement strand
GATTCTGACGGCAGCCGCAAGCTTCCGAATAGCCAAAAGAGCCAATGTAAGAAGGAGGTCATCCTATGTGCGACACGTTTTGCGTCCCCGGCACGCCCAGAGGAACCTATTTCGCCAAGAACAGCGACCGCAGCCCCAACGAGCCGCACCTGGTGCTGCGCGTGCCGGAAAGGCGCTGCGCCCCGGGGGAGAGCGTCCAATGCACGTATATCGGCATCCCCCAGGCGCAGTATACCCGGGAGATGATTTTGTGCAAGCCCTCGTGGATGTGGGGGGCCGAAATGGGCGTCAACGGGGCCGGGGTGGCGATCGGCAACGAGGCGGTCTTCACCAAATCGAAGACGAAGCGCGCACCGCCCGCCCTCACCGGCATGGATCTGCTGCGCCTGGCCCTCGAAAGAGCCGATACCGCCAAGGCCGCCGTGGAGGTCATGACTGAGCTGCTGGAGGCCCACGGCCAGGGCGGCAACTGCGGCTTCGACCACGAGTTCCGCTATGACAACAGCTTCCTGGCCACCGACGCAAAGGAGGCCTACATCCTGGAGACCTCGGGCAGGCGCTGGGCCGTCAAACGGGCGGAGGGGCCGTGCGCGATCTCCAACCGGCTGACCATCGACGAGTTCGCCAAGCAGTATACCGAGCCTGTGTTTTCGTATTTTTCCCGGGCAAAGGAGCGCAGGTGCCGGGTGCTGGGCCAGCTGGATCAAGATACGGACGCGGCGGGGATGTTCGGCATTCTGCGAAGCCACGCGCCGGGTGTTGAAAATCGGGTATTCACCCGCGGCAGTGTGGGCAGCGTTTGCATGCACGCGGGCGGACCCGTCGGGGATCACACCACCGGTAGCCTGGTCGCCGTGCTGCGCGAGGGCAAACCGGCGACGCTGTGGTGCACGGGGGCCTCCACGCCGTGTATCACGGCGTTTAAGCCCGTGTTTTGGGGTTCGGACAGCCCTCCTCTATTCATCGACGAGACGCAGAGCCTGCAATATTGGCAGCGGCGGGAGCATCTGCACCGGGCGCTCATCGCCGGATTGGTGGATATCGGCGCCCTGCGCGGCAGGATCGCCACCCTGGAGGCCGGTTGGCTGGCGCGGGAGGGGCAAATCATGAGCGAGGCCACGCCTGATATGGACGCACTGCGGGCGCTTTCGCGGGAAGCCGCGGCCCAGGAGCAGGCCCTGGTTGACGAATTTTCGGCAGAGGATTGGCAGGGCGGGCGGGCTGCGAGGTATTGGCGGAAGAAGAATGAGGCGCTGGGATAGCAGTAGCGGGCGGCTGTGGGCAGCCGCCCCTACATTTTATGCTGCTTCGCACGTAAAATCATTCCATAACGAACGCCTGCTGCCGTCGCTTCGCGAGTGGGGCACTCGCGGAGCGACTGAACGCTTTGCCAACACAACGTTTTTAGTTGCGGAATAGTATAAAGCCCTATTCCTTCCCCTCCAGCGCCTTGAACAGATCCCCCAGGGTAGCCCCCTTCTCTTTGGCCTGCGACTGCATGAACCGCTCGGTCTCGCGCTTGTTCGCCCCGGCGCTTTCCCGGCGGTTCTCGAAATCGCTCAGGCGCTCGCGGTAGCCGCACACGCAGAAGAAGCTCTGCTTTTCGCCCTCGCCGCGCAGCTCCAGCTTTTTGTGGCACTCGGGGCAGCGGGCGTTGGTGACGACGCTCACGGATTTTCGGTAGCCGCATTCGCGGTCGGGGCAGATGTACATGCGGCCCTTTTTGCCGTTGACGTCCAGGAGGTTCTTGCCGCATTCGGGGCATTTTTCCCGGGTCAAGTTGTCGTGGACGTAGGCTTCCGACGAGGAGACGACCTCCGACACCAGGCGGGCCGCGTAGCCGCGCATGCCTTCGGTAAATTTCTCCGCCCGCACCCCGCCTCGAGCGATGTTGCCCAGCTGCTGCTCCCAATCGGCGGTTAAGGCCGCGCTTTTGAGCTCCTGCGGCACGATCTTGATCAACTGCCTGCCCTTGGAGGTGGGAACGAGCTCCTTGCCGCGGCGCTCCACATAGAAGGTGTCGAAGAGCTTTTCGATGATATCGGCCCTTGTCGCCGGGGTCCCCAGCGCGGGGGGCACGAGGTAAGCCGACGGATTCGGATTTTTGGGGAGGTCGGGTGGATTTTCCATGGCGGTGAGGAGCGTGGCCTCGGTGTAGCGGGCGGGTGGCTTGGTTTTGCCTGCCGCGATGGCGATGGTATTGGGATTCAGGCGCGCGCCCTGGGCGAGGGCGGGCAGGGCCTGGCCCCGGATATCGCTGTCGCCCTCGTCTTCGTCATCCACCGTGACCCCATAGACGGCCCGCCAGCCGGGGGCGCGCACGGTCTTTCCTTTTGCATAGAAGCTGTGGGGGCCTACTGCCAAGCGCACGCGCACCTCGTCGTATTCGTGCAGCGGGCTGAGCACCGCCAGGAAGCGCTTGACCACCAGGTCGTAGACGCGGCTTTCGTCGCCGCCGAGCTTGGCAAAATTGGGCGTCTCCTCCGTGGGGAGGATGGCGTGGTGGTCCGTCACCTTGGCGTTGTTGACCAGGTAGCGGGTGCTGAGCTTCTGGCGCAGCAGGTTCGAGGCGATCTCTTTGTAGGCCCCCACGGACACCGCGCGCAGGCGCTCGGGCAGGCTGGGGGCTACGTCCTCGGGGATATAGCGGGAATCCGTGCGGGGGTAAGTGACGGCCTTGTGGAATTCGTAGAGGCTCTGCATGGCGGCGAGGGTCTGCTTGGCGGAAAGGCCATATTTCGTGTTGGCGTCGCGCTGCAGCTCCGTCAGGTCGTAGGCGGCGGGGGGCGGCTGCGTGCGGTATTCCTTTTTCATCTCGGCGACCAGGGCCTGCTTGCCCTGCACGGCTTTCAGCAATTCCTCGGCCTTTTCGCGCTCGAAGAAGCGGGACTGCTTTTTGCTGTCTTGATATACTGCATGGAAGCCCGCGAAGTTGGCGCGCAGCGTAAAGTATTCCCGGGGCTGGAAGCGCTGGATTTCCTCCTCACGGGCCACGATGAGGGCCAGGGTGGGGGTCTGCACGCGGCCCGCCGAGAGCTGGGCGTTGTGCTTGCAGGTGAGCGCCCGGGTGACGTTGAGGCCCACCAGCCAATCGGCCTCGGCGCGGGCCTGGGCGGCCCGGTAGAGATTTTCATACTCCGCGCCGGGTCGAAGCCGGCTAAAGCCATCCTTGATGGCCTTGTCGGTCTGGGAGGAGATCCACAGGCGGCGGATGGGCTTTTTGCAGGCTGCCTTCTGCAATATCCAGCGGGCGACCAGCTCGCCCTCGCGGCCCGCATCGGTGGCGATGACGATGTCGCTTACATCGCTGCGGCGCAGCAGGGTTGACACCGCGCTAAACTGCTTCCCCGTCTGCTTGATGACCACGAGCTTCATCTGGCGCGGCAGCATGGGGAGGTCCTCCAGCCGCCACTGCTGGTATTTGCCGTCGTATTCCTCCGGGTCGGCCAGGGTGACCAAATGGCCCAGGGCCCAGGTGACGACGTAGCTGCCGCCCTCCAGGCAGCCGGGGCCGCCCTGGCGGCAGCCCAGCACGCGGGCGATCTCCCTGGCCACGGAGGGCTTTTCGGCCAGGACGAGGGTTTTGGGCATGGGTTCACTTCCTTCCGGGGACTATTATAGCATAGAATGGGAAAACGCGCAAGGGTTATATACTCCGCCCCCTCTGCCGCCAATGAACCCCTTCGGGGCGGCGGCTCTCCCCCAGTGCACTCCGCCTTCGGCTGCGTGGGGGCGATCCTGACGGTTATCGCTGGCTTTGTTTATGCCTTGGTCCGTTTTGGATGCTTCCAAGCGGTTTAAATCATCAAAGATCAGGTTCATATGCCGCAAAAAAACCTTGCATTTCTCCCGCGCGCGTGTTATACTCGCATTGAAGCCAAAACAAAATAAGGAGGCAAAACCAATGAATTGGGATGACATCCTGGCCACGATCACGGGATGGTGGCACGCGTTCCTGGACCTGTTCGCGCCGGTTTTGGGCGTGCTGGCGCTCACCGCGGCGTTCATCGTCAGCCCCTTCGTCAACCTTTTCTACCCAGCGCTGCCGGAATTCGTGCCCGAGCCCGAGCCGCCGCCCCCGGCGGTGGAGAAGCACTCTATCGCGGACTACATCATCGTCTACGCCGCCGACGCCGCCGTGACGGAGATTTCCGCCGCCAATGTGCTGGCGGATACCCTCAGCCGGATCACCGGGGACGCCTGGGCCGCCAGCCCGGCCACAGCGCCCGCGGGGGCGAAGGAGATCCTGGTGGGGAAGATCAGCGGCCTGGATGTCTCCGCGCTGGGGGACGACGGCTACAGCATCCGGGCACAGGGGGACAATATCCTGATTTCAGGGGGCCAGCGCGGCGTGCTTTACGGCGCCTACCGCTTTTTGGAGAGATACTTCTGCTGCCATTGGTATACCCACGAGCTGCAGGTGATCCCCCCGAACCCCGGCGCCATGATCGCCGAAGTGGAGGCGGAGGCATACGCGCCGGCCCTGGAATACCGCGAGATGGACTGGCTCAGCCGCTCCGACCCCACCTACAGCGTGGCCAACGGCCTCAACGGCAACATATACCGCACGCTCAGCCCGGAGCAGGGCGGCACCTTCGGCTATAATGGCAGCTTCGCCCACACCATCATCAACCAGTTTGTGCGGCCCGGGGACTTCTTCGCCGCCCACCCGGACTGGTACGCCTGGCGCGACGACGTGAGGGACCGCGTGCCCCGCCAGCTGTGCCTGACCAACCCCGAGGTGCTCGCCGAGATGATCCGGGAGGTGCGGCAGTACCTGGGCAACGGCAGCGGGCAGAACATCATCTCGGTGACGCAGGACGACAACCAGGACTACTGCCAGTGCGCCGAGTGCAAGCGGGTGGACGCCGAGGAGGGCTCGCAGGCGGGCACGATGCTGCGCTTCGTCAACGCGATTGCCGACGACATCAAGGACGACTATCCCAACGCCGCCATCGACACCTTCGCCTACCAATACACCCGCACGCCGCCCAAATATGTAAAGCCCCTGCCCAACGTGATCGTACGGCTGTGCTCCATCGAGTGCTGCTTCGCCCACCCCCTGGACGACCCCAAGTGCTCCTTCAACGCGGCCTTCGCCAGGGATATCGAGGCCTGGAGCGAGATCTGCGACCGGCTCTACATCTGGGACTACACCACGGACTACGCCCACTACCTGTGCCTGTTCCCCAACTTCGGGGTGCTGCAGAAGAACATGCAGTTCTTCGTCAAATACCACGCCAGGGGCATCTATGAGGAGGGGAACTACGCCTCCCACGAGAGCAACGGCGAGTTCGCCGAGCTGCGGGGCTATCTGATCGCCAGGCTGCTGTTCAACCCCGACATCGACTACGACGCGGAGATGAACGGCTTCCTCAAGGCCTATTACGGCGGCGGCTGGCAGTATATACGGGAATTCATCGATTTCGCCTGCGCCAACGCCGGCACGAAGATCATCCACCGCAAGCTGGGCATCTTCAACGACCCCACCGACAGGGACCTGCTGCGCATGGGGCCCAACAAGGTCCGCTACGCCGACGCCCTGTGGGAAAAGGCCATCGAGCTGGCGGGGGACGGCTACGCCGGGGCGGAGACCTATGAGCAGCACGTGCGGCGCTCTCAGCTGAGCTGGCGCTTCTGGAAGGGCGCCAACAGGAAGGGCGAGTTCAGCCGCCTGCAGCCGGTGGAGCAGTGGCAGGCCGCCAACGAGGCGCTCTACCACGACTACAAGGCCTTCGGCATCACGCGCTACAGGGAGGGCTGGAGCGACACCAGCTTCGGCTGGCGCTTTTTGCCCGAGCCCCCCGATAGCTGGTGGGGCACGCCCATGGACTGGCGGGGATAGACAGGCATAAAAATAAGGGGACGATCTACATGGTCGTCCTCTGGTTTTGTCTATCCCCTGACCACCCCGGCCTGCGGCCGCCCCTCCCAGGGGGGAATGACCCACTGCCTGCTGAGGCCGATAATTCCCCTTCTGGGGGGAGATGGCCGTAGGCCAGAGGGGTGTGGAGAAAAAATAAAAAATCCTATCCCCTGCCTTCTGATCCAAACAGCCGTATCTTCCCCCGCGCGACCTCCTTTACCGCGTCTTTCGCGGCCATGAGCGCGGGTTCAAAATTCATGCCCTGATTATAGGCTTCGGCGTAGGCCCGATGGGCGGCAACGCACAGCTCGGTGCAGATGTTCACCTTGCGGATGCCGTTTTGGATCGTGCGGGCGAAATCGGCGTCGCTCAGCCCGCTGCCGCCGTGCAGCACGAGGGGCACGGCGCTGGCCCTGCGGATCTCCGCCAGCAGCTCGATGTTGAGCACGGGCGGCTTGGTGTACTTCCCGTGGGCGGTGCCGACGGCCACGGCCAGGGCGTCGATCCCGGTTTGTTCAACGAAATCCCGGACCTGCGCGGGGTCGGTGTATTCTGACAGGCTTTCGGAGCCATCCCCGCCGCCGCCGACATGGCCCAGCTCGGCCTCCACGCTGACGCCCAGGCCCCGCACGGCCTCCGCGATTTCGCGGGTTTTCCGCACGTTTTCGGCGAATGGCAGGGCGCTGCCGTCGATCATCACGGAGCTGAAGCCGCCCTTCGCGGCGGCCAGGATGGCGCCGGGATCCGTGCCGTGGTCGAAGTGCAGGCACACGGGGACGGGGGCGTCCTCGGCGATTTTGCGCATGATCAGGGCGGCGTACGCAAAGGGGATATAGGGCAGGTGGACCTCGGCTACGCCCAGGATGACGGGGGCGCGCTCCTCTTCGGCTGCCTCGATGATGCCCCGGGCCGTCTCCAAATTCAGCATGTTGAACAGGCCCACGGCGTACTTCTTTTCTTCTGCATCGCGCAGGATTTCCTTTAGGGTTACGAGCATTCTGTCCTCCAATTCTCAAAGCCATATTGATCGATCATTTGATATAATTCCGCCACGGGGCGCAGGCCGCCGGAGGCGCTTGTGTGCGTCAAGCTGGCGGCGGCGGCGGCGGTTGCCAGGCGCAGGGCCTCCTCCAGGGGCATGCCCCTGTGCGCGCTATAGAGTATGCCGGAGCAGAAGGCGTCCCCCGCCCCGGTTTTGCCCCTGATCTCCGATTGCGGCAGGGCCAGCGCGGGCAGGGAAAGATACCGCCGCCCGTCCAGCGCAAAACTGCCCTCGGGGCAGTGCACCACGGCCCATTCGTGCACGCCCAGGGAGCGCAGGGCATTGCAGATGGCTTCCATGCGTCCAAGCAGCAGCCGGCCGCCCGAATCCCGGCAGAGGATGCCCGTGACGGCGGCGGCCTCCACCTCGTTGACGACGCAGAAGTCCGCGTGGCGCAGCGCGGGGGCGACGCACTGGACGAAGCGCCCGCCCTGCTCACTGACCACATCGATACTGGTTTTGAAGCCCCGCGCCCTGGCGTCGGCGAGCACACGGGCCAGGATGGTGCCGTACTGCGGGTCGGGGGCGTCCAGGGAATCCAGCAGGAGGATATAGCCGAAATGCAGGATTGACGCGCGCAGTTCGCCCAGGGGGATATGCTGCGGCCCGAAGGCGGCGTTGGCGCCCCGATATTGGAAGAAGGCGCGCTCGCCGCCGCATCGGCTCATCACGTCGGTGAAGGAGGTGGGCAGCGCGGGGTGGCGGCCCACATGCCTGGTGTCGATCCCGGCGGCATTCAGGGTATCCACGACGCGACCGCCGTAGGCGTCGCGGCCCACCAGGCCCACGGCCTCCAGGGGCAGGGAGGGGTCCATTTTCGCCAGGTCCAGCAGGCAGTTGGGCACCAAGCCTCCGGTGGCATAGGAGATATCCGTGATGGTGGCCAGGTTCCCCGGCGCGGGGTAGCTGTCGGTCTCCTTGAGGACGTCCACGATGCAGTTGCCAAGGCATGCAATGCCTTTATGCTCGCTCATCTCACGATCCTCTCATCGGTGAAGACATCGGTCTCGTCGGTGCTTCTGGTGGAGAACTCCGAGATGACCGCGCCCTCCTCCCCTGCCCGGAACCAGTGCTTTGTGCCGGGGTAGATCGTGTACTGGTCGCCGGGATTAAGAATTACGTCCTCGCCCTCCGCGTTGAGGTGCACCTGCCCGTAGCGGCAGCGGAAGGTCTCCTCCTTGCCCGGCTGACCATTGCTGCCAACGTGCTTGTGCTCGGGGCACATCTGGCCGGGGAAGAGGACCATCTCCTTGGCGCACACCCGCTCGGTGTTGACATAGACGACGATCTGCAGGCCGGTGCGCGGGAGGTCGCTCAGGCCGAAATCGGCCACCTCGATGTTCTCTTTTTCGGCGGGGGTGAGGACGATGCCCGCTTTTTCATAGTAGGAGATGGCGCGGCGGGCGGCGGCTTGATAGGTGTGGGGGTTCATGTGGGCCTCCTTGGTGTTTTCCACCCCCTCTATCGCTGCGCGACATCTCCCCCAGGGGGGCGATTCTGACGGTGATTGCGGGTTAAGCATCGACTTTCGGTTGCTGTCAAAATCGCCCCCTCTGGGGGAGATATCGCTTGTGGCTCCGAAGGAGACACTGGCGACAGAGGGGGTGGTTCTACCTCACGATGCGTAATTATCGAAGTATCCCTGGATGAGCACGATGGGCGTGCCCTTGTCGCCGGAGCCGCTCATCAGGTCGCACAGGCTGCCCAGCAGGTCGGTGTAGCGGCGGGGCGTGGTGCCCAGGGCCTCATCGCCGAGGTCCACCGTTTTGGATTGGATGGCCCTGTCCACGGCCTCGCGGGCCTCCTCCTGGGTTTTGCCGGCGAGCTTGTTATCCAGCAGGAATTTCAGCTTCAGCTCGTTGGGCACGCCCAGCAGCCCGGGGGTGAAGGCGGGGGAGACCACAGGGTCGGCCAGCTCCCAAATCTTACCTACGGGATCTTTGAAGGCGCCGTCGCCGTAGACCATGACCTCGACCCGCTTGCCGGTGGCATCCAGCAGCCTGCGCGCGATCTCCTCCACCAGGGGCCGGCAGTCCCGGGGGAAGAGCTTGACGCTCTCCTCCGTGGCCACATTGGAGCCCAGCAGGCCGTACTGCTCGTTGCAGCCGCTGTCCTCCACCGGGGAGGCGAGCACGTCGTCCAGGCCGTAGACGGTTTCGGCCCCGGCCTCCCGCAGCAGGCGCTTGGAGCGCTCACGGGTGTGGATGTCGCAGCACAGCACGTGCTTCGTATAATCCAAGGCCCTGCGCACGTCGTTGGCGAAGAGGATCTCGATATGCGGGCCGAAGGATTTGTAGTATTCCACGTAGTCCATGCCGGTGAACACGTGCTTTGTATCGTAGCCGAAGGTTTCGCGGTACTGCTCTTCGGTGAAAACGTCCGTATGGGGGTTGACCCCGGCGCTGTCCAGCAGTTCCCAGGTGACCAGCTCGTTGCCCACCTCGTCGGCGGGGTAGGAGAGCAGGATATACAGCTTATCGCAGCCCCGGGCAATCCCCTTGATGGCGGGGAAGCGGTTGCGCGAGAGGATGGGGAAAGCGGCGGCGAGAACCCCGCCCGGGAATTTGGCGCGGATATCCGCGGCGATCTGCCCGTAGCTGGCGTAGTTCCCCTGGGCGCGCGCCACCACGGCCTCGGTGACGCCCACCACATCCCTGTCCCGCAGCGTGAAACGCTCCTCCTTTGCGGCAGCGAGGACGCTTTCCGCCACGATTGCCGCGATATCGTCCCCCGCCTTGATGAGCGGCGCGCGGATGCCCCGCGCGGTTGTGCCTGTTGTTCTCATGCTGTTGCCCCTTTCCCATACTTCGTTTCGGCCTATCGGCTATTATAACATAGATCGTATATAAAAATCAATAAAATCCTTGCAATTGGATTGCTGTTCTGCTAAAATATATGAAACGGCATAAGGAGCATCCATGGACTACAGACGCACCGTGTACGCGTGTTACTTATCCTATGTGACCCATGCGGTCATCAACGGGCTGCCGGCGCTGTTGTTCGCGCTGTTGTCGCGCAGCTTCGGCCTGGGCTACGAGCGCCTGGGGCGGCTGGTGCTGATCAACTTCGTGACGCACCTTGTGATCGACGCCCTTGCGGTCCGCCTGGCGGACAGGATCGGCTACCGGAGCTGCCTGGTGGGCGGCCACTTCATGGCCGCGCTGGGCCTGGCACTGTTCGGGCTGCTGCCGGGCTGGCTGCCCGGGGCGTACGTCTACGCCGGGCTGTGCGCGGCTGTGGCCGTGTTCTCCGTGGGTGGCGGGCTGGTGCAGGTGCTGGTGAGCCCCATTATCAACCAGATCAGCATCAGCGCCGGGGCCATGACGCTGCTGCATTCGTTCTACCCCTGGGGCTCGGTGCTGACGATCCTCGTGAGCACGGTCGCCCTGCGGCTGCTGCCGGAGACCAGCTGGTACGTGCTGCCCCTGGCGTGGACGGCCGTGCCGTTGCTGACGATGGCTGGCTTCGCCACCGCGCCCATGGCTGAGCCGCGCATGAACGAGACCCCCTCCCAGCCGCTGGGGGAGCTGGCCCGCAGCCGGGGGTTCTGGCTATTCGTGGGCATGATGTGCTTCGCCGGGGCCACGGAGGCCTCCATGGGGCAGTGGGCGCCGCTGTTCGCCGAGCAGGGCCTGGGGCTGGACGCCACGGCGGGGAACCTGCTGGGCCCCTGCGTGAGCGCGGTGATCATGGCGGTGATCCGCATGACCTACGGCAAGTGGGAGCGCAGATTCCCGCTGCGGAAATTCCTGATTTTCGCCTCGCTGGGCAGCGCGGCCTGCTTCGCCCTGGCGGCGCTGAGCCGCAGCCCGGCCTTCGCCCTGGCGGCCCTCACGCTCTCGGGCGTGACCATCGCGATGCTGTGGCCCGGCACGGTTT
>Ga0123353_10016539_pt1 | contig 10787 bp, 6 predicted proteins | sample TergutLab28metaG_3_FD_92763 | JGI IMG/M metagenome (GOLD analysis project Ga0123353, IMG submission 92763) | Labiotermes labralis P3 segment gut microbial communities from Petit-Saut dam, French Guiana - Lab288 P3 | ecosystem: Host-associated > Arthropoda: Insects > Digestive system > Gut ... | reverse complement strand
GGATTGTTTGCCGGGTCGTCCAAAACCGACATGACCGTGTGTTCGACGGTTTTCACGAATTGGGTATAATCGACTTTTCGCATGGCATAAGTCCTGACGGTGATGCGCCAGTATTCCCGCCCGTCCTTTTCGGCAACGTATCCCAGTTCGAGCAATTCATTGCGACGCGAGGCCAACTCGTTGCGAAACGCCGCAAGCGCCGCCATTTGCCGGACTCCGCCGCTTTGCGGAATGTCGGGAAGAAAATTTTTCAACCCGATGATTGCGGCGTCGTGAAAATGATTTTTCAATTCCTCCTGGATTTTGTTGACCGTTCGCAAACGTTGCAGCATGACGTTTTTGTCTTCATTTCGGTCGGCGACCACGAGAATTTCAACGGGGATGAGCGGCCCGATTTCCTCTTCAAGATTGCTATAATCGCGGATGACCTTGGTATGCCCCATGAGGAATTGCCGCAACCCGACGCTTGCGGTGACGCTGTTGATTCCCACTAGGCCGACAATGGCGACCAGCGAAAGCGAGGCAAAAAGAAAACCATATTTTTGACTCGCAATCGGAAACACAAAACGCTCGACAAACGCCAGATACCGGCTTGATTTCCAGGATTCGTCTTTTTCGTTTTCATCGTCCTCGTTCTTGTCTTCAACTTTTTCTTCGTTTTCATCCGTTTTCTTGCCAGTGACTTTGGAAACTTTTTTCCAGGAATGAATCGGCCAAATGAAAAAGAATAAAGGAAAATAGATCAGGATGGTGCAGACCGACAGCCCGACGGCCACCCCGCCGAACAAACCGAACCGGGAAATCGGGATCAGATTGCTGACAATCAGCGAGAACAATCCGACGGACGTGGTGAGCGCGGAAAGCATGGCCGGGACGAACGCATCACGTAATGCCCGGAGAACGGCGTCTTTCGGCTCCAGATGGAACATGGCCGCCTTGTAATAATTGACGAGAAAAATTCCCATGGAAAACGTGACAATGAACGTCAGGTTGGCGGCCATGAGCATGACGGAATCGAAGGTCACGCCGCAATAATAAACCAGGGACATGGTCATGTACTGATTGAAAACCGCAATCGCCAGTACAAGGAAGGCCACGCGAAAACTGTGAAGACAAACGTATGCAACACCGAAACAGATCAGGAAGCAAGTCAGGTTCAGGGCGAGAACTCCGTTGCGGCTTGCGTCGTCAATGGCCGTGGTTTCGATGGTCGGGCCGGCGACGCGGGCGTCTTTCGCTTCGATACCGGTTTCCTTAATCACGTCCCAGACACGTTGAATCAGTGCATGACGATCGTTCGCCCCTTCTTCCGAGACGGTCAGAACGGCGCAGGTTTGATTTCCGTCGGGTGACAAAATCCAACCGGTGAGTCGTTCCTGTACCACGTTCCCGTCCAGATTCATCGGCTCGCTTGTCAGAGAGTGAAAAATTTCCGTCCCCGTGAGAACTGAATGGAAATAAAGCACCTCACGGCCGTTGACCGTGATGGGGGTCATCAGGCGTTTTTTCAAATCGTCCAGTCGCGGGTCGTCAAGTCGGCAGCCGTCCCAACTGATCATCAGCAATTCATCACTTCCGAAAACATCGACGAACCGTTCCAGGTGTTTCGTTTCTTCAAAGGCGGCAGGTAGCCAGTCTTCAACGCGATTGGACATGCCGTCCCAGGCTCGCATCGCTCCGAAAATCATGAACGGCCACAAAACGGTCAACAGCACGATCAGGGGTAAACGCTGATGCAGCAGACGGAAAATATAGTGCGGAAAACGGTTCATAATGATGTGTCGGAAATGAGTTGATAAGCGACGGCAATCCAGCCGTTGTCAAGAACCAGCGAACCGGCAACGGGACGATACTGCCCGATTCGCGGGGGTTCCGCGTTTTCCTCTTGAAACAGCAAGTCGTCGCGGTAAATATGTTTCGGAATGTCACGGTTGGCAAAATTCAGCAACCAGCGACGAAGGGCGATCTGCCGGAGATTACGTTGCGGTTCCTCACCGGACAGGTTTCTTGCCGTGACAAGCACATCGCCGTCCCGCACAAGCAACGGGGAGTCGGTTTCCGCTTCATCAACCTCATCCGAAGCGATTTTCCAGGTCACGGTGATGTCCATGCCGGGATAGGTTCTTTGTGCCTGCTCGAATTCGTCCGCATGAATGATGAACGTCAGAGTTCCGTCGGCCACCTTCAGTTCCATCGGGTTTTCCGCGTTCAATGTGGCATAACACGGTTTGTCTTCGTCCGCGTCCACATCATCTTCTTGTGCCGTTTCCGGTGCAATCACAGGAATCTCATCTTTCGGATCGGAAAACAGGTATTCCGCAAGCCGGTGGAGCGGGATGGTTTTGCCGCCGAGACGGGTTTGCATCATTGGGTTGAATGCGGATTGTTCTGCGGCAAACACGAGCGGGTATTCCGCAAAAAGGTGTTCCGCTGCGTCAGGCAAACCAGCGGCATCGTCCGATGGCATTCCCAGTTGGAAAGTTCCATACGCTCCCCGGGCATCGCTTCGGCATTGGAAATGTGTCACCGGCACCCGGTTCAGCGGATCATCCGTAAAACCGCCGTTCATCCATGCTTTCAACTCGTTCAGATTTTCGAGCATTTTCGTATGGATTTGATTCTGCAACTTGTTCAGGCCACGTGATCGCAATATTTTCGCCGACTCTTCAAGCCCGGCCATGATCAACGACATTTTGATTCGCGGAAAGCATCGATCGTTCAACAAGACGCGAATATTGTGATTGACAAGATTCCCCGAAATGGAGGAACTTGTCCGGCGCACTCGTTCCTGGTTGAAATCATATCGCAAAACGGAGCGGAAGTTCAGCTCGCCGTCGCCGAAAACAGTTGCAATTTGCGTCTTGCTTTTTGTCGGGGTCAACGACACGCCGCTCGTTTTCAGGCGAAAGGCGATACTGTCGGACGACTTGAGGAATTCCAACACCGGGTGAAGCGTCGTGTCCGATTCTCCGGTGACGGTACTGTTCCGCAGACGTTCGAAATAAGGCGTCGTCTCTTGAATGTCGTCAAGAACCAGTTCCGCTCCCGGTTGGAACTGCCAGCGCACATTCCAATCAATTTTCACGGGAACCGCAGGAGGCTCCATGCCGTATGCCCGGAATGTCAGCATAAAAAAAGCCAGAACGAGATAAAGCGACAACCATCGCAGGATGATGATTTTCATGGGATCACCTCAAAGGATAAGATTAGGAAAAGTGTTTAACAAGTCGGACAAGAATCGATTTTATTGAAACTTCCAGTAAAACGTCCATCCTCCGCGATTTTCCTGAAAAGCGACTCCACGGGAACCTGTACGGCTGGTTGTCGGCGTTTCCCATAGCGAATCGAGAAAACTTCCGTCTTTGGATTCGCGTTCCCACCAAGTTTTCGATTCCAGGTAATTACCCAGGAACCAGCCGCGCATGGCGTTGGCCGCCGAATACTCTTTGCCGTCCTCCGGATCGGGTTTCGTCCAGGCAAGGCCGACAACGGCGCGCGGTTCGCCGGAATCGGGCAAAGTTCGTACTTCACCAAGCCATTGCTCCATATCCTGCGACGCTTGAACTCCAACAGCCGCCGCGATCCCGGCCGGTGAGGATGCGTAAAACAGATACTTGTCCGAAACATGGAGATACCACTCCGGAGCGTCTTTTGTACCTGCCATTTTCCACAACGGAGTATCGGTTCCGGCGAGTTTTTCTTTGGTCACGTCGGGATCGTCTTCCACCAGTAGTTGCACGACTTCGGCCACGCGCTTTGCGTCCGTCACTTCAATCGCCGCGAGCCAGGACTTTGTTTTTGCGTCTCCGAGATAAATCAGTTTCGATCCGAGCTTGGCGAACAGTTCCTTGTCGAGGTCAAGCCCCATGCCGTCTTCCGACTTGATGTCCGCCAGCAGGTCGCGATAGGTTCCTTCGATTCCCACGGCAAAGGTGTCGTCGAACAACGCTGCAACGTTTTCCAGGGCAGTTCGGAAATCCAACTGCATCACGATCCCGTCCCGGCCGGTTTTGAATGCCCAATCGGGAACGGAAACGGCGGGAGCCTTGATTGGGTTGAAAATGCCAAGCGTACTCCGGTAGGGCGGTTTGGCGAGAACGGTGATGCTCGACGTCCCGGCGGCGGAGTCATTTTGTTGCTGCACGCAACCGGCCAGAGCGGAAACCGCATCGTAACCGTGCCGCTGAAACTCGTTTTTCGCATTTTTACTTCCCCGGACTTGTGTTTTTTCCACGGCATCATACCAGGGACGTGAAAACCATTCAAAATGAACGCCTTCCTCACCGGGATTCGATACGAGCCTTGTTCTTGCCTCCACAAAAGTTTTCTCATCGGCCAAAGACGAACCGGATGCGTTTGCTGCGAGTTGACCGGCCATGTCCGCCAGCGGTTTTTGCTGTTGGGAAAAGGCGATTTGCCCCTCAAGGAAAAGAAAGTACGCCGAGGTGTTTTTGTTTTTGGAATCACGAAAACTCAATGAAAACAGGTTGTCTTTGACCGGCTTGAGTTCGACGCCTTTTTTCCAGCGTTCCACGGCTTCGGCATCGACATCGGCAATGATGACGGTCGTACCATCGGCGAAGGCATCCGGCGAAACCATCGCCCGCGTCACGCGCCCGGACGTTAGTGTGCCGAACGTTTCGATCGTCATTCCAAACTGGTCGCCGAAATCCGAATCCTGATAGCGGCGGTCCTCGTCCGCAATCGGAACGAATCGCGGGTTGTCCCACAACTTGACGGCTGTGCCCCACGAATCGACGCTTACATAAGCCATTGTCCCCGCCGGGAGCATCGTTGCGTGATCCCCCGCAAAACAAGCAGTTTGAACAAAAATGGCCGTCAAAGCGCAAAAGACAAGAATGTTTTTCATTTTATATTTTTTCAACATTGATTCTCTCCACTGTCACTTGATCATTGTTTGGTTTCGGCGACGATAAAAACCCGGCGCATGATTTTCAGTTGCGGCAATTCCGTTTTGGCCGCGTTGATCCAAACGGATGCGGTAGCCGCTCCCATTTCGCGAATGAGAGCGTCCTTGTTGTCAAGCATTGCCTGATACGTCGCCCGCTGGCGTTCATACCAACCGGGCACTTCGCGGTACTCCGTCACGCGGAAACCGCATTGGTCGAGCAACGGGCGATAATCCGAAACGCCGAAAGTCCGATGCACTTCCCAGGTTAAAATGACAAAAGGCCGTTCCGGTTTCATCACGCGTTTGACTTCGCACAAAACCGCCTGTTTGTCCGGTATCATGTACAACGAATCGACGCACATCGACGCATCAAAAACGTGATCGTCGAACGGCAACGACCGGGCATCCCCGGCGACAAACCGGGCGTGTTCCGTCATGTCGAATTCGGCCATGCGTTGTTTCGCCTTTTCAACGGCCGTTTCGCTCAAATCCATGCCGTCCAGTTCCGCCTTGAGATCGCGCGCGATGGCCAGACCGTTTCCGCCTTCTCCGCACGCAAGATCAAGAAGCCGACCGCCGGGTTCCAGATGGAGCGATTGTTTGATATTTTCAATGTCCGATCGCGTCGAAAAACCGCAGGGATTGATTTCCTCGGCGTATTCGTCTCCAAAATGAGTCCGATAGATTCCGCGGAACGTCTCTCCGAAATCGTTCCGGTACATGTCTTCAAACGTTTCTTTCACGCTTGTTTTGCCCTGGATGACAAACCAATACAACCAATGCAATTTGGTGAAAAATCGCGTGAGATAATTCTTTTTCATGGGAATCAAAGTCCGTGTTCCTGGGGTTTTGTCGAAAATTCTTTCTTGATAACGGTCGTTGTGACAAACTCCTTTTTCGGGTGACGTTCGATTTGGCAGGCTTCCATGCGCGGGTCATGCGGAAACAGGAGCCACCAGCGATTGTCCGCCGCCTGTTCGAGCCAGTGACGTTTGATCCTGCGCGTCTCCAGCAAAAAGGTGTCATACGACATGTTCCAAAGCATTCGCGTATGGGAAGCCGTCGGGCACACGTCGCCAATAAACAATGCTCCTTCATTCGTACTTGCATCCCGAAACAGGAAGGCCGTATGCCCCCGGGTGTGACCGCCGGTGCGAATCGCCGTCAACCCCGAAAACAATTGTTCGCCGTCGCGAAATGTTGCAATGCAGCGATTTTCCTGCAACGGATACAGGTTGTCCGCCGGATACGCGGCGACCAGTTCCGGGCGACGTAAAATCGCATCTTCCCATTCCCATATCTGCGCCATGTACTTCGCTTTGGGAAACGCGGGGACAAGCCGCCCGTTCGTGTCGAACACCGTCGCCCCGCCGGCATGGTCGAAATGCAAGTGCGTGAACAGGACGCAATCCACGTCATTCGGCTCAATGCCTTTGCCCGCCAAACTCTCCAAAACGGGATTGCCGCTTTCCATTTGATAGGCTTTTCGATCAATGGCCGGATACTTTCCCCCGTAGCCGGTGTCGATCAATACGGTGGTGTTGCCGTTTCTCGCCAACAGGCAACGGCAGGTGAACCGCACCATGTTGTTGGCGTCGGAATGCCACACGGTCTGCCAAACGGATTTCGGAACAACACCGAAGGCCGCGCCGCCGTCAATCGACAAGCCGCCGCCATTGACTGGTTCCAACTGCCAATGACCAATGGTGAGCGTCATGACGGTTCACTTTGCATCAGTTTGGCCAGTTCGACAAGGCTGACCTTGCCGTTGGTGTTTTTCGGCAGTGCCGCGATCATCATGATTTTCGACGGCTGTTTGTAATAAACCAATTGCTGCCTGCAATGGGCGCGAATCTCGTCGGCGGAAAGCCCGTCGGCAACGACAGCCGCCCGAAGCTGGCTGGAACCGGACTGGTTTTTGTGGCCGAACACTTTGACTTCGTTTACCCCCTTGAGGGCAAGGATGATCTCCTCCACTTCGCGCGGCAAGACCTTCATGCCCGAAATATTGATCACTTCCGCTTCACGACCGTGCAGGTACAAGGCACCATACGCATCGCAGTGAGCCAGGTCGCCCGTATTGAACCACCCGGACTCGAACTGGCGGGTATCGATTTCCTCATCGACGACGTAACCCAGCATGAGCGATTTCGACTTGACGTGAACGAGTGAAAACGGGCGTTCGTCTTTTTCCGTACCATTGCCGGATTCCTCGCCGTCGCGACCGTGGTAAGGAACGAGTTTGATGGCAACACCGTCGAAAGCCCGTCCCACGCGACCGTCAATGCACAACTCATCCTCACCGGCCACGGCAATTCCTCCGGTTTCTGTCGCTCCGAAAAGCGGACGGGGAACAATGCCGAGCGTCTGCTGATATTGCCGGGCGGTCCGTTCGGTCAAGGGGCCGCCGCCGGAAAAAATCTTCCTGGCTGTGTTCTTCATGGCCGCCGCTCCCATGAAGAGCATCGTATCCAGCACCCCGGCCACCGCCGCGATGATCGTGATGTTCAATTCGGCACAGGCGCGATTGACGAGCTTCGGTTGAAACTTGCGCATCGTCACGAGGTTGGCACCGGTCGTCACGGGGGCGATGGCGCAAAAACCGTGGGCGAAAGCGTGGCTCATTGGCGTCATGCCGAGAATTGTGTCCTGCGAGTCGATTCCGAACGTGTTGACGTAATTGTCGATTTCGGCAATGGCTGTCCGCATGGGGCGAATCGAAAGTTTCGGTTCGCCCGTCGTCCCGGATGTTGGATGGAGCGGAATACCGGCCAAATTGAGCGTGCGATCATTCCCCGGACTGCGACCGTTGGAATAAATATCCGTCCAGACGACTCTCGCCCAGTTGGAACATTCCAGCGTGTAGGCGTGCGATTCGGCCTGTTCCATGTCGCTTGCCAAATGGTTGTCCGTCACGACGAACGAAGCGTGAAATTTGCACGCCGTCCGGTGCAATTCCATCGGCGGGGTTTCGCAATGCACGGGAACGGGGGAAGCTCCCAAAGCGAGCAAGGCTCCCCAAACGGCGATGAATTGCGGCCCGTTTCCGACAGCGACGATCACACGGTCTCCGGGAATGACGCCGGATTCGCTGAACCGTCGAACGAGCATCGACCAACCTTCCCGGAGTTGATCGGCGGAAAGGGTCAACTGCGTATCCAAGTCCGTCAGGCGACACTGACATTTTTCCAACGCCGCGAGAAAATCATCCGGCTTATGGGAATCGCACAAGATGTCATTCTCGTTCATGGCGTCACCTGAGAGATGGGAAATCGTACGCGTAGGGCAAAAAATCATTCGGAAAAATCGACGATCCTTCCTTCGGAAACGGCTTGGGAAACGGCTTCAATGTCTTCGGAAAGCGACCTGTCTTTGTCGAGTGCCGGAACACAGTCACGGATTCTCGACCAAATTCCTTCCAATGGGGCGGTGGATTGTCGTGGTCGCTGCAAGTCGAATCCCTGGGCCATGCAAAGCAATTCAATGGCTAAAACGTGTCGCAGGTGATCGACGATTTGCAGGGCTTTGAATCCTGCAATGGGCCCCATCGAAACGTGATCCTCCTGCTGAATATTCGTGGGAATGGAATTGACGCTGGCCGGCATGCAAAGCGATTGCGACTCGCTGACCAGTGCGGCGGCGGTCACGTGCGCCATCATAAAACCGGAATTAAGCCCGCCGTCCCTGACGAGAAACGTGGGCAAATGCTTGCGTTTGGCGCACATGGCATGATTGATGCGGCGTTCGGAAATGCTTGCGAGCGTTGTCAATGCCGAAGCGATTTTGTCCGAAACCCGTGCCGGATAAATCGCGTGGAAATGGCCGCAATTGAAAACCTCGCCGGGCAACTGGTCGTCGACGACGATGAGCGGATTATCGGTGGCGGCATTGATTTCATCGGCCAACACTTGTTCGGAATGCTGAAGCTCCTCCCAAACGGCACCATGCACTTGCGGTGCGCACCGGAACGAATACGGGTCTTGAATCCATTGGTTGTCCCGATGTTGGGTTCCCATGTCGGAAACTCTTCCGTTGCCCAAATACCGATAGATTTCCCGACCGCATTCCTGCGTCCCTTGATGCCGGTGCAGTTTCAAAACGGTCGGATTGCACACGCTATGAACGGCTCCCATCGCTTCAAAAGCCATTGCGGCGGCGGCATTGGCCACGCGAAGCAGCCGTTTGCCCTCGTACCAGGCTTTGACCGCGAGAATGGTGCTCAACGCCGTTCCATTAATCAGGCTCAAACCTTCTTTCGCTCCGGGCTGTAGAGGAGACAGGTCAATGTCACGCAAAGCGTCCGTAGCGTTTGTTTCAATAAAACCGTTGTTGTGCGGAACGGTACACCGCCCTTCGCCGAGTAAAGTTCTTGCCGCATGAGCCGACGGCGAAAGATCGCCAGAAGCCCCGACACTACCCCGCGAGGGAACGACGGCCAGAATTCCCGCTTCAAGCGTTTTGATGACGTGCCTGATCGTGCCGAGGCGGATTCCGCTGTGACCCTGGCAAAGTTTGTTCAGCGTTACGAGCAACATGCCCATGACGATATCGCGTGAGAGTGGAGTGCCGACATTACAACAATGCGAACGGATAATATTCACCTGAAGTTCGATCAACTGGTCCTGATCGATGCGCTGGTCGGCAAAATAGCCAAAACCCGTATTGATTCCATAGACAGGTTCTTCGTCCCGGATCAATTTTTCGAGAAACTTTCTGGATTTGCGGATACTCTCCTCGGCCTCCGAATCAATATCGATGGAAATTTTCCCGAAAGGATTGTTTGCCGTTACGGAGGCTTCCCACAAACGACCAGGCTGCAAGTTCCCATCACCCAAAAGGATATCTGAATGCTTCCGACCACGGACGGTCATTTCCGTTGTGCTGCGAGGTTTTTTCAGTATGTTTTCCGTGGCAGGAATCGCTGACATGGTGAATGAACCTTAATTTTCTATAATGGAAACCCAAAATGGGTAATGAGGAGGGAAATGAAGTCTGAATGTGAAAAGGCGGGTGTTGACAAATAACAAACAGACCGATCAATACTGGACTGAAGAACAGGTGTGCTTTATGGAAACCTGAAGAAAGCGATCTTTCAGACCTAGTATTTCATTCTGTCGATGGTGTTGTTACTCATGCTATCATGGTGACGATGAAAAATTTATTTGCATTTCATTGTAGCCGGGAATTTTTTGAATGAAAGTAAATAGAAGAAAGAAAACAGCTAAAATTTTTCATATAAAAAAGACAACATCTCTCATAGCAAATGCGCAACGTATGTGGATTTGTCTGTTTATGTAAAATATACTAATTGTTCCTAATTAAATTTGTAAAAATAAATATTAAAAACGTATATACATCCTATATTTACTATTTTGCCTATTATACAATTATGCCCGTTGTGAGAATTTTCCTGAAAAAAATATTATAGTAATAGTAGATACAACATAACAACAATATTCGATTTGTCGCGATAGAATCACAACTTGCCGTCTATTTAAGAAATTCTTTTTCCCCCCTTTCGATGAGGGTGGAAAAAAGTATAATTTCATAGTTGATCGCAGTTTTTTCCGACGAGTTTCTTTTGAAAAGAAAGCGAATGCTCATGCCCCAGCCTATCGAACGTTATCCGCACTTAAAGCAAAATGATCCAGAGATTTACGACTTGATTCAAAAGCAAACCGCTTACGAGGCTTCGACGCTGAAAATGATTGCGTCGGAAAGCTATGCGTCGTTCAGCGTCATGGAAGCCTGCGGTTCGACCCTGACCAATAAATATTGCGAAGGTTACCCAGGTGCCCGATATTACGAAGGTTACGAATACGTCGATGTTATCGAAAACCTCGCCATCGACCGTGCCAAGAAGTTGTTCGGTGCG
>Ga0123353_10016538_pt1 | contig 10787 bp, 8 predicted proteins | sample TergutLab28metaG_3_FD_92763 | JGI IMG/M metagenome (GOLD analysis project Ga0123353, IMG submission 92763) | Labiotermes labralis P3 segment gut microbial communities from Petit-Saut dam, French Guiana - Lab288 P3 | ecosystem: Host-associated > Arthropoda: Insects > Digestive system > Gut ... | reverse complement strand
GCGGTGCGAGATCCAGCTGGCCTACGCCATCGGCGTGGCGCACCCGGTCTCCGTGCGCTGCGACACCTTCGGCACGGGCGTCATGCCCGACGCCGCGCTCGGCGCGCTGGTGGCCAGGACGTTCGACCTGCGGCCCACGGCCATCATCAAGGCCTTTGACCTGCGCAGGCCGATCTACCGCCAATTGGCCGCCCTGGGCCACGTAGGCCGCACGGACATCGATTTGCCGTGGGAGAAGCTGGACCGGGTGGAGGAGCTGCAAGCGGCGGCCGCTTGACGCCAAGCTGTAGCCACTTGCTTTTCTTTTCACCTTTTACACCCCCTCTGTCGCACAAGGCCGCTACGCGGCGCGACATCTCCCCCAACCTGTCGCCTGCGGCTCCATGGGGGCGATCCTGACGATGCCCGCGTGTTCTGTTGTATTGCCACCCGATTTTCGGCTGTCGTCAGGATCGCCCCCAGCGAGCGTAGCGAGCGGTTTGGGGGAGATGTCGCGTAGCCGCCGAAGAGCGGCGTAGTGCGACAGAGGGGGTGAAAAAAGAGGCAGCAATGAACGCCGCCCCGCAGGCTTGACACATGGCAAATATTGTGTTAGAATAGTTCACCAAATCTAAATCTACGGAGGAAATCGTGTGCAGCCTCATCTGAACAGCCAAACCGGCCTGCTGGAATTCAGCTATCAATTCTCGGACCGCGACGACCCCAACCTGTTCCGGAACATGTACCCCTACCAGGAGATTCCGAAGCTGATTTTCAACCAGCGCATCGTGCCCATGGACCTGCCCGAGGACATCTTCATCACCGACACCACCTTCCGCGACGGGCAGCAGGCGCGCTCGCCCTACGCCATCGAAGAGGTGGTGGACCTCTACACCCTGCTGCACAAGCTGGACAACGGCAGCGGCGTCATCCGGCAGTCGGAATTCTTCCTGTACAGCCAGAAAAACAGGGAGACCGTGATCCAGTGCCGCGAAAAGGGCTTCCGGTTCCCCGAGATCACCTCCTGGATCCGCGCGAAAAAAGAGGACTTCCAGTTGGTCAAAGATTTGGAGCTGAAGGAGACGGGCATCCTGGTCTCCTGCTCGGACTACCACATCTACAACAAGATGAAGTGGACGCGGTCGGAGGCGCTGAAGAACTATCTCTCCGTGGTGATCGCCGCGCTGGACGCCGGGGTCCGGCCGCGCTGCCATTTCGAGGACATCACCCGGGCGGACTTCTTCGGCTTCGTGCTGCCCTTCGCCAACGAGCTGATGAAGCTGATGGAGCAGTATAAGATCCCGATCAAGGTCCGCGCCTGCGACACCCTGGGGCTCGGCACCTTCATCCCCGGCGTGGTGCTGCCCAGAAGCGTCGGCCAGATCATGTACAACCTGAAGAACTACGCGGGGGTCCCCAGCGCGCTGCTGGAGTGGCACGGGCACAACGACTTCTACCACGCGGTCTCCAACGCCGTCACCGCGTGGCTGCACGGCGCGGCGGCCATCAACACCTCCCTGCTGGGGATCGGCGAGCGCACGGGCAATACCCCGCTGGAGGCCATGTGCATCGAATACTGCGAGCTGAAGGGCCACAACGGCGGCATGGACCTGCGGGTCATCACGGAGATCGCCGAATACTTCGAGCAAAACCTGGACTACCAGATCCCCCCGCGCACGCCCTTCGTGGGCCGCGCGTTCAACTCCACCCGCGCGGGCATCCACGCGGATGGGCTCCTGAAGGATGAGGAGATCTACAACATCTTCGATACGACGGCAATTCTGGGCCGCCCGCCCGCCATCATTGTCGATGCCACATCGGGCGCCGCCGGCATCGCCGCCTGGATCAACACCTACTTTTCGCTCAGCGGCGACGAGAAAATCGACAAGCAGAACCCCTGTGTCGCGAAGATCAGGGAGTGGGTCGATTCGCAGTACGCGGCCGGCCGGAACACGTCCATCGGCGACCTGGAGCTGGAAAACGAGGTGCACAAGCACTGTCCCGCGCTGCTGGTGAAGCGGGAATCGAGGGTAGCGATTTAGGGGGATTGACACATAGTATACTATGTGTTATAATGCATAGCGAGGGGGGAATTCTATTAAGAGCTATTTATCCAGAGAGGTGATCGCCATGCTGAAAGAGGACGGATGGGTTCTGCATACAATAGAGGGAAGTCACTGTCATTTCAAGCATGCTATAAAGCCCGGCAAGGTGACTGTCAAGCATCCTTGCAAGGATATCCCACCAAAAACGCTGCAAAGTATAGAATCCCAGTCCGGAATTCGTTTTCCGAGATAGGAGGTCTCCTGTGAAGAAAGAAAACAGATATATCTATCCCGCCGTTTTCACCTATGAGGAGGGCTATGAAATTGCCGTCACCTTCCCTGATTTCCCCGGCTGCGCCACAAGCGGCGAGGATGAGCGGGAGGCGCTGCAAATGGCGCGCGACGCGCTTGGCGGCAGGCTGTGGTGTATGGAGGACGACGGCGAGGCGTTTCCCGAGCCGACCGCCATCGGCGGCATCACGTTGGAGCAGGGCGAGTGCGTTGTAATGGTGGACGTATACCTCCCGGCGGTAAGGTTGGCGCAGGAAAACAAGGCCGTAACGAAAACCGTGACAATCCCTGCCTGGCTGAACGCCGAATCCATGCGTGCCGGCGTGAATTTTTCTCAGGTTCTGCAAACGGCCCTGGTGTCACAGCTTGGCGTTTCAAGGCGCATTTGACTACAACACAAACCAGCGGGCGGCCACCCAGCCGCCCGCTTTTATTATTATGCAGCTATGCAGCCACCGTCTCCTCCATCCATCTCGCCAGCCACGCCCGCACCTTATCCTCATACGCCTGCTTGGCCATGAAATACGCCATCGAGTGCCCAGCGCCCTCCACCAGCAGCAGGTCCTTCGGAACCGTGGCCGCGTCATAGCAGCGCTGGCCCATCTCCGTGGGCACGAAGCGGTCGGCCGCCCCGTGGATGAATAGCGTGGGCAGCTTGAACTTCGCGGCGTTCCCGTAGGGGTCGGCGTCCCTCTTCAGGGATTTGCCCGTGAACGCCCGGAACCAGAACCGCGTGCCCCAGAGCATCGGCGGGACATTGATGTGCAGGTCGCGCTTGGCCACCAGGGCAATCATCTCGTAGCCGTTGGTGTAGCCGCAGTCCTCCACAATACACTTGACGTAGTCCGGCGGGTTGTGGGCGTTGCAGTTCATCACCGTGGCCCCGCCCATGGAGATCCCGTGCAGCACCACCTGCGTGCCCGGCCCCAGGCGCTGAACGAACATCCCGGCCCAGTCCAGGATATCCCGCCATTCCAGCGCCGCGAAGCCGATCCAGTCGCCGTCGCTGCGGCCGTGGGTGCGCTGGTCGGGCAGGAGGATGTTGTAATTCAACTCCTCGTGATAGAACGGCAGCTGCGCGCCGAACTGGTCGGGCCCGTTGTAGCTGTAGCCGTGTGCGAACACCACCAGCTTGTCCGTGGGCCGCGCCGCCGGCAGGAAATACCCCCGCAGCGTCAGGCCGTCGAAGGCCTTCAGCTCCACCTCCTCGGGGTTTTGCTCGAACAGCCAGGCCCGGCCCGCCGCCTCCATGTCGTGGCGCAATTGGAGGTTGGGGTCGGGCGTCTGCATGCGCGAGGACGCGCCCTTCTTTTTCCGCCGCCGCAGCGAGCCGCGAAAGCCCGCATAGCCGCCCGCGAAATACACCAGCGCGAACAGGGCCGCCAGACAAATCAATACGATCCAATACCATGCCATGGGAAAACCTCCTTGTTGTAGGGGCGGTATTCTTGCCGCCCGAATGGAAAATTGCTTATATTGCGGGCGGCAAGAATGCCGCCCCTACATTGCTATTTCGCCCTTCTCTGTGCCCTCAAAATTCCCTTCAGCGCCCGCACCCCCACCCGGGCCATGTGCGCCGGGCTGCCCAGCGCGCCGGAAAACATGGGGCTGCGCAGCTTCTGCGGGGCGTCGCGGTTCTCCCTGGCCACGGGGAATTGCACGTGGTCCGCTCCGGCCGCCGGGCTGCTCACAAGCGAGCCCTCCGGCTCCAGCAGCACCGCGCCGTCGGCCAAGGCACAGGCCTGTTCAAGAACCTCGCCCGCCGGCAGCAGGCCCTCGTAGCCGAACAGGGCCATCACGGCGGTCTCTTTCGCGCCGTTATATGCAGGGGCCAACGAGCGCGACTGCGGCGCGATGAACACGAAGGCCTCGCCCAGGCTGCCGTCGCCCCGGCTGGGGTGCGCGCGCTGCGGCCCGGCGTAGGTTCCAAAGGGGTTTAGATTGACTCTATCCTGCCCATCCTCACGCCGCAGCCGCATGGGGCAGTGCGCCATGGAGCCCAGCACCTGCCGCGCGTTGGCCAGCAGCAGGCCCGCCTCCCCGTTGGTCAGGCCCACGAAGCCCCCCGTCAGCTGGTGGTTGAAGGAGCTGATGTTCTCGTTCTGCGGCACGCTCTCCCGGAAGCTCGCCACCGGGTAGCTCGAGATATCCCCCGCAAAATTGCGCTTGACCACGTGCAATTCCCCGGGGAGCCTGGGGCTCAACTGGAACGGCGCCGCCTGCTGCCACCGCACGTCGTAATATCTTCCCAGCGCGCTGGATGCCGTGGAGATGCTGTAATTTTCACTTGTGTAGGGATATTGCACGTCCGTGCGCACCAAAATCCCGTCAAAGCCCGGCAGGGTGAAGAAGTCGTACCGGCACTGTCCTGGCTTCTCCTCGCCGGGCAGGCGCAACTCGCCCTCCACGCGCAGGCCCAGCGCCTGCCCCGCCAGTGGCAGCGCGGCGCGGCGTTTATCCGTGACAGGGTAATTCTTGCCCCCATACGTCACAAACCCGCGCATAAAATCCCTGCCGCCGATGGGTTTGTTTTTGTATGTCACGGAGAGTACTTCCCCGTGCTCGCACACGCGCAGGCTGAAATCACCGGCGGCAAGCGAATCACGTGCGGCGCGTTCCAGCACGGGCGCATCGTTTGTCACTTCAATTTCGCATTGCGCTATGGCATGTTCGAAGCGCAGCAGCACAAACGCGCTCGCGATTGAGCCGTCTTCATGCCAGTCCAGCGCCGCACCGCCGAAATTTCCCATGCCATCGGCGCTGATTCCCAATTGTTCTATTCTGGGCAGCCAGCCTTGTCTAAAGCACAGTTCAACGCTAAAAATATTGCTTTCACCCGGATTGACCAGCGTCAGCTTCTCCGGCACAGCCCGGGCGGAAAGCTCTTTCTCGAGCATCTCCCGGGAAAGCGCCAGCGCCCTGCGCTCCCGATCAATATTCAGCACCGGCGAGGCCAGGCCGAAGTGCGTGGTGGACAGCAGCATGACCCGGTCAAAGAAAGCGTCTTCACTCTTCGCCAATGCCCTCGCCCGCTCCAGCCTCGTCCAAATCTGCCGATTAAACGGCTTCTCCGCCCAGCTGGAGTAGCCCGTGTAGCTGCCGTCAGCGGTGTCGTGGCCGAACGAAATTTCCCCCAGCGGCGGGTGGGATTTTAAGTATTCCCCCACGCCGGAGAATTGCACGAAACCCAGATCCGCGGCTTCTTCCGCAAGGCCCAGAACGCCCCGCGTCCCGGCAATTTTGTTGAGAGGGAAGGGCAGCTCCAGGTCCTCCCAGAGGATGGCGTCGGCGTCCATGTTGATGAATATTAGCACGTCCGTGTCGATCTCACCGCTCTCCTGCTTGGCATGTAAATCCTTCGCAAGCGCGCGCAGCGAGCCCGCGTCGAAGATGTCCGCGTTGGAGTACGTGGGCATCACGGTGATGCTCTCATTTTGATAGGTATACGTCAGCGGATTGAAGGCCAGCGCGTCCGTCAGCTGAGGAACGATCGTCCGGAAGGCGTCGAAGGGGATGCAGCTGTAGTACAGGCACAGGGCATCGATCCCATTGCGCCGGTAGTCGCGCACCTGGCTGGGCGTGAACATGACCTCCTGCGGCCGCACGATGCGCTCGCACGCGCCGAAGATATCCTCCAGCCCCGAGCCCTTTTCGTTTGTGATGGCCCACTGGATGGACGCGTCGAACTCGTCGGCGTCCATGGCCCCCAGCGCGCCGTTGTTGTAGCCCATGATGATGTTTTCGTCGCCGCGCTGTTCCACGCGCTCCTTCACGCCCTCGATGATGTCCGGGGCGTAGCGCGGCAGAATCTCCTCCAGGGAGTAGGCGTTCTCGAAGTCCCACGTCCCCTTGGCGGGGATGCCCCGCTCATTGAGATCATTGAGCACGTCAATAATTTTGCGTATGATTCTGATATCCCCGCCGAAGCCGGTCTCGTCCGGCGCGTCGCCCCGGTACGAGTGGTAGCAGTTGACGTGGAAGCCGAAGGCGATATGTACTTTATGCATGTGATCTCTCCCCAAAAAAATCCTAAGGCCCAAAAGGCTATAGGGGCCTTGTCCACGGGCACACCGCGATGCATATCCCGCAGGTGCCCTCGGCCTTTCCCAGCGCCCTGCCCCGCTCGATCACCGCGCGCTTGCAGGCTTGGGCGTCCAGCAGGTCGTCCCGGTCGGTGCGTATATCCCACAGGTTGCCCTGAATCGCCCGCCCTGGGCAGTGCTTCACGCACGCGTCGCAGCTCCCGCAGAGTGATTCGTTCACGGGCGTCCCGGTCTCCAGCGGCATGTCCGTCAGCACCCCGCCCAGTCGTATGGCGTTCCCGTATTCCTTCGTGATCAGCGCCGCCGACTTGCCGATCCACCCAAGCCCGGCTCTGGTGGCGAGGGTTTTGAAGGGCAGCGGCGTGCGGAAATTCTCGTCCTGCAAATCAAGCCGCCAGAGGGACAGGGCGTTGTATCCTCTCAGCTGAATTTGCTCCGTGAGGAACGCGCTTGCCTCTTTCAGCTGTGCGCTCACGCGCCTGTACTCGTCGTAATACGCAATGGAAGCTTCCTCAGACATACTCGGCAGCACCGTCAGCGCCATGGCGAAACACACGCCATAGGGGAACCCCCTGCGCGCGTCAACGTCGATTTCGCTCAGGTCCGCAAAGCCCAGCAGGGCGATATCGCGCCCCGCGAGGGTCTCCTCAACCCAGTGATTGTGTGTCGTCATAGAATAATCATACCGCACAAAGAGGAGGTTGTCAAGGGGTATCGCATATCTCGCTTACGCCTAATCCCCCAGGCTCCGCCCTGTGGGAGGAGCTGTCCGCCTCGGGCGGACTGAGGAAGGCACCGCGGAGCGGCTGAGCGCTTTGCGAAAAAAACCCTTGACAAACCCTTTTTCATCGCATATAATGTTCATATGAGCACTTGTTCATATGAAAGGAGTCCCAAGATCGTATGGAGGAATACACCATCGAGACATTATACGACCTCTCTGAGCTGTTCAAGGTCTTCGGAGACACCACGCGCATCCGCATCCTCACCGCCCTGCGGGCCGGGCCGCTGTGCGTGTTCCACCTGGCCGAGCGCCTCGACATGGGCCAGAGCGCCATCTCGCACCAGCTGCGGCTGCTCCGCAACGCGGGCCTTGTAAGGGCGAAACGCGCGGGCAAGACCGTCAGCTACGCCCTGGACGACGCCCATGTGGCGCAAATTCTGGACACGGGCCTGGCGCACATTTTACACGGAAAGGGGGCGCACGACCATGCCGAATGAATGCGAATGCCGCGAGAGCGCCTGCGCCTGCGAATCGAGCAGCACCTGTGCCTGCGAAGCCGATCATTCCCCTCCGTGTGGTTGTGCGGAGCACCAGACGGAGGGGGATTGGCGGCGCTGGCTCCCCTGGCTGCTGCTGGGCATGGCGGCGGCCTGCCTCACGGGCATGTTCTTCTTCCCCGAAGACGGCCTGCCCGGCCTGATCCTCGGCCTCGAGGCCTGCCTGCTGGCTGGCTGGAAGATCTTCCGCGGCGCACTGCGCGCCCTGTTCAGGTTCAAATTCAACGAGGGCATTATGATGCTCGTGGCCGTGGCGGCCTGCTTCGCCCTGAAGGATTACCGCGAGGCCGCGGCCATCACCCTGTTCTTCGCTGTGGGCCAGCAACTGGAGGGCCTGGCCTCCGCGCGCAGCAGAAGGGCCATCGAGGCCCTGTCTGCCCTGCGCCCGGACGAGGCCCATCGCAGCATAAACGGGCAGATCACCGGGACCGTACCCGCCGAAGCGATCGCCATCGGCGAGGAATTCATTGTATTGCCCTTCGAGCGCGTGCCCCTGGACGGCCTCGTTTTATCTGGCAATTCCAGCGTGGACACATCTTCCCTGACGGGCGAAAGCGTCGCGCGTGAAGCCGCACCGGGGGACGCCCTGCTCAGCGGCTTCGTCAACGGCGGCGGCAGTCTCACCATGCGCGCCACCGCCCTGGCAAAGGACTCCGCGGCCTCGCGCCTGCTGGAACTGGCGCGGCACGCCGCCCGGCAAAAGAGCGGCGGCGAGCGCTTCCTGCTGCGCTTCGCGAAAATTTACACCCCTGTGGTGATGGCCCTGGGCGCGCTGCTGGCCGTCGCGCCCTCGCTGGTCACGGGCGATTGGGCCGCGTGGGTGCCGCGCGGGCTGCTGTTCCTGGTGAGCGCGTGCCCCTGCGCGGTGGTGCTGTCGGTGCCGCTGGGCTTCTTCGCGGCCATCGGCGGGGCGGCGCGGCGCGGCGTGCTGGTGAAGGGCGGGCGCTACGTCGAGGTCCTCGCGAAGGCCGAAACCGCCGTGTTCGACAAAACCGGCACCCTCACCACAGCTGATTTTAAGATCACGGAAATTCTGCCCTGCAAGGGCGTTTCAGAAAACGAGCTCCTGGCCGCCGCCGCGCTGGCCGAGCAGGCCTCGGCCCACCCCTTCGCCAAGGCGATCCTGCGCGCCGCGCCAAAACCGGAAGTCACCCCGGAGCGCATCGAGGAGCTCCCCGGCGGCGGCGTGATTACCGCATTCGATGGCCGCGAAATTCTCTGCGGCAGCAGGCGCATGCTGGAATCCCGGGGCGTTGACCTGGCAGGTCTTCCACCCGCGCAGGTGTATGCCGCCGAAAACGGCCAGGCGCTAGGGGCCATCTGCTGCGAGAGCGCGGTCCACACCGAGGCCCCAAAGGCCGTCGCGGCGCTGCGTGAACTGGGCGTGAAGACATGCGCGATGCTCACCGGCGACGCCGAAATCGCGGCACGCCACGCCGCAGAGCAATGCAATCTTGACGAAGTCCACGCCGCCCTGCTGCCCGAGGACAAGCTGGCTCGCCTGACGGAGCTCAAGCGCGGCGGCTCTGTATTCTACGTCGGCGACGGCGTGAACGACGCCCCGGTGCTGGCCCTGGCGGACGCGGGGGTGGCCATGGGCTTCGGCGCGCAGGCCGCCTGCGAGGCCGCCGACGCCGTCGTGATGGGCAATTCCCTGCTGCCCCTGGCCCGGGCCCGGGCGCTGTTCCAAAGGACCCTGCGCATCACGAAAGCCAACGTGGCATTCGCCTTGGTCATCAAGGCCCTGGTGATCGCTGTCGGGCTGCTGATGGCGGAAACGCCCGTGTGGCTGGCCGTGTTCGCCGACGTGGGCGTGATGGTGCTCACCGTGGCCAACGCGGGGCGGCTGGCAAGGTGAGGAGGGTCGCTCCGCGAGTGCCCTGCACCACCCCCTCGGCGCTTCGCACCGGCCCCCCAAGGGGGGCATCTTGACAGATCGGGAATTCAATCTTTCGTCCACAAACTATCTTATCGCCTCGTCAGGATGCCCCCCTTGGGGGGCCGGTGCGAAGCGCCGAGGGGGTAGTGCGGAGCACTTTCGCGAGCGCCACCGGGACTTTTCTACGCGAAATACGCTTTTATCAAACTCTGAATGTTGCTAACAAAAAAAATCGGAACCAGAATCGGGAGAAAAAAGACGGCTAATGGGCCGAATGCATTATGCCCCCCATAATACGCCGTATCGATAGGGTCTACAAATATATAATACAGCAAATCCCCGATTTTTTTGCTTCCGTCCATGCGAACCTCTGCAACGTTACTGCGCAGCGTTTTCGACGAAATCTCGTTTCCGTCCGCGTCCCGCTCCGTTCCGACAATTTCGCAGACATACGCGCTATCCACAGGCGTAGCGGGGGGCCAAGGAACGCTAGAACCGGGGTAACCGTGCAAATCTGAGGAAAGGCGAAGGGTCGCCTCATTTGCTGTAGGCACTCCGTGGGAACCCCACAAGTTAATGGGGGTTTTTGTGTCGACATTGCTGATTCTTGTCCAACATTTCCATCGGTAACTCACTTCGACACCTTCCGGGATATTTACGCCGACGTTGAGGGTAAAATCAGCCTTATACGCGATGCGCTGGCTTTTGGGCTGCGCGGTGATGTAGAAGTCGTCCCAGTTGACGGCAGGCGGGGGTTCCTCCTCCGCGAACGCGGGCAGGGCCAGGCCAAGCCCAAGGGCGAGGGCAAGCAGCAGGGCGAGCAGCTTTTTCATGGGAATCCATCTCCTATCTATGATTTACCAATTGGTCGTTGATTTTCGCGATAATCCTCTCACAGGATTTGCCGTCCACCTCCCCCAGATGAAAAGCTTTGAAAGCCGCGCGCTGGGCACCCGACGTGTCCGGCGCTGCGAGCATTTCCAGCAGGGCCGGAAAATCATTGGCGATGGGCCCCGGCGGCAGCTCGCGCAGAGGCTTGTAGAACCCCCGGTCATGGGCCATATAGCGCGCCTCGTCAAAGGCGTAGATCACCACGGGCACGTCCAGCGCCACGGCGTCGAAGCACAGCGAGCAGTAGTCCGTGACCAGCACGTCCATCACCCGCAGGACGTCCGCCGGGTCGGGCAGGCCCGTCAAGTCTACGGCCCCGGTGCCCCGCAGGTCATAGAGCCCGTGCATCTTCGGGTGCAGGCGCACCAGCAGCGCGGC
>Ga0123353_10016537_pt1 | contig 10788 bp, 9 predicted proteins | sample TergutLab28metaG_3_FD_92763 | JGI IMG/M metagenome (GOLD analysis project Ga0123353, IMG submission 92763) | Labiotermes labralis P3 segment gut microbial communities from Petit-Saut dam, French Guiana - Lab288 P3 | ecosystem: Host-associated > Arthropoda: Insects > Digestive system > Gut ... | reverse complement strand
GATATTTACTACACGGAACTTACCGAAGTTAAAAGTTTTGATAGCATTCGTGTTAAGACGGTAAGCGGAGATATACAAATGGTGAACAAGTTTACAGTTACAAGTTTGTCGCTTAATTCAATATCTGGAGACTTAGATGTATTGTTATTAAATTGTGATACTGCTAGATTAGATAGCACATCAGGAAATATTGATTTCTCTTGTACTGAAAAAGCAAGAACATTAACTGCTAAATCAATATCAGGGGATGTAAAAGCATTTGTAAATGAAATCGATAAAATATCCTTAGATTCTACTTCAGGAAATGTTAGAGTAGTAGGAAGTGATAAAACAAAAAGTGATATTAAAGCAAAATCTATTTCAGGTGATGTGGTAGTAGAAAACTTCACTAGTACTGATACAGATTTAGAAACAACTAGTGGAAATATTAGATTTGCTGGCAAAACAGAAAATGATATGTCAGTAAAAAGCGTATCAGGAGATATCACATTGAGCATTGCCGATGATTTATCAAATTATCGTTATGAATTATCATCACTATCAGGAAGAATCTCAATTGACGGAATGCTAGTAGAAAAATCATTTAATTCAGGATTATTTAACCAAGATGCTATTTTCAAAATCTACGCTAAAACAATGAGTGGTAATATTACAATTATAAGTATTAACCAGTAACGCAGAGATAGTATAAAACTAAACAAAAGTAGCGAATTTAGCTACTTTTTGTATTCAAAAGCAACTTGTAAGATAAAGTAGAAAGTGTTAAATTAAACTAAAAGGGAATGTATGAGAAATGAAAAAGAAGTATTAGATTTAATAAAAAGTATTGCCGATAGTGATAAGCGTATAAGAGCTGTTTATCTTGGTGGTTCACGAGTAAATCCAAAGATAAATAAAGATATTTATTGTGATTATGATGTTGTCTATGTAGTAACAGAAACAAACTGTTTTATAGAAGATAAGCAGTGGTTACTAGATTTTGGTAAGCCCTTGATTATTCAAGAGCCAGATTCAAATGATCTAGGTTGGTCAAGTAGTAATGATATAACAAAACATTATACTTGGCTTATGCTTTTTGATGATGGAGTGCGTATAGATTTAACAATAGAAACAAAAGAGGAAGCACTAAAAAATTATAATAGTGAGGCAATGGTGCTATCACTTTTAGATAAAGATGATATTTTACCAGCAGTAGCAAAGCCAAGTGATAAAGGCTATTGGATAAAATCACCTACAGAAGAAATATATTATGGTTGTTGTAATGAGTTTTGGTGGTGTTTAAATAATGTAGCTAAAGCAGTTGCCAGAGATCAAATGCCGTATGCCTTGTCAATGTATAATGAAATTGTGCATAAACAACTTGAAAAAATGACTGAATGGTATATTGGTTCTAGCAATAATTTTAAGGTTTCTACAGGCATGTGGGGTAAATACTTTAAAAAGTATTTGCCAGCAAATTTGTATGAAATGTATCTAAATACTTATAGTGATAGTAACAAAGATAATTTATGGTCTGCAATTTTTACAAGCTGCGATTTATTCCATATTTTAGCAATTGAGGTTGCGAAAACTTGTGGATTTACATATAAACAACATGAAGAAGACGGTATGATTGAGTATTTAAGCAGATTTTAGTAAAAAAATATTGATTAAACAGTAGCAAGTTGGATAGATTCATAGTGACGAAAAAGACATGCTATAATAAACTCAGGTTACAAAGTGTATAAGAAAAAAAAGAAAATAATACTACAAGCATTTACAGGAGGATTTCATAACTCAATGAACTTCGGTAATATTTCCGAGAAGTTACTTTTATTATGTGAAAAAACTAATGCTGATGCAGTTATTATAGGTTGGAATACTAGTGTTGATTATCAAAAAATTATCGAAGAGTTAAAGGAGAAAAACATTGATGTTTATCTTTGGTTGCCAGTTTTTTCGGACTATGGTAAAGATTCTAATACTGCACTTGATTACTTAGGAAATAAACATACAAATGCTGTATCAGGTGCTGAAGATGATTTTACTTTTAGTTGTCCTAGCAATCATCATAATATAGAGTTAGCAGTAAATTACTATGATAAATATTTTAGCAAAGAGGGATTCACTGGTGTTTTTATCGACAAAATTAGATTTTCATCTTTTGGAAATGGTTTTACATCAGGAATGGGTTGCTTTTGTGAAAACTGTCAAGATTTCTATTATAAAGAAGGAGTAGATGTGCAGCAGTTTAAAGAGATAATGAAAAGCAAAGATAAACATTTTTTAATTCCAAGTGAGATTACTTCTATGAAGTATATCTTTAGCAATGAACTAATTAATGAGCTTTTTGTTGCTCGTGCAAGATTAATAACAAATTCAGTTAATAAAGTAATAGATAGTTTCAAACAAAGAAAACTGCAGGTTGGTTTGGATGTTTTCGCACCACCATTTGCTTACTTATTTGGCCAAGATATAGAGTCCTTAGCTCAACATGTTGATTTTATTAAACCAATGATTTATCGCGTTACAAATGCACCTGCTGGGATACCATATGAAACTGCACATTTAAAGAAAGAATTATTAGTCAATGGTTGTGATATAAAAGACAAACTGGAACAACTTTGGCATTGTGATAGTCTTTCTGATGAAATGTGCTTGGTACAACAGCTAGAAATACTTAAAAAAATGCCAGTTGCAATCTATCCAGGAGTGGAAGTTAATAAAGTTAATATTTGTGACACTAGTTTAACGTATGTAGAAAAGACAATAGATGTATTTGCAAAGAAGGAAATAGCAGGTTGTGTATTATCATGGAATGTGCTTGAAGAAATAGTATATCCACAATAAAATAAACTATAATGTAAAAGAAATGGGATTATTAGATAACTGGTATAATAAAGAACCAAAAAATGAAATTGATAGAAAAACTCCAAAGAAAGAAGGATTGGCTTTGTTTTTTTCAGTATTATGGCGAGAATTTTGGGAAATATGTAAACTTAATATCATAATGGTAGTGTTTTGTTTACCGATAGTAACTATACCAACAACTTTAACTGCTGTTAATAAGATACTGATGTTTATGATCATGGATCGATCAGTCTACACATTTGAAGATTTCTTACTAACCTTCAAAAGAGAGTGGAAACGCTCATCATTAATTGGACTTATTTATTTTCCACTATTGATACTGACTATGTTTGGAATGTATTTTTATTCGATTGTTTATAACAACTTCTTTTTATATACTTTCTCAATGCTAGGTTGTGCAGTAGTCCTTATGGTAGGGTTCTACTTGTTTGCTATGCTTGGGGTTATTGAATTAGACTTGAAAGAAACTTTTAGAAATGCAATCCTACTAGCATTTCTAAGGATCCCACAAAGTGTGTTGACTCTAATTGCAATGGTGGTACTGTCAGTGTTAGTTATTTTGTTTTTGCCATCTTCAATACTAACTGTGTTATTACTATATTTTGCCTTAATTGTTTATATGGCTGTTTTTTGTGCTTACACTGGTCTAAGTAAGTTTGTAATGAAAGAAGAAGAATGAATATAGATAAAAGACTTATTGCTTTAACTTTTGATGATGGACCAGCTGAAACAACAAAAGCTATAGTTGATACTCTAAAAAAACACAATGCAAAAGCTACTTTTTTTGTAAATGGTAGTTGTTTGATTAAATATCCTTTACTTACAAAATATGCTTTTGATATTGGTTGTCAGATTGGTAATCATACTGAAAATCACAAAAACTTAACAGAATTAAGCTATCAACAGATAATAGAAGAAATTAATTCAACAACAGTAAAAATAAAAGCTATAACTGGTATTAATCCAATTATTATGCGTCCCCCATTTGGATACTATAATGATAATGTAAAAAAAGCTGCCCAAGTTTGCAAATTACCTTTAATAAATTGGAACATAGATCCCAATGATTGGTATAGTGACGAGGCATCAACAACACGTAAAAGAATACTAGCAGAACTAGATGATGGAACAGTTATCTTGTGCCATGATCGAATGGTGAGCACTTCTGAACTTATGGTTGATTTCATTAGAGAGCTTATTGAAAACGAGTATATGTTAGTTACAGTTTCTGAATTATTTAGAATAAAGAAAAAACATCTTGAGTCTGGAGTGGTTTACTTTGGATTAACTGCTGAACTAGATAAATAAAAAAACTGCCGTTTAGAAAACGACAGTTGAGGCAAGGAGGTTTTTCTATTTAAATTGTGGAAGAAAATCTAGGTTTTCAGCGATTAATTCTTCTAACATTGAAGCAGCAACATTTGCTGAAGGCACCAAAGGATGAAGCGTTAGTGCTTGAAGAGCTGCTTCTTTATCACCATAGACCCCAGCTTGAATTGTCAGTTGTTCATAAGCTTTTACTAACTGAACTAATCCTCTTATTTTTAATGGCATATGGCCTAATTCAATAGGTTTTGCACCATCTTTACTGATAACACAGTTTCTTTCAATAACAGCATCATTAGGAAGATCGATATTTGCACCATTGTTTTTAACATTAACTACCTGTATGTCTTTTTTATCGTTATAAATTGAATTGATAAGATTACAAGCTACATCTGAGTAATGAGATCCACCTCTTTCTGAAAGTTGAGGTGGTTTGTCTTTTAGATTAGGGTTGTTATAAAGAGTAAAAAGATCATTTTCTACTGCTTTTACCACTTCTCCCCGTACTCCTTGAGTTTCGGCTTCCTTTATGCATTCTTGTAACATTTCTTTTGTAAGATAATAGTATTTTAGGTAGCCAATAGGTAGCATTCCTAATGATTTAAAGAATTCTGCACCAGCTGACACATCAGGTATATTTTTCATTATTTCATCATTTTCGTGTGCTCTAGCTACAACTTGTTTTGTTAAATCTTGACCTTTTATTAAAATCTTTTTTGCCCACAATAAATGATTTAAGCCAACAAAATCACAATAAATATCATTAAACGCGCAGTCGAACTGATCAGCAATATCGCTTTGCATACCAAAAGGTCCATTACACAAGCCAATAGCTTTAATTTTTGTATGATTTAAAATAGTTTCAGTTACAATACCCGAAGGATTAGAGAAATTTATTAACCAAGCATCAGGGCAAAACTCCTCCATTTCTCTACATAGGGTAAGAATTACAGGTATTGTTCTTAAGGCATTGGCAAAACCACCTGGACCTGTGGTCTCTTGACCAATGCATCCATATTTTAATGGTATACGTTCATCTCTAATTCTAGCTTCTAAACCACCAACGCGTAATTGAGTAGTTACAAAATCTGCATTCCTTAAAGCAAAGCGACGATCCAATGTTGCTATAACTTTTATATCGAGTCCAGATTTCTTTATCATGCGTTGAGCTAAACTGGCAATGATTTCCAGTTTCTTAAATCCAGAAGGGATATCTACTAACCAAATTTCTTTAATCGGTAACTCGTGAAAATGTTGAATATATCCTTCAATGAGTTCTGGTGTGTAACTTGAGCCACCACCTATAGTAACTATTTTTAGTTTTTCGTTTTTCATAGCAATCTCCATAAGTAATACTAACAGGTTTCTCCTTTGATAAATTCAGCATCAAAAATGATCGTAGATGGAGATGCTTCAGGATTTTCGATAGAATGCACTAATAATCTTACAGCTTCTTTCCCCATTTCAAAAAGTGGCTGACGCATGGTTGTGAGTTTTGGGAATACTACATTGCGAGTATCAGGAAAATCTTTATCAAACCCAATAATAGCCATATCATCAGGAGCTTTGAGTCCACATTCAAACATCGCTCTTAAGATTCCGTATGCGACTTTGTCTGCTCCTGCGAAACAGGCTTGTGGCATTTTGTTATTATTTATTAGTTCTTTCATTTTGTCATATGCTAAATCTTCACCAAAATCGGTATATATAATGGCATCTTTTACTGACAAAAAACTATTTTGCATAGCTTTTTTAAAACCATTTAGTCTTTCTGTGGATACATCGTACTCCATATCACCAGTAAAATGAACAATATTTTTATAACCTAAATCAATAAGGTATTTTGTAGCACGATAAGCTCCTTTAAAGTTGTTAACCTGTACTTTATTAAAAACTACATCAGGGATATCGCCTTCAATTATCACAAAGTGTTTAGCCTTTTTGATTATTTCATAAAGTAAACTTTGTGAGCGACTGCCAAAAGCAATTAATCCGTCAGAACGTCCATGAGAGTAATAATCAATATATTTAAGCTTAATGTTGGAATCATTGTAACCACTACAGAAAGTAATATTGTAATCCAATTCCTCTGCCATATTTTGCATCCCTGATATTAAGTCAAAGAAAAAGGAATCGCATAAACTATCCATTACTACTCCAATTGTTCTAGTTTTTTGGGTTACTAAAGAACGTGCTATTTCGCTAGGGACATAATTATATTTTTCAATGATTGCTAAGATTTTTTCTCTGTTAGCTGGGCTAACACCTGACTTGTTGTTTAGTACTCTGGAAACCAGAGCCCGAGAAACCTTAGCTTCAGCAGCGATTTGTGCAATAGTAGCCATTAGATTTACCTCTATGGAATGAAGCATAACATATCATAAACCGATTTACAACTATGAATTGTTAAATGTTAAGGATATTCTGGTGGAAATAGCACAATTTATAGATAATTTAGGGATTGACACTACCTAAGTCTTCTGCTAAAATGAAAAAAAGTGTAAATCGATATACACTTCATCATTTTAATAATCAAATAATTTATGGAGGAGAAAAACATGAAAAAGTTATTTGCTTTATTATTGACTGTGGCAGTGCTTCTTTCAATAACTGGGTGTAATGGATCTGGATCAAAAGAAGATGTAGTTATAAATCTTTGGCACCTTAATGTTGATGAAACAGATGCAAATCGCATTGCCATAGAAGAATTTATTGCGAAATATGAAGCTGATCATTCTAATGTAAAGATTGAACAACATATTTTGCAAGATGCTGATTATAAGGATAAGATTCTTACTGAATTCTCAGGTTCTGCAGAAAGCATCGATGTATTCACTTATTGGGGAGCTGGTCGTGCTGGTGACCTAGTGGAAGCAGGAAAACTTCTCTGTTTAGAAGATCATTTAAGTGCAAAACAACTTGATATCTTTAAAGCAGGTGTTGATACCAACTTCCGTTATGATGGCAAACTATATGGTATGCCACAAGCATCATGGATGATGGTTCTTTACTGTAACACTGAACTTTTTGAAAAATATGATGTTAAACTACCTGAGACTTTTGATGAATGGTTGTCTGCTTGTGAAATCTTTGCGGAAAACAATGTTATTCCAGTTGCATTAGGTGGTGGAGTTGATGATGGATGGCAAGCAGCATTTGTGTATGAAGCATTAGTTAATCGTATTGTTGGAGCAGAAGCTGAGTTTAAAGTTATTAGTAGTGGCACAGGGTATGATGCTCCAGGATTTAAAGAGGCAGCAGTAAAAATGCAAGAGTTGACTAATATTGGTGCTTTTGGCAAGAGTCCATTAGAAATTGATGAAGACACTTCAAATGCTCAATTTTTAACAGGTGCAGCTGCAATGCGTTTGACTGGCAGTTGGTTTACTGGCGGTATTTATGATGATCCGGATTCTTTAGTTGCTGGAAAAGTAAAAGCTATGCCAATACCTATGGTTACAGATGGAGCAGGTAAAAACACTGATTATGTTGGAGGTTTTATAGATGGTGTATTTGTTAATGCGGCTACTAAGAATCCAGAAATAAGTGTTGATTTCGCTTATGGATTAGGTATTGCATTATCAACCAAGCAACATGAAGGTGGAGAAGGATTTACTCCATATACCTTGCCAGTTGATGAAAGTGGGTTATCACCACTTGGAATAGAAGTAGCAGCATTAGCTGACCATGTTATTGATGGAGTTATTGCTTGGGATACCTTCTTACCTGGTGACAAAGCTGATTTGCATATTGATGCTTGTCAATCATTACTGAAAAAGAATGCAAATATCGATGCTTTCTTAAAAGTTTACGATAACGTATTTAGATAATTTGGTTTATAATAAGGCCGTTGATATAAGTTGGCGGCCTTATTTCTAATTTAAGAAAGGAGGAGCAGATGAATAAAATACTATCAAACAAACTTACGATTGCAGTGTTTGTTTTACCTTCATTGTTACTTTTCTTCTTAGTAGCAATAGTTCCACTTTTTATTACTGGCTATTATAGTTTTTTTGATTACAATGGATTAAAGGCGATTGTACCAGAAACTGATTTTGTTGGACTAGCAAACTATGTTAGATTGTTCACTGATGATTCTGCATTTATAAGATCACTAATAAATACTGGTATTTTGATTGTGGGGTCGATTTTCTTACAATTACCTATAGCCTTTGTTCTTGCTAATCGTTTAGCCAAAGGAATACCTGGAGAAAAAGCATTTCGCACTATCTATTTCATTCCAGTAGTAATAGCAGCTACAGTAATTGGTAAATTGTTTTACTATGTCTTTTCAGCAGATGTAGGCATGGTAAATGCCATCGTACGTATGTTTGGAGTAAAAGATTTTCATTTTAACTGGCTTACTGACTCTAGAACGGCTTTTCTTTGTGTAGCTTTTGCGGCGATATGGCAATACATAGGTTATCATATGATTATTATGTATGCTGGAATTAAAGCTATTTCTACAGATTATTATGAAGCGGCAATGATTGATGGAGCTACAGGTTTTAAAGCAACTTGGAATATTACTATTCCTTTATTAGCTCCAGTAATTAAGACTTGTGTGATACTAGCTGCTGTTGGTTCGGTACAGACCTATGATATTGTTCAAGCTATGGTTGGTTCAGGTTCCCACAGTGGTACTCAAGTACCAGCAATATTGCTTTGGCGAAATTTATTTAAAGGTAGACTTGTTGGATATGGTAGTGCTCAAGCTTTTTTCTTAGTTGTGGTATGTCTTTTAATGAGTTATTTAATAACTTTGTTTTTTAGAAAAGCTGAAGAAGATGCAGTATTATAAACAGGAATATGTATGGAAGAAAAAAAAGCAAAACTGATTAAAATTAAAAATAAAAAAAGAATCCAGAAAAAAATAGTTACTTGGATTACTGTGTTTTTTCTAACCGTGTTTGCTGGTGTACAACTTTTTCCATTGTATTGGATGTTTATGTTTTCATTGAAATCAAATGCAGATATTTTAATGAGTGAAAATATACTTGGTTGGCCTAAAATATTTCAATGGGGACATTATGTTACTGTACTTACTCGTTCAACAGTACCATTATATTTGCTTAATTCGGTAATCTATACTGGAGCTACTGTAATAATTGTTGGACTTTTAACAACGATGGCAGCTTATGGACTTACCAGATTGCGTTGGAAGTTATCAAATACTGTTTTTATGGTTTTTGTTATAGGAATTATGATTCCAGTTCATGCTGCATTACTACCTTTATATCAGGTATTAAATATAACTGGAATTAGAGGGATACCATATGTCGGTTTAACAGTAGTCTATGTTGCTTTTGCTATACCTATGAGCATAATGATTTTAAGCAGTTTCTTTAAAGTAATACCAAGAGAACTTGAAGAAGCAGCATTTATAGATGGCTGTAGTATTTATGGAGCTTTTTGGCGAATTATGCTTCCTTTGATTATGCCAGGTTTGGCAACAGCCAGTATTTTTACCGTCATGGGGACTTGGAATGATTTATTATTAGTACAAACCTATGTCGATATCAACAGTCTTAAAACTATAACCGTTGGAGTATTGGATTTTGTTGGGCAACATGCAAAAAGACTGGGGTTAATTGGGGCTGGATTGATGACAGCTACTGTTCCAGTAATTGTTATTTATTTGATTTTTAGTGAAAAAATTCAACAGAGTTTGATACAAGGAGCAATCAAAGGATGACCATGAAATTTCCTTACAATTTTATCTGGGGGACAGCAACTTCAGCTTATCAAGTTGAAGGGGCAGCTTTTTCTGATGGAAAAGGAAATTCCGTTTGGGATGTTTTCTGTCAAGAACCAAACAAAGTGTTTAACAATCATACGGGAAATATTGCCTGTGATCACTACAATAGATATGAAGAAGATTTTAAGATAATGCAATCACTGGGTATCAAGAATTATCGTTTTTCATTTTCTTGGACAAGATTGTTACCTGAAGGCACAGGAAAAGTTAATGAAAAAGGAATTGAATTTTATAATCGCTTAATTGATTCTATGCTTGATTGTGGTATAACTCCATATGCAACATTATTTCACTGGGATTATCCTTATGAACTATTTCATAGAGGGGGTTGGTTAAACGACGAGAGTTCCAATTGGTTTAAAGATTACACTGAAGTTATAGCAAAATATTTTGGTGATAGAGTAAAATTCTTTTTTACATTAAATGAACCACAGTGCTTTATTGGTATCTCGATGAAAGAAACAATTCATGCTCCTGGTATTAGGTTTTCTAATAAAGACTGTCTTAAAATGGCTCACAATGTTATGTTGGCTCATGGCAAAGCAGTGCAGGTATTAAGGAGTGATATTAATGATGTTGTTATTGGATATGCACCAACTGGAAGATATTATCATCCAGTATCAAATAATTCTGATGATATAGAAGCAGCCAGAAAAGCAACATTTGATTTTACTAAAGATAATTGGGAATTTTCGATAGCCTGGTGGAGTGAACCTGTTATACTAGGAAAATATCCAGAACATGCTTATGACATTATGGGAGATTCAATGCCCAAAATAAAAACTGGAGATTTAGAAATTATTAATCAACCTTTAGATATATATGCTCAAAATATTTATCATAGTGCTGCAGTT
>Ga0123353_10016535_pt1 | contig 10788 bp, 6 predicted proteins | sample TergutLab28metaG_3_FD_92763 | JGI IMG/M metagenome (GOLD analysis project Ga0123353, IMG submission 92763) | Labiotermes labralis P3 segment gut microbial communities from Petit-Saut dam, French Guiana - Lab288 P3 | ecosystem: Host-associated > Arthropoda: Insects > Digestive system > Gut ... | reverse complement strand
CCTGTACAGATCGTCATTGCCCGTACAATTGTGCACGTTACCTTACCTTACCTTTGACATATAAATTATGTGATTTGCACAATTGGTGAGTTCCCACATATTCTCCAAACACGCATTTTATTTTAAGTTCTAAATATCAGGTATTAAATGCCTGAGGATTGCCCGCGATGACCGCAGCATGTAGCATGTGGAGCATGTGGTGACGGTACTAAAAAAATTTGTTGTGTTTGAAGGTAGACTTGTATCAGTTCTTAACAAGCTATTTATACGTTATGCAACTAAGTATTACAAAAAGACAGAGAGCATGTTTTATGGCCGCACTACTCGCCGTAGAGCGGACGACATCATTGCTGCATAAAGAATAATGTTTCCCGCTCTGCAGTGTTGAATCCGGCAATAAAAATTAGTCTCTGTACTTACATGTAAAGTGAATTCATACCGAACTGGTCTGTCTAGGCCACGCCCTCTACAGAAATACGTGAAGAAACATGTGACAATTACACTTCCCGACAGCAAGACACTGCACAACATCAAGTGGTTCTCAGTCTGGTGCGACGAGTTTTCGGTGAGTAGGAGAATTGTTCTTATACCTGAAAGCCACACGTAGTTTACAGACCAGATCCTCAGGAAATGTCAAGAATATGACCTTCTGGGGTACATGAAGCAGCCTGATTCGTTATTCTGTCACCAAGGTCTCGGATACACATTTATGGAATTACAATAACGCAGCATTGTGTTCATGATGACTATAAATTGAACCGAAACGTGGAAAAATGTTATCCATGAACGTGAGGACGCTCCATTTATTAGTCCCAGCGTCACATTTCTTTATTTTCTTTCAGGAGAAAAATAGATTAGCAGAAAATCTGACGCATTAAACCACTCATGAAATGTTTCAAACCAGTATGACGATGACAGGTGGTCTTTACTAACAAGTTTCATGTCTTAAAATGGATGGTAAAAAAACTTAAAAAGTCATGTGGTCCATCATGTCGTACACGAAATTTTAACTGTGTTCTTGCAGGTTTTTTAGTTTATTTTCAGCCAGATTTTTCACCCATAGCTTTAAGAAAAAGTTACCTTTATTGGTAAATATCACTGATGATCACAAATGCCTGACAGGTGTTACTGGTCTCCCACAGAGAATTACAGAAAATATATATCCGAGGGTGGGCCGGACTACGGGCTGGACGGTCCGGGATCGAATCCCGGTGGGGACGAGATTTTCCGCCCGTCCAGACCGACCTTGGGGCACACCCAACCTCCTGTAAAATGGGTACCGGGTCTTTCCCGGAGGTAAAGTGCGGCCGGGGCGTGCTGCTGACCACTCACCCCCTTCTAGTGCCGCGGTTATGGAAGAGTAGAGCTATACCTCTACCCATCCTCTGGGCCACACCGGGCCTGTAACGGGAAAACGTTACCTTTATATATCCGAGAACTTAGGCGCCGATATAATTGATATACAGAGAGGAAAGTGGACGGACGGAGAGATATTACTTGTACTACACTGAAATAGACTTTGTAATACGTTACAGGGTGTCAGACTGACGCTCAAACTACAAGCTGATGCACCAGGAAGCGTGTGACGAATAGGTTTATTTTGGTATAGCATTCAAAATTGCTGTGTTACTCGCATTGTTTTAAACTTCTTTTAAAGGTCAATTTCGGAGATATTAAGATTCCTAAGAACCTTGACTACCCCAGGCCCCAGAAGATCGACGCTCTCAACGGAGTCCATCTCGTTTCTTCTGACCCCGTCGTTGTAGTGGACGCACAAACTCTGCTCATACCTAATTTCTCTTACGACGGAGAAGCCCCTGGTAAGTTCCATAAAATTCAGTGAAGACTTCTTCTCCAGTCTATGCTTAAGCGTATCAGTTCTAAATTTTTTTCTTTTCGCCTAATACGTGGACGCCATGTTGCTCTCTTTGTAACAACTGTCGAATTACCGTTTATGGCACCACCATCCGAACCACGAACAACGTTACTGGCAGAAAATAAATGCCTAGGGCAAATACTTTAATGTAAATGAAGACAGTCGTCTCTCACATGCCTCAAGGCGTCATCGGAGACAGTCTCTGTACAGTGGGTCATTGACGACCCTTTCTGCTGAACTATGAAGTTTCCCGACGCCCAATGTGGTGGACTCTGGGTGACTTACATACGAATCTACTGAACATTGAATGGTTTAAGTCTGATAAGTTATTTGTGGTCCGAAAGGCGGTATCAACAGTACGTTCTTCTGGGATGTGACACTGTGTAGCTGTATATACGTGTACGAGCCAACGATACAGAGGAAAATCTTCGACCATAAAGGCAGAAGTTTCCTGTGAAAATACTGGTTCTATATACTAAAAATACAGCGGCCCAACCCACCAAGAAATAACCTTCATTTCAAAAAAATTTTAAGTTCTCATATTTCAACATGTTTTTAGAAAGGATGTACACTGAAATATAAAAGAAATACTTGCCACTGTGCAATGTGAGTGGAAATGCAGTAATACGTTTGCATGTGTAACGAATTATCATAGCGTATGTGCGAAATAAACACACAAAAAATTGATTTCTCTTCATTTATATATATATATATATATATATATATATATATAATTATTGAACAGCGAACTGGAGCCAAATATTGGGGGAGCGGTTACTGCGTCATTTTTAGATCGTGCCACATGATAACCCTGGAGAGACCAAGGGAAAGCCATGAGATCCCCGTCAATTCAGCCGATCTCGAAGCCGAGATGTGACTTCCAGACTGTCGGTGAAAAGTATCGAAGAAAGCATTTCGTAAATTCATATGATTAAATGAAGGGAATATTTACACACATGGCTTCGGATACAGAGGCCATAGGAGATGACATAAAGTTTGAAACTAGAAAGTGTAAACTTCGTCATTCCTTACAGATGCGAAATTCTGGGTGGGGCGAGGAAACAGACCCAGTCCGCAAGGTATCAGAGTCCCTGACGAGAATGGAAAGGAAGTACCACTACGCCGGTACGACCGTAAGACCATTGTCCTCACACTGCCCGGAGACCTTACTGTGTTTGACATCGGCCATTTTGGAGTCTGGTGCGAGGCATTTACTGTAGACTTCGGTCACATTCGTATTCCGCCTGGATTGAACGTGCCGCCATCTCTGAAGATGCTCGGTGTCGCACCACAGGTAAGATGTGAAATTCACTGACACAGATTTTGCGTTGCTTCTGCAATCTAATTCTAAACTCTTATGTCACAATAAACAAAGCCATTATTATTATTATTATTATCACTATTGTTATTTTGGACATTGCAGTCATTGTTTCGCGTCTATTCAAACGCACCGCTTCGGAAACTGAAATTGTTTCCATTACAATGTAGAAACGGCTTCGTTCAGTTTGGCCCGTCAGCAAGAGGTAGTCTCAGTCACTGGAAACCGAAAGTAAAGTCTGCCAGATTACATAAAGTTCGGATACCATCAACAGCGAACGTTATGTAGAAATTCTTGTCCGCCGCTGAAGATTCACTCATGTGACTGGCAATGTTCAAATTAATAATCATGTATTACTTAAGAGATCGGGATCTTCAAGAATAATACAAAAAAAGACGCCACTGTTTTACATTGCAATCAGTAGCGACTATATGCAGGTCACATATCTTGATAAGTGGGCTGTTAAACGACGATATACGTGAAACAGAAGTGCGATTTGCTTATTCACTTTATACGCTCCGGAGCAAAATCCTCTTGGAGAGGGACAATTACGAAGACAAGTTCCAAGTTGACAGACCAACAATGCTTCATCCTCAGGTTTTTTAGCGACGCAGCTATAGGTGCTACCTTCCAAAGCGCCCAAATAAGACGAAACAAAAGTGCGTAATTATTTTTTAATTATGCACTTTCATTCACAGTTAATTAAGGAGGTTATAACCTCAACTAAGAGCGGAAAATTTCTCAAGGATTTTTCACGACATTTCCAGTGAATCACAACGTAATGCAGACCCCCAAGTTCTGAGGACTACAGGGATTGGTAGCACTGACAGTACTGAAGGACATTCATTCTCTAGTAATATTTCTAACTGTACACATTTGAGAAAGGGTTTCAAAAGACATTTGAATATGATTCCTAATTCCCATCTTTACACAAGAGAAAGCCTCGAATTAACATCCGGAATTTTACTAAAACAAACTAGTTATTCATTATTAAACTTGTGATTACATAAAGTTATCTTTCACCCCACAATATTTTTACGCATACTTAACAGGGTCGATGTTCTGCAGACTTACGGTGCTGGACTTAACGTTGCTTAATTAGCATCAAAACCGTTCACAACGACATAGCAAGAAGACTAGAGGTTAAAAAGAAAATGAAATTTCAATACCTCTTAAAAGTATCAGATCACATAACTTCTAAGAATATACACTGTAATTTAGACCGGAAAATATTGATTCAAAAACTATACAAACATAAACGAGTAGGCCAATATAACGGACTGGTTCAGTGCTGCTTAATAACGCTGTTTCAACTGAATACGTTATAAGGTTTTAGGGTCGTGTGGTAATCCAAGGCTGTCATGAATTGTGATTATGCCAGAATTCGAAAGGATGTTCCTGGCCTATTTTACAATGCAATCGAACATTCTCATATATCAGCGGTTCTTAAACGTTGGAACTCAAAACACAATTCAGATATTATTGTTTTTTCGCGGCACTCTAGAATCAGAATAGTTAAATAAGACTTATAATAGGCGTATTGTATGTTATTTATGTCATTTACTTCATAAGTACATAAAAATATAGTAACGCAGAAAGACTTTCGTCCGATAAATATATCATTTTAAAAGTTTAATTTAATACGTCAGTCTCCAAACTTGAACACTGGCGCCACCTATCACGTTACTCCCAACACCTTTACAACTTGTGTGTGCGTCCATGAGAGGAAAGTTTATTAGTTCTATATTTTTTAATTTTGGAAATTCATATTTCCTTTTCTACAACTGTGGCGAACACAAGCTTATGTTGGGGGGAACAAATTCCCCCCTCCCCAATATCTTTTCTTCCTAACAAAAGTGTTTTTTGACTACAGAGTTAAAAAGGGGCAAATAAATAAATTGGGGTGATAGGAAGTAAAGGGGGTGTATGTATATTTAGGACTGTTTCAAACCAATCTTCCCCTTCTTTCTTACTTGACTAGTTGACTTGACTCCTAATAAACATGGTTAATTTTATCGCTTCCTCCGCATCATAACTAGCCAAGTTACGCCTAAGGTGGCGAAGGCCGCTGCTCTGCACACTCATGACTTGTGTCCGACCGATGTCGTTCGGCAGGTTGCATTCCTCCGGTCGCGTGAAAGAAGGCCCTGTTCTCCCCTCGATCAGGAGAATTCGTGTAGTCAGCAAGCTTCCGGAGCTGATTTACAGCAAACACAATGAAACACGGTAAAATGTGTGTGTTACCTTAGTTCTGCCTCAATCAAGGACATGCAACTCTGATACATGCACAGCAGAAGGAAAGCCTAGACCATCAGCCACAACTTAATTTTTATCAGTCATTTGAAAACTTACTTCTGCGGGTTGTATTTAAATTCTTTTCTTTAGGTACTTTTGTTTTAACTGTCTAATGATGGTTTTCCCAAAAACCGAAACATGCAGCAAACAATAAACACTAATAAGAATTAAGTTGTGACTGATGATCTGTGCTTTCTTTCTACCTTTACGTTATCCAGTGTCTCACTGTAGACATGGTCGACTGGTTTAGTTACCGTGAGCTTTTTCTTTAATTCGCGACTCGCCGTGTGCCGCGATTTTCAGACTTTAAAAAACAGCAGTTACAACCACCCGATTCCGCTTCCATTATCCATTGCGTCGGTTTCCGCTTGGCGCCATTTCGACAAGAAAGTCAGCCACGCAATTTGCGCAGCAAAAGGTCTCGTTCGCCTTGTCGAACATAACGCGGGTTGCGACTAAATTGTATTACATAATTTACCAGCTGGAAAACAAATAAGCGGCACAGGTGGAAGACGGCACAACCAACTTCCCACCCAAGTGACGTTAACGACAGCCTTCAGTCAGAGTGAATTAAGTATCTCAGGCTCTATGAGGAACCGAACTTTCGCCATCTTCTCATGTCTTAGGCTGTATGAGGAACAGAGCACCCGCCATCTTCTCATGTCTTAGGCTGTATGAGGAACAGAGCATCCGCCATCTTCTCATGTCTCAGGCTGTATGAGGAACAGAGCATTCGCCGTATTCTCATGTCTAGGCTGCATGTGGAACAGAGCATTCGCCATCTTCTCAAGTCTCTGGCTGTATGAGGAACAGCGCATTCGTCGTCTTCGCATACTCGAAAACCTGGACGACCGCATGCCGAAACATTTCGTCGATCACTTCTGCACCCTTGCAGATGCATCAGTATTCCTCAATTTTGGGCGTACGCTGTGAACTACTTGGCTGCCAACCCAGGTTCAACCCATCAACGCTACACAAGCAAACATTCCAGTTGGCAGATAATGTGGCGGAAGTAAGGGGCCCCATTCTGCTGCGAGTTTCACTCAACGTAGTGACAGAGGCAGTGAGCCGCCATCTCCACGTTCAACGTAGCAGGCACATCCGTAGACCCGGAGGTCTTTGTGCTGGGCTGGATCAACGCGCATTGACCTCCGTTGGTACCATAGCAGGAACACCTGGACAGCTACCCAAGACGCCGCCTAGCAACGGCACCACCTCGACCAGACGACTCTGTATTACCTACCAACACACTAAGCTACTTATCCTGACCGTCACCGACGCCGACCTGTACGTCTAAACCCGTTCTCACTTTCGAAGACACCGGAGGAAAACTGAACAAGAACTGTCCACGACAATGCAACAATTAAATAGACCAACGGCTGTATTGACCTTCGTTTGGATCTGGACCTACAGGTTGAATTTCTTAGCGTCCCTTCGTCGACCGCCGTGACAGGACCCATCATCAAGCTGCACTTTTTTCTTTGCGCAAGTTTCTTGTAATGTACGAAACCGCCCCATCACCATCATAAATGAGCCTTACGATGAAAGGCATCTCGGCCGAAAAACAAAAAGTAAACATCATATCCTTTTAGACAGCTGTCGAAGAGCGTCATGCCGCTGGACGCCCTAGGTATCTACCTGGCAGGTACCTGAGAGAAATCCGGCAATCTACAGCCATATACGATCCACGACCTCGTCTTCTCTTACTTGTCGCCCGCTGAATTTGACACAAGATCTTCACCAAATCGACAAAGTCAAGTTTGAGGGAAAGCTTCCCCACGGCACTACATCAAATTGTGACAGGAACTACGTGTCTCCCCTAAAATCCTTCTCCAAGAAGAAAGACTCCTGGAGACCCTGTACAGGCTACCGAGCCCACGGATTTCGCACCCTACCGTACCTGTATCCATTCCGCGATATCTGGAAATTTATAGACATCCAACATGCAAAACTCCCTTCCCACTTCTCTGACATGCCTACTGCATGTCACGTGTTTTGGCGCCAAGGTGCACAACGCGACGCCCTTCAATCACCGTACAGAGATCCTCAGGAGCGACAAAACTTTCACCATTAAAGTGTGTGGAGCGGCAGTAAAGGTAGCCGGCGACCACTTAAACCTGGCATATACACTCCAACACGTATCGCCACCAGCTAGCCCTGGAGGAGCCACGACCCGTCGCTGATGGCTACTAGGCTTTCCAGATTTTCTAGGGCTTGCATTGGTCTCTGCCGGTTGTTGTACCAAGGCGAATTCCATTGACGGGAGCTCTCGGCACTGATAGCTGACGGAATGCCTGTCGATCAATCGCAACCTTCCCGTCGGATGAAGAAGGGTGGATTTCTCCCCTCGGCCATATGGAAAGTTCTAATACACCAGTTGATATCGTAGAAACGCAACCTTCTATAACCAATGTATAATAAAAAGTAATATAATAGTAATATTTTATGTGTCGTGCGTTGGCTTCCTTTTACATAAGACATCCACATCTTTGGAAGTTCAAAGCTTCGCGGCTCACCGGTTGAGAAGGCTAGAGGAAGTAACTTTCGATATTGTCAGAGGCAAATTGGCAGACAATATAACCAGATGTCTATTTATAACATACGTGGAATTCAATCATATAATCAACAAATTAATTTCATAATAAACAATTAAATTTAATAAAACAGGATTTTTCAGACCAAAGTGTCATCATCAGCAGCGCCATATCACAATTACAACAACATTCCATTAATTTGCGGTGAATTAACGTTTTGGGAAATTGAAATACGTTACTCAATTGATGATCAAGGCGTTATAAGTGTACTTACTGATTGCTGATCGTTGACCGTTATCCCAGGCTAATGGGTAAAGTACGTATAAAGTGGAGCATAAAATGAATTGTGGGGAGTAAATCAATGTCTTACCAACATATGACATCCTGTATGTGTTAAAACTGCACTCTTCTGGATTATTACGCAGCGAGTAGTGGTATATTCTTACAGACGTTTCGGGCCCGATGGTTTGTACCGAAACGTCTGTAAGAAAATACCGCTATACACTGCGTAATGGCCCAGAAGAGCGCAGTTCTCATCTACTTCGCGGCGGAAGTCTGATCCTGTACATGTTGATTTCATGAAGAGCATAATTATCTGTAGTCTTCACCAAATATTATTCGGGTGAGCGAATCAAAAATAGTGGGATGGGATGGTCATGTAGCACGTATTGGTGAGAGGAGAAGTGCATACATGTTTTTGGTAGAAAAACTGAGGGAAAGGGACCACTTGGAAGACCCAGACGTAGATGGAACAATAATATTAAAATCTATCATCAAGAAGTGGAATGGGAGGCCAAGAAGTGGAATGGGAGGCCTTGAACTGGATTGATCTGGCTCATAGTAGGAACACGTAGCGGGCTCTTTTGGGTGCTATAATGAACCTTCTGGTTCCACATAACGCGGGGAATATCTTGACTAGCTAAGAACCTGTTAGCTTCTCAAGAAGGACTCTACTCAATGGAGTCAGTCAGTTAGTTGTTATCTGTGATTATGTGTAGGACTACGCATAGACGCAATAGGAAGTGGAATAAATTTTGTAAATAATGTATTATTATTGAATGTGAATCACCCTTGTGCTGTAACACCACCGATTTGAAAGTTACCTTCGAAACCAAACAAAACGCCCCTCTATTACAGTAGTGTCATACTTTCTAACAGGGAGAATTGCAATATGTGGGCTGATCTAGGAAGAGAAATAGTATTAACCTTAATATGAAAAGCTCGTTGACACCCTCAGCCTCTTATTGAGTAGGCGGGGTTTTCTGTCAGCTGACGTAAGCCTATTGTTCATCAAAAAAGAATGTTGCTTACTCCGAACAGGCTGTGGTAAAGTACACAGCCATAATAACTGCGAACACACCTCAGACAAAGGTACTGAAATTTCATTGTGATGCGCCACGTAGGTGGACTTCATGATTAAAGTTCAAGTATTAAACAAGCGTCATTTTATTTATGTGCTAAAAGAGTCTGACGAAACTTAATCTAATAAACAACACGATTAGAGAGGACAAAAGAACAGATTACGAAACTATGATTACTTTTAATAATAAGGCAGGCAATGTACGTATAAAGTAACATTTAGGCGCGTTCACGTGACCATTGTTGCCTTTCAAAGGCAATAAATATTACACATTATGAGTGTGTGTGTCTGTAGCCTTGCCTTACATATCCGGCATGCAAACTGCACCTCTTCTGCTTCGTATTATGATATTATCAATTACTTTCGTTCAACATAAAATGTGTGTTTTGATTTCCTCTACTACTTTCGTCTGCAACATTTCTCATTCTAAGATGAATTCCGCGACATATTATCGTAAATGCACGTATGTCTGTATGTACAGTGCCCGTTAAGCTTGTCAGATTTTAAAAAAAAAAATTAATTTTTCCGAAAGATTTTCGAAAAATCCTCAAATATTAAATTTTATGACAAGATGTCCAGCGACAACTGAGTTATTCTATGCAGCCGGACAAACAGAATGACAAATCTGAATCACTTTTCGCGATTAGAGAACGCGCTTAAAAAACAACAGTTTGCAACCGTAACACAGATTTTCAACTTTATACCATTATTTATTTGAATTTCCATAATCCGTAATTGTTAAAAAAAATATGGTGAAAATCATTTGAAAACGCCCGAATGCACGATCAAAATTTTACGATGGGCAAAATGGCCTTACAGCGACATAGCCTGTTCTTAACAAGGTTTTGACGTTAGTTAGAAATTAATCTGTATCGTAACCTTAGAAACCATAGTCTGTGACGTTGCCTGTTTTTTACTTTCACTCAAGCGAGGGTTTTACATATGGTGGACACCCTCAGTATCTCAGTACGTGCGACACGGAAACAGTAAGTGATTAGTCCGTAATAAATTGGACAGTGTGTAAAAGTATGCGATCACATTGTCTTTGGACGATGTGATTTTGATCTTGACAAGCACATAGTTCAGGAAATAATGACACTCAGCTAGCTAAAATCCCCAACCGTCTTTTTTGGAAACCATATCGTATTGAAATTAAAAGTTTATTTTAAAAGTGTGCCGTGTGCCGTAGAAGAAAAGGTCCGTATTACATACGGGAAAAAAGTACAGTATTAAAGATAAATTTTCATTGTTTTAGGTTCCTGTGGCCGTGCATCGTGAGCAAAGTGTGAAGACAGAGAAAACCAACAAGATGCAACAATCAGATGTTTATTATAAACTTCTGTCTCAACATGTTTCGGGCAATATTATGCCCATCTTCAGGAGAACAAAGACTGTGTTACTGCAT
>Ga0123353_10016534_pt1 | contig 10789 bp, 5 predicted proteins | sample TergutLab28metaG_3_FD_92763 | JGI IMG/M metagenome (GOLD analysis project Ga0123353, IMG submission 92763) | Labiotermes labralis P3 segment gut microbial communities from Petit-Saut dam, French Guiana - Lab288 P3 | ecosystem: Host-associated > Arthropoda: Insects > Digestive system > Gut ... | reverse complement strand
CATTCCCATTACAGACCTGGACAGGCCCAGAGGGTTCCAGGAAGTTAAGGTTCCCAGATTTCGTGACAACGGCACAGGATGGTGGTAAGGTTGTCAGCCTTACGCACCAGCCGCCTTTACCCCCAGGAAATACTCCTGGTACTCATTTCTATTAGATGCTAAGTCGACCCCAAGGCCATAGTGCGATCGGAAGGATTTTATGTCAATGAAAAATCCACTGACACCAGCTGGGATCGAACCAGCGAACTTCCGATTTGTAGCACAGCACCTTAACCACTGTGCTACCGCGGTCCCAACGTTTTATGTAGAGCTCATGAGGAAATGGACACACATTGCTGGGTGTAGCATACAATAACTACTTGCATCCCAATATACAGTTCTACATACAAATAACAAATATGTGCCATTTAGCTTTTAAAGACTAAATTTAATAATAATTCAGTGTTACTTTCAATCGTCCTGTTACTGTTTATCCTGAAGATTCAAGAATTCCAACTATAGGAAACTTAATCGGCACTGTTATCAGAACTCAAATTTTGCGCTGCATATTTCTCTTAAAAACTGTACTTAAAAAACATAGATGGCTAATATGATTTATTGTTATAATAAGACCAAGTAGATGCATTAATTTCTCAAATTTCGGAATAAAACTCTACATGTTTCGGACAGTTTCTTTGTCCATCATCAGAAGTTTTTCACTTCACACATAACAATGCTGACAGCTTGCGAATACAGTGAAAAACTCCTCGTGATGGACAAAGAAGCTGTCCGAAACATGTAGAGTTTTATTCCAAAAATAAATTTGAGAAATTAGTGCATCTAGTTGGTTATATTATAAGAATTGTTCACGATGCACGGTCACCTGAACGTCAAAGACTAATATGATATCCACATGGTTACAGTATTCAGTCGATGTGTGGCGTAAGTTCATTATTTCCGTATATTTTTAATGACTACTGAGGAGAAGAATGGGTATCCAGTTAGTTGACAATATAAGTGTTAAAAAGATCACGGATTATTAAGATTTAATGTTAGAGTAAATAAAAGAATTTAACAGGCCCCTACCACAGGGATGGTTGAACTAACGCCGATCTATACGGCCAAATGACTTACAGTAGTATTTATACTCTCACTGTACAGTTTACATACTGAAGCGAAATGGGAAAACTTTTTCAAACTGCTGTCTCTTACGTGAGTTTCGTTCCAATGGCACGAAATCAGCTGAGTAGGGAAACGGAGTAACACAGGAAGAGCACTGTCACCGGCACAAATGCAAGTGTCCGTCCGTCCGTCCGACCGGCATCTCGAAACTAACCGGAATGTTTACATTTTGCCGTACACAGTCGCTCTTAACCGATGCGAATCACACCCAAGTTACAACTCGCCAGTCTGAGGCAAATAACTACAGAACATTTAAAAAGGCTGTTTAACACAATTCTCTTAATCAACAATATTGGAAAGCATATGCTCTACAACTGCGTTCTGTTTGTACCAATAACTTTTAACGAATTTCAACAAAATCTGTTAATCTGTTCGCCGAACACACGAACAGAATCAATCAATATATATATATATATATATATATGGCCTTTTGTGAAGTATATTTTGTGCTTATCCCTTATGGATGAAATGAGATAGCCACTGACTAACGTTATGACAGGGTCGCTCACATTGGATTTTAATAAATCACTGATAAAAATCGAGAGTGACGGACAATTTTTAGTGAGTCTCTCTTCTGTAATTCCAAAAGAATCTGTCCAGTGATTTAAGCGGTGACACGAGGTCGATCACTAACATAGGAGCAGACAAGATGCCAGTATAAAATTCTTTGTTACCATTGTAGAGATGGCCCTCACACAATCCTAACAAAACGTTATACCCATTTCTCGTCTCTATGATCCACCGAACGACATACCGCCCACATCATTTCTCTTTAATCGATCAACCCTAAAATGTCTTTTGTTTTGTGGACGGTATAAATTACGAAGCGTGGGCCCGGTAGCTCAGTCGGTATAGCGATTGACTACGGGCTAGACGGTCCGGGATCGAATCCCAGTGGGGACGAGATTTCCTGCACCTGTCCAGACCGGCCCTGGGGCCCACCCAGTTTCCTGTACAATGGGTACCGGGTCTTTCCCGGGAGTAAAGTGCGGCCGGAGCGTGGGGCTGACCCCCCCAACTTCCATGTAGTGTCGAGGTCCTAGAAAGAGTAGAGTTATACCTCTACCAACCCTAAGGGCCTTCGTGGCCTATACAAAGAGTGAAACCTACATATAAATTACGAATTTGCTCATTATTAAACTTGCTCCGTTCTTTAGAGATGTCAGAGGTCAACCCATTGCGTTAATAAACCTGACATTCTCAGATACAGTAGGTCAAAACACAACACTTTTGAAAGACAATAATAAAGTTATATGTTTCAATAAAACACAACAATATTTTATTGTTTTTAACTTATTGGCAACAAGTTTCGGTCATTACAACACTTTTGTTGTAAGTACAATGTTACCTATATAAATCACTCCCTACCTGTTCCAGCCGCCAACAGAAGGGCTAATTCAAGTGACAATATACAATATACATATATCTGTACAAAGGAAGACACTATTGAGGCGAAAGGTGCTCTTCGTATAGTACAAGCGTTTTGCACATTTGCGCGAAAGAAGCCTCTTTCTTGTCAATAGTGGGATAAAAAAGAAAACGTAGGACATTTGGAATCATTGTAACAGTGAACATATGTTCAGGAAAATATTACTGTCTACATTCTGCGTAGTTTTTCAAACAAGTGTTTTAGGTGTTTTTTTGATTATAGTATAATCTCCGAAGGTGGCATTGGTATATCCCGTACAGATAAAATAACGTACCTTGTCACTTGACAACATTACTTCTTTTACTAATATTTGGGAAGAAATAAGCCTTTCATAATTATATGCTTGGAACCACTAGTGCACCCGCCAAACAACAGGCGCTTAAGACGAAGATGGACATTGGACGATATACACTAAGGAAGCGTCGCTGGACACCTCCTAGACCACCGCCAACTGGGACAGCGCATTAGATAATAGGAAACAATGTAGTGATGTTTTCTGATTGCTAATTAAGGTAAATAATAAAAAAAAATATTATATGCTTAGAAGTTACTATATGTGAATAAATAAACTGTATAACAAAATCTGTAAAAGTACAGGGTGTAACTTTCCAAATGGTTTTCTGAAAAAAGTGGAGGCCTTGTTTAGCCGTTCACCCTAAGAAATTATACATACATTTAACCAACATCACCGGTTTTCTTCCTGCTACATAGATCTCAATCTCTACGCTAGTTTTTCTGAAGACAGTCGTTGAGAAACATGGGTATATTCATCTACGCACGGCCTAACAGATTTTAACAAACGTTGTACAATGCCTCCGAAGAAATTATTGAATGGATGAGATGAAAATTGTATGTTTGCCTCTTCGTCATTTTAATTTATGATGCCAAGTTCAGATATGTATCTCACGATGTAGCTTCATATTTTGATCCAACTCAGTCACTCTCTGCTCCCACTCGAGAATTCATAATCACCGGTACTGTACGCACTGCGCCTGCTGATGACAGATCTCCGATTTGCCCCATCAGTGACCCAGCCATCAAGGTAACCTCGCTTGTCATTATTAGGTCACCGATATTCTCTCCTCATTGTCCAAATTCATTTAATCAGAATTCCTTTACATTAGCTTCTGTCCTTAAGTACCAGAGGATCCAAAAACAGGGGCACTACTTCTGCTGAGTTAATAGTTGGAATTGAAGGACGGAGAAAAATTTGGAAAGCGCTTATTTTATGGGGTCACAAAAGCAAGCATCAGCTTGTTTTTCCTAAAGAACTGAAGGATAACATTCAGAATGAACATTTCCGTTCATCTTTTTATTATTTTGAAGTACAACACCCAAATAGGCACAAATAACTCAAATTAGCCCACAAACATAAAAAATGATGTGGTAGGAAAAACACTAATGTAGGAGTGAAAATACTTAAATAAACATGCCCATATGTGCTTAGGTAAGTGATCAATATTTCTCACCAAATAGTATTCGGGAGATCAAGTCAAGGGGAGTGAGCTGGACGGGGTATGGGGGCACGTAGGCAAGGGAAGAGTAAAGTAAACAGAGTTTAAGTTAAGAAATCTGAAGCAAAGGCACCTCTTGGCATATTCAGGCCTAGATGGGGACATAATATTGAAACGTTCTGGAAGAAAGAGAATGGGAGGACGTGGCAGGACAGGGACAATTTGCGGACCCTGTTAAAGACAGTAACTAAGTTTTCGCGTTTCATAAAATTGGTGGTTATCTTCATTGGGAGAAGGCACTATGAGCATTTCAAGAAGGGTTCTGCTCTACGGAATTAGTTAGTTAGAATAATATGGAAACATTATAGCACACTTTCGAAAACCAAACTTCAAAATCTTAAAACAATATCACATATTAATTACTCAATTTTCAATTGTACAGAGGTATAAATTTGTCTGAGTGTGGTTGCATTATTCCTTTGTAAGTATGAGAACACATCTTTGTTTGCACACATAATTTTACATAAAACAGTTTTAAAATGTTTTAAGAGTGTTTTATGTGAAATTATGTGTGCATTCGTTGGTTGATAAACTGAAGTGATTCTACAAAAAATGCACGGTGCTACAATTATATTTACATTAAGATTTATACGTCTTTGTTTGTTAAGGAGATAGCGACTATGTGTTGGTGTGATATTACTTTTCATAATGAGAAGTTCGTTTTCATCAGTAATTAGCCTCCCTACATGCAAACCAGAAGCTTTTTTTATTTTCTTTCTTTGATCAAGAAATGGTGGATTGTGCTGCCGTTGCATGTGACACACAATTAAGTACAGCAGGTTTTATCTTTACCGCTCAAGTGTAGAATTTTTAAGAATAAGGCATCAGGGCAAGAGTTTAGAGGAACAGAGTTGAGGAACAAAGGAATTTATCTTCATATTAAGATAAAATAACGGAGAAAACCCCCAAGAATTTCTATTATCTTATTGCTATCTAAAGAGTCAGGTTGAATGTTTATGCCGGATTAATTGCGTTTGGATGGTCGTGATAACACTGACTGTATTTTGGCTTGTCCCTACACGTAAGCTTCTGTCTGAAAACAAAAAAAAACTCGGTTTTAATGAACAGGCGAGACTTCAGATTAGGGATTCAAAGCAAGAGAGAACGAATTCTCTGGGAAGGATGATCCAGAATTCGTACGCATGAAGAATAACTTGACTGTATCGCGTTGGTAAGTTATTGGCACTTTTCTGCCCACTTTTCTTCCCCCCCCCCAAGTTCTCTTGCCATCACGTTTTGTTCAAATCAACTCATATTTTCTTCATATTCCTAGAATATCAAGAATTACACCCCGTCACATTGTTACAATTTTCCTCTGTCAATTTTTAACACGTTTCCTTCTCAGTTTCTGGATTAAGAGGGACCGCAATATGAACCTTGCTAATCGAGGATCATGCATATTCTAAGGCGTGTAGTGTCAATCGTCTAGTGCTCGAATACTATGATCACGGGTTCGAAACTCTTCGGAGAAAGAGGTTTGCATTCTCTTTCTTTCTTTACACCGTCGCGCAGATGTAGAGGTGTTCCGACCTACCGATTCTTCCTGCAACAGTCTAACAGAATGTCCGTCAACATTCTGAGTGTCGCAGTAGTAGATAGCTAATACGAATATTATGTTTTGTTGACCTGCACCCTTGTATAATCTTTTTCAAATGAAGCCAACTAGGTGTACACTACTTCTTGGCATATTTATTTCAACTTCTCTACATGTTTCGGGCAACTATGTGCCCATCATCAGGAGAACTTACTGTCTGGTCTGCAGACCAGACAGCCACCCATACAGAACGAAAAATACCAGTGTCGCATAGATAGAGTAAGTTCTTCTGATGATGGGCACGTAGTTGCCCGAAACATGTAGAGGAGTAGAAATAAGTATAGTAAGAAGTAGTGTACACCTAGTTGGCTTCACTTGAAAAAACTAATACGAAGTTGACTGGCCATTTCCATGTATCAAATTTTAACAATCTAACGTTAACTGCCGTTAACAATTTCGTGTTCTGAGCACAGGCACAGACTTGAATTCAAATGCCAGAACATCGCGATACTTCAAGCAGAATATTCAAAAAATTCTCTTAGTTTTGCTACAGTCCTTGGCACAAATTTTAAGGTCTTTCAGAAGTAAGACAGCATCGCAGGAGGAAGCTAGCTGTTTGTGTACGCGTATAGGCTTAACTTAAAAACTAATCAACCAACGATGAAGAAATTCGACATGAAACACGTGTCTTAAGTCACGTTACCTTACAGTGATGGTCTAAACTAAAATCACTTTTCGTAGGACCGTGATAGCTGTGACGACATGTGTCTACCGTAGGACCGTGATAGCTGAACGCATGTGACATGTTTCCACTCTAAAACACTGTATTAGTTTTATCGAAAACTAGAAATTCGTCGCTAAGACAAAATTGCAAAATGTGAACTGGCAGAGGCCATCGATTCCGTGACGAAAATTTACAAAACACTGTGAACAGAAACACGACATTCAACTGCACAGTCCACTGCTGTGTCCACACAAACAAATTACTGGCCTTACAGTGATCCACTCGAAACAAATCATTTACCATTATTTTCCTCTGTCTTCATGATTCGTTGCAAATTACGGCTCCAAAATCATCCATTCCCTCGACTTTCGTAATCACACACACACACACACACACACACACACACACACACACACAAGCCAAAAAGAAGAAAAACCCAACTCAAAAAATTAAACTCTCTTAAATAAGGAATCAATAATCAAATCAGGCAAGGTACAAGTAAGCCAAAAAGGCGACAATAATAAATGTTCCCTCAATCTAACAGATTCAACAATACGAAAAGTACTTTTTTTAAAATCTTACTGTATATATATACATATATATAGTATTGTGTGTGTGTGTGTATATATATATATATGCATATACACACACACACACACATTCACAGAATAGCGCAGAGCTGACACTGTTTGTCACACGATAATATTTTACACAATGAGAAAGGCATAAAACGAAATGGACAAAGTCTAAATGCAGAGCGAGCAGTTTATTGCTTATGTATTACTCTTGAGATATCATCTTGAAGGCGGCCTCCTTCATTTGCGAAAAACTGTCTTTAATGATTCACAAGACTGTCCACTAATTCGGCACAACAGCTCTTCATTTATGAGCGCAATTTCATCCCGAATATCGCGCTTGAGCTTCTATATTGTGCGTGGGCGATTCCTCTATACGCATACTCCCCAGTACCCCTATAGAAAGAAATCAGGGATAGTGAGGTCTGGTGACTGTACAGGCCATTGGATACCCGATATATGCGAAAATGGCTTTCGTCGCTCATTGACACGCTACGTACTCCACCGGCCCATTGTCACTGAAGAGGTTTCGAAATGACATGACGTCTTCTCTTTCTCGGCGTGCAGACTCTGCGTTCTGAAATGTGTCAGGCGACTGTGCGCCACGCTGGAACTTAGGGCGAACGGCAGGAGATCCCGCACCTCATTGTTAAGGCCTACGTATATCTGTATACATATATGGACTGTTTACAGCCTAGCTCTATAACCGTCCACAATTTAAGGAGCCACAAAGGATTTATAACGCCATTTGCATTTTCATAATCACGTGGTTTGCACTGTGACGGGCATACATTAAAATCTGGAACAAGCAAAAGACTGCAGGCAGAATCAACCACAGAATAAGACAGTCGGCACGAATTGCTCACCCCGGCTGGGCGGGCACCAGCTACAAATTATTTTCCCCCAGCTCACCAAGAGCGAGCAGGGACATAACTCCTACCATTTTCTTAATCATCTTTTGACATCTCTGTCGATTTCTGCCGTCCAAAAATTGCGTGCACCTTATAGGGCCGTGTCTGGGGGGGGGGGACAGAAGGACGCTTCATAGCCGTGGAAAAGCGACAGTGGGGTGTAAACCACCGGGAGTCACATTTTACATATCTAATTTAATGGAGCAAATCCCTTGCGTTTCTGGATAATTCAAAATCAAATCGCTTACTGTCCGTCGAACACAACTACTATTACTTACTGTGGTACAGCTACGTGTTGCAGGCCGTTTTCACCCATCATCGGGCTATCATTACAATATTGCACATTAAGGTTTAAAATTGTTGGCAAATATACACACTCTGCGGGATGCCTGTCATATATTTACAAAAAAATATGAATATAAAATTAAATAAAATTGTTAAAATAGTAAAAAAAATTGAGTAGACTAGTAGGTGGTGGTAAATGAACACTTTATTATTCAAATTATGCACAGATATATAATTCATAGATATAATTAAAATTATAAAATATTTAAAAGTGCTCTGACATGTTCCGGGTCACAGAGGATCCATCATCAGGGAGCCTTGTACAGTACTTGGCTAAAATTACAAGTATGATTCTATCGTGTCCGATGACATGGACAAGGTCGGTGTTATGGCAGCATATTGTGACCCGTTTTGTGTGTGTGTGTGTGTAGTTCACTGTATATAGGAAGGTACTCGAGTGCCTTCATATACAGTGAACTACACACACACACAACGGGTCAAAATATGCTGCCATAACACCGACTACGTCCATGTCAACGGACAAGATAGAACCATATTTGTTATTTTAGCCAAGTGCTATATAAGGCTCCCTGACGATGGATCCTCTGTGACCCGGAACATGTCGGAGCACTTTTAAATATTTTATCATTTTAATTGTATCTACGAATTATATATCTGTGCATAAGTTGGATAATAAAGTGTTCATATGTCATTGATGCACGGTGCAAACCTGAAGGTGGTGGTAAAGTTATGAGTCGTGTAGGATGTGTGATGGTGAAGTTAAAATATTAAATCATGCATTTTTAAACTTACTGTACAAATTTCTATTGATATCCTGATGATGGTCGAAAAGACCGACACACGTAGCCACATGAAAATAAAGAAGAGTAGTTGTGTTTGACGGACAGTCAGCGATCTGTTTTGGAACTTCCATATCTACTACAAGAATGCACAGCCGAGTATAGCCAGCGTCACGGCTCCTCGGAATGGTGGGTTAGGGTAAGACCATGAACTGGAGCAGAGGATCGTGACACCGGGTGGTGAGCTACCCGAACTTCACAACTGTCCACAACACAGCTTCCCCAATATTCACTACGTATTCATGGTTTTGGCATCTGGAGTGGGTCGCAGCTTCAGACCGGCAACGATCGATTCCTTCGTCGCGTCATCAATCACGCGGTTCCAGCGCGGACGCAACCGGTCTTCATGTGTATCAAGGCAGGCGTGAAACTTCGTGTCTGGAAATCTCCTTAATTACATCAGCGTTGCGGCAGCTCTCCTGCCCGATACATCTACTACGCACTAAGCACTTGGTCAAACAGGACTGATCCTCCGACCGGCCGACCAATCTACCGACCGACGAAGGCGCGTTGATGTCAACCGGCATCCTCGTGCCTGCCCGCGCAGAACACCAGCACGTTTGCGAACACGAGTTTTTCAAAACGAGGCTTTTTCGAAGATGAATTACTCGAAAAACTGATTTTTCTAACGTCATATTTTTTTTTCGAAATATGAGTTGTATTGGTACATATTATATATTCTTTCTCAAGTATGTTCTCAGAGTAAAATCTTTTCGAATGACAATTCTACAAAACGTAAAACTGTAATCAGTTGCTTATTTTAAAACGCGATGTTTATATTAACAAGAATTAAAAGAACAGTTCAATTCTGAGTGGTCTGAATTGTAAAATGATCAATAGCTAACAACGTAATGTGCGCCGTAAAAAACAAAAACCATAATTTTGCATCAAATACCTGTTTGCAATTTGCGTGTCGAAATGCGCGATGATACCTCGAACAACAGAAAACCATTGAAATTTAGGGTACTTTAATCAATGAAATATTAATTAGGCCTACGTAACTTAAAAATTAAATTTAAAGTAACTATTGCTCTTAGGACGAATAGATAACCGAAACAAAATATTGGTCAATTGACATCACGAGGTAACCACTACTGGTAACATTAATTTCTCCAGCTGTCCTATTATTTGTACTAGGGAATGGAAAGAATGCCTTATGTGGGGACAATTTTCTTTATAGATTTTTAATTCCAGTCAGGTAAGAAGTTCTTTACTTAGTCTTTATCAAATGAAGCCAACTAGGTGCACATTACTTCTTAGTGTGTTTACTTCAACTTCTGCTGCAGCAGACCAGACAGCCACCCATACACAGTGAAAAATATCAGTGTCGCATAGATATAGTAAGTTCTCTTGATGATGGGCACATAGTTGCCCGAAACATGTAGAGAAGTTGAATTAAACATACTAAGAAGCAGTGTGCACCTAGTTGGTTTCATTTGAAAAAGACCATACAGTGATGCACGGTCAAAAAACACAAAACTCTTTAGTTAGTTTCCATACACGCATTATTCTAACAAACCTCCAGTGGCATAAAAAACAAAAAAGTTCCCTGTATCCAGTGTCAATAGCCATCGACACGTGCAATCCTTAAGCACCATAATTAGACTACTCATTCACTAACTAAAAACTAAACTCCGTGGCCTTAGTCCGCACGCGAACTATACCGACAGAGTGGCCGCCGCCGGTCGGCGAAGTTAGTGCCAACTTTTGCGGATAGAGGGGTGTCACGTGGTAAGCGCAACGGGTCCCCACAGCCGTTAATCTCTGTTTTCTAGACCTGGAGCCGCTACTTTTTT
>Ga0123353_10016533_pt1 | contig 10789 bp, 7 predicted proteins | sample TergutLab28metaG_3_FD_92763 | JGI IMG/M metagenome (GOLD analysis project Ga0123353, IMG submission 92763) | Labiotermes labralis P3 segment gut microbial communities from Petit-Saut dam, French Guiana - Lab288 P3 | ecosystem: Host-associated > Arthropoda: Insects > Digestive system > Gut ... | reverse complement strand
CTCTCTCTGCAGTCTTGAAAGTCAAAAACCTATATTTGATCAACCAGTATAGAAGAATTATACGGTTTATAATAAAGCTATTGAGATGAGGATATGTATTCTGGACAACCAGACATATAAGACATTCATGTGAAGTATGTTTGTGGTGTGTAGCATCCCCTGTTTTTCAGAAGAAGTCAAATGAATTTTCACTCAGTCAACACAACCCGCTGTTACTGACAAATGAATTCCTTTGTTTTACAATAAAATGCTACACTGTGTGGCTAATGTTAGAGCTATCATGAGGTTAATCTGTTATCCAAATACTGTAGATTTTTAAAGAATATTGTAAGGTATACCAAGTAATTACAAAAGGAAAACTGTATACAGTAATGTAATGTAAGGAATATCCTCACTGTATCTTTATAATAGATTAGATTTGTTATAAGCTGAAACATCTAGCATAAAACAAACCATTTTATAGACAAATAAAAGAGAGTTGTGTTGACTGGGTAAAAATGTGGCTTGTGAAGTACGTAGAGACAAGGCTGTGGGCTGGACAGCTGAGGAATCATGGGTTGGTTCCCAGCAGCAGCAAGAGATTTCTCTCTTCACTGTATCATCTGCACCAACTCTGGGTTGCACTGAGCCTCCTATTCAGGAGATACTAGCGGTAAAGAGACTGACTGCTCACTGCCAGTAAGCGCCAAGCTTCAGAATGAGTGTACCTATACATCAACTTCCCTATATTCCTTTATGGTTTGCATAGGAACATTTTTGTCTCTACCATTGCATCCTGACAAGATAACCAAATTCTACTGTTCTGACAAATATTCAGAGCTCTTGTTATTTTGATTCTAAATTCATATCAACCAAATGATAAATGAGAGAGCATTTTCAGATTCTGAGAAAATTTACATGCATTACTTCATTAAATTATGCTAACTTACATTACATTAAGTCATTGCACATACAAACATGCTGTTACTTCTTTATTCTGGCTTACTGTATCAGTACAAAACTGAAAATCAGATTATACCATCTGCATGATTTCTGTACTTAATGCTTCAGTATAATAGTCACCAGTGTTGATTTAGGCGCACAAGGTGCCTGGTTTGAGTTCAGGCTTCTGTGACTGCATTTTGTTGGAGTTTTTCTGCAAAGCTAGTGTTTCAGTTTTCTTGTCAATGTAATTGCACCAGTGCTTTGTACCCATATTTCATTCATCTTCCACTTGCAAATAGAATTTTAGTAACCGGCAGCATCATTAAATGAAACACTTACTCTGTCTTTCTGCGGCCCTTTCAGGTAATGCCTGAAGAGTACATTACTGTTGTTTCCCTCTATATTCCCCATTCCATTCCATACATAACACTGTAATTTCTTTTTACTAAAGGTCATACGTGTTCATGTCCATAGTCTGGGCCTCATTAAGTAGAGGTTGGCACCATGGCTGTCATAAAAAGTCAGCATCTGAAATATTTGATATACCCTTACTTGCTTTTTGCATCTTGGCATTTCACTGAACAAACCTGTAAAGGAATATTGAGAAAATCTTCGAATATTTTCTTTCGATTAGAGTATTGTTGGGTCACATAGTTTTGAGTTGTTTTTATTGTGCAAAATAAGACTAGAAGGTGTTAAAGTCATTATAATTTCATATTTCTGTATCTGTATTACTTACTGTCCAAGAAAATGAAGGTGTAAAACAATTATTAATATGTTACAATGGTTTGAGTTTATTTTTATTGTCATATCACACAGTGCATATCATTTACTGTCCAAGAAATTGCATATATGCAACATAAATATTCATTTACTGAAGTTGTATAATTCTAAAAGTTTTGAAACTTGGGGAATTTCTGGCATTTTCTGCACATAACACATTTTAAATTACCTATGGTAACTTGTGTGAATACATGAAAAAAACACCCTTAGAAATTAATTTTATATATTCAGGCAGTTAGGAAATTTATTGAATTTTTAAGACATGTTAAATAATCTCTGTATTGTTCTTCACAATCCCATTTATTTCATATGTTTGTTATCTGTTTCTGTTCAAATTATATGTTTGTCATACACAGTGCACTACAATTTAAATACAGAACAGGTCTTGTCATTATTTATTTCATGCATTTTTATTGAATTAAACGGTTCATTCCTGACACCAACAACTGCACCTTTTATATATACAAATACAATCTTATATCACTCCTACATGTTTTGGTGTCATGCCATCCTCAGTGAGTTCTACACCAATATCTAAAAGTTACTAAAATATAACGGATTACAAAAGTAATTCATATTATGTTACGGTATTCTTGCAGCTAATGTAAGCATATGGTTTTCACAAACTGTGCCTAAAATACGAGGGTTATCGAGAGATTAAAGATCCAAAACATTTGGGAGGGGAAGGGAAATCACCGCTGTTAAAGTTTTAGACCATCCCACTCACAGCCCAGACCTCGCTCCCAGCAATTTCCATTTATTTTGCATTTAAAGAAACATCTGGCTGGCCAGAAGTATCAAAAAGATGAAGAGGTGAAAAATGAAGTCACTACGTGGTTGCATTCGTAGGCGGCAGAGTTCTACGACATCAGAATGCCAAAACTCGTACCCAGGCTAAATTAATACCTTGACAAAGGTAATGATTATGTTGAAAAATAGCTAAAGGTGTTTGTTAAGAGTTTTTCACCCGATTTTGTTTGTAAGTATTTTAAAAAAATTTAATTGTGTATGTATCTTTACTATCTGGATGTCATATGTAGTAGTTTTAAAAGTACAATATATTAGAACAATAAAATAGTGATATTTATTATGGTATTTTCATTGAATATGATTAAAAAGCTGTGTGTTATTTTGTTGTAGTTTGTCTTTGTATACAAACATGTTTAATCCATTATGGAACTTGTATTATATTATACTATTTTAATCACAGTTTGAGAAATCTACATTTTTTTCATTAGCTGCAAGAATGATGTAATATAACATGAATGACTTTTGTAATATGTTATATTTTAGTAAGTTTCAAATTTTGGTGTAGATCTTGCCTGAGGGTGGCGTGTCACCGAAACATGTAGGAGCAATATAGGGCTGTACTTGTATATATATCAAAGATGCATTTGTTGGTGTTATGAATGAAAACTTTAACTGAACCAGTTGTTTCAAGTTTAAATACTGTCACTACCAGACTGCGTGATTTCAGAACAGTAACACTGAGACATTAAACTAGTGTGTGCTTATTGCATGAGTCTACAAGATCGGCAGGTACAATGTAGGAAGATTCTGCTGTGTTGTTGTAATATTATCGTAAGGCTTAATTGGCATTATGTTGTATTTCAGTGTATATTGTGCACATGTTACGGAAACTGGAAAGGTCATCATTACTGAAGGTGCATGTCTTCACGTAATATTTACTATGTATCCAGTACCTCATCATCTCTAGAATCGTATTTCAGTGCAGGAATGCGAACATTGTATAGGTATGGGATCTTTTGTCCAGAATGCTTGGGACTTGGGAGTTTTCTGGATAAGGGGATTTTCTGTATTTTGAAGCAAAATGCTTAAATCTACTAAAACTAACGAACTGCATGGAGGAGCATCCCTGAGAAGCTAACAGATGCATAGCTAGTCAAGAAATCCTCCACATTTTATGGACCTGAAAGTTTGTTACCACATTCACAAGCCCCCACCACCTGTTCCTAACCTCTGCCAGAACAATCCAACTTCTTCAAGATCCATTTTAATATTATCGTCCCACCTACACCCGGGTCTTCCAAATGGTCTCTTTCCATCAGACCTCCCCACCAAAACCCTGTATGCACCTCTCCTCTCCCTATACATGTGACATGTTCTGCCAAACTCATTCTTCTTGATTTTATCACCTGAATAATATTTAGTGAAAAGTGCAGGTTATAAAGCTCCTTTGTTATGTATTCTTTTCCACTCCTCTGTTACCTCGTCCCTCGTAGGGCAAAATATTCTCCTCAGCACCCTATTCTCGAACAGCCTGTGCTCCTCCCTCAGTGTGAAAGACCATGGAAAATTGTTTACTATCCATCCAGCAAAATTCTCTTTATTTAGGTACAGCTACATGATTCATTTGTAACATCCATCATTGGGCCTTCAATACAGTATTTTTAAGTAAGGTAAAATGCAATACAAAAGTATTCAATCTGTGGGATCCTGAAAGTTTCAATAATTGTCACATTATAAAGTTGTATAAAACTGGTCGTAAACTAGATGGCACTTGTAAAACTATAAGTCGTCTTAAGATGTGTATAAGTGAAGTTAAGTTAAATGATAAAGTTATTAAAATGAGATTTACATATACAAGAATTAGGTCAAGGCATCAGCTATGTGATAGGATGTAGAACTGATGGTGTTATATATATATATATATATATAAAACGTGTTTCGTTATGCAGCACCTGACACACAAGCTGTAAGGTGCTGCGTAACTAAACACACTGATACTACCACTACACACTTGATACTAATGAGATCTTTATATTTAAACGCATAATAATAAAAGGATGCATTTCAAGATAAAGGCAGATGTATGATATAAGCTAAAACATCTAGACATCTGTATAATGCCAACATTACCATTCTGGTGTAATGTAAGTTTTATTTTAATAATTTTATCTTAGAAATGAATATTTTAACTTTACTGATACACATCTTAAGACAATTTATAATTTTAAAACTGCCAGCTAGTTTACAACCAGTTTTTACAGCTTTATAGAATTTTACATTGCAACAGTTATTGTAAACTTGAGGGATCCCAAAGGGTGACTACACTTGTATTATATTTTACCTTACTTTTAAATACTGTATTGCTGTCCTGATGACGGTCGTTAACGACTGAAGCATGTATCTGTATCTAAATAAAGAAAAGTAGTTGTGTTCAATGGGTAGTAAATGTTTTGCCTTTGAATGTTCCGTAAACACCACGGGATGACCTCCATTAAATGAGAGACCAAGCCCTCACCCATACAAAATACAGGCAGAACTACAGTTCTGCAGATCTTCATCTTTCTATTTTGCAATAGCAAACAAGACGAGATTCTGCACTGAGTGATCGCAAGCATTCCCTGACTTCAGTCTGCTCTTCATTTCTTCATGAAAGGAATTTTGATTTGTCAGGGTTGTTCCCAAATATCTGAACTATTCCACCCCTTGAAAGGATTTATTACCTGCTTTTATGTTGTGATTTTGTCCTGCCTGCTGGTCTTGAAACATGACCATATTCTTAGTTTTCTCAGCATTCACTTCTAGGTCAAGCTCCTTACTAGCAGTAACTAAGGCACCCATGTTTTTATGTAATAGTATGTATGCTTCTATCCAGTATATTAACATCATCAGCATAAATCAGGTGATGCATACTATTTAATTTCAAGCCCTCTTGGTGTTCCTGAACCTTCCTAATGACAAAGTTGAAAAAAAATGGTGATAAATCATCTCATTTCAAACCATTCTTAATGGAAAACATGTCAGACAAGTGTACGCTTGCCAGGACTCACCTATATTTTTCATTCAGACACATTCTTATTAATTAGCCTTACTAGTTTCATACATAGGTGTACTAAAATCAATGAGAATAAACAAGACCTCCCTCCTAACTGAATTATAGGCTTTTCCGAAGTCTATAAATAGCTAATAACTGCCACATTGTATTCCCATTTTTTCTCAAGTTTTGGATCAACACAAAATATATGATCAGTAGTTGACCTGTTTTTTCAAAATCCACACTGGTGATCCCCAGTGATTTCTTTGTATGGAGTTAACCTTGACAGAAGGATGTTAGATAGATTTTAATACATAGTTGACAAATGTGATGTGCCTTGTCAATCACTACAGTGTTTTATCACCCTTCTTATAAATAAGTACAATGATTGACTCCTTCTACTGCTCAGGCAATTCCTCATTATTCAAAATGGAATTAATTGTATGGATCTCAAAATGAATTGTCCTTCCTCCTGCTTTAATCAATCTGCTGGAATTTGATCAATACCTGGTGATTTGTGTATTTTATAGCTTTCAGTAGCCATCTCAGACACTAGTTGTTCCACTATATGACTATATGTATATCAGTCTGCCTAATATCATTAACCTCATAGACACACAAATCTACTGAAACATATTTAGAAAAAATAAAATAAAAATAAAAAGTGTCTTACCTGCAAAATGAAGATGTTTAGTTAAAATCACTTACAAAGTACCATCTGAGGAGATGCCAGGAATATCTGAAGAAGGGAGAGCTGCAGAAACACAGGTACGAGCTGTTGTAGGTTAAGGCTTGAGCTTAGAAGAAATGTTCTTTAATTTTATAGACTGATATAATTTGTTCCTCTGTTCCACACAATAAATCAGTCTGTTGGTAAAGCTTTTCACTGTCAACAGAAACATCTGTTTCCACAGTGAAATTGTTTATTGCTATCACTGTATCATGTAAATTCACAATCACACCATATCACATATTTCAGTCATCTGAAGGGAGAATGGAGCATCACTGTCAATAATGAGGCAGTTTTTGAGTGTCATCAAATGACTTGATGCCTGGACATGACAGAACTTCAACATACTGCAACTCTCCCACAACTGTTTTTGCTGCAATATTCTGCAGTGAAAATAGTTCTGGCCATATCAAAATAATGGGGATACCCACAAGTTATGCTATCCATGAATCAAATTATCTTTAACCTTTTCCCATGCTGTTGTGGCATTCCAAATGGCATCTTTGATGTTGAAAGTACTTTTAAATTCCTTGACAATGATTTATTTATTGCGCTTGAGCAACATTTCATGTGAACATTCACCCTCATGTGACTTACCAGACAAGAATACCTTAGTTAAGTGGCTGGAAGGATGTAAACATAGGTGCCAAGTTAACAGCAAGCATATTACCTTTGAGAAGTTTCTGCAATGGAGCACTGAACAGTTATGTACAATGAACACAACTTGGTTAACACTGGTGTGTCCTGTCCAGTGTGCCCTAACTTCATGAACAAAGTGGTTCTCAAGCCAGACCAGGAACATTGCCTGCATATGTAAATGGAAAAACTCTTCAACACCTTTCAATGTGCACAAATTACTGTTGCTATCAATAACAAGCAAACTTCATTTCTGTGTCTCTGCTGCATTTGAATATATAAGCTCATTTAGTCTTCCTTTTGAATCTAAAACCACTTGGTGCAGACTTCTGAGGTGTTAGAACTGTGTTCCATGGAAGATACAATCAAATGGAGGAGGTTTCAGAGGAATTACATGCCTGCTGTGTTGCCAGGTGCTCATCAGTATCTGATTTATTGGACTTTTCCAAACAGGCTTCAGCAGCATCATAATTGATCTATGCTTTCTCAGTGCATATAGTGAATATATGAAGTTCAATTTCATTTCTTCAATTTCCTGTACCAAATTCATGAAAAATTTGCAAGGGAATGAGACTTTACTGTGTAATATTATTGCATGGATCATGGTAAAGAAATGAGTAAGTGGGAAATTGTCACTGCAGTGCTGTGGCATCCATTCCATCAATTTACTTTGCCCACAAGAACATACTTTGCTTTCCTAGCTGACATTTGTTCATCACCATCAATGTAAAATTTCAACATTCCCCCCCCCCCCCTTCAAATAACAGATGGTGGATAAACCATCATATTTTTCACACAATGACTTCAGAGAGGTGCCTTTATCTAGATGTTTTAGTTCCTCTACTTCCTCCTTTATACTAAGTGACACACACTTCCTATTTGCACTGATCACATCTGATGGTCTTCCTGGAGGCCTTTTGATATACTGTTTAGGGGTATGCAATAAAAAAAGGGCTAAATATACAGCAGAAATACACGTGGGACCCATAAAAGCTTTCCATTAAAATGGTTTCTAGTGGTAATGGTACTGTAGAATGTGCTGTGAAAAAATGTGCTGGTGCCAATTTTAAATTTATTTGTACAGTCAAATTCTGAAGCATTCTGGATGCTGGAACACTGGATAAAAGATCCCATACTGTATTACACATGAACACTGTGTATTCCACACAAATCTTTATTAGAGATATAATGTACATCACATTTTTAAGTGGTCATTGTCAGTAAGCAGAGTTTCCCATTTCTCAGATGATGGGTTAGATGGAAGCACCCAGCCCACAGGAATGGAAGATGACATCACAACCCCTGGGGAAGCCATAAACTTGTCCCATGAATGCCTGCAACATGATCAATACTAATATAGCACAAACCATGTTACTTTCTATTCCTGTCAGAATTTCAAACTGTCGTATAGCTGGACAGTTACGAAGCAAGCTTTGATATTTATTCCACTCTTCCTCTTATTTTTAGTGGTATCTGTATTTACTCAAACATGTTTTGAAAACTGCCAAGCAATTTTATTAAAAATAGATAACTCTTATTTTCTGGCCATCAGAACTGTTTGTGAGTGGTGACAAGCAAAATTGCTTAACTTGATAATATTCCACACACACATAACTATGTAAAGAATGTCTATATATAAATAAATAAATATATATATGTGTGTGAGTGTGCGCTAGAAGTGTCACATTCTTTAACACTTTGAGTGCCAGCATCTACCCAACAGATGCAAAAATAAGTACTACAATTGTCAGTTTCCTGCACACATGGTACATAATTCAGCTCATGGTGGATGGAATTGGTGTACACACACACACACACATATATATGTACATATCTTTGGGACATATAGATATATATACACACACACACACCAGTTTCATCTACCACATACTATATATACAGTGTCCTAAAGACATGTTTGCATACTGTAAATGATGATAACACATACAGAAGTGATATTATTGCAATGATGTATTAGCAAGGTGTGAGATAACAAATGAGCATCACACTGTCATCTCTGCAATTACCGTTTAAGCAATGAAAGTGGATTCTGAAGTTGTAATGGAAAATGGAGAATGTTGCTGCCTCTGGAACACCATCACTAATATGCAAAACAATTACAAGGCCATGTAAGAATTTTGAGAAAGGTAGAACAGTGCAAAATGTCAACAATGGCCAATCTAGAAGACCTTGCAGTGCAGCATGCAATAAAACTGTTAGGATAGTGACAGGCCTTCACACAATATGTAAGGCCATCCATGTTGCCATGAGACTGGTGTCCTTAAAACCATTATTCAGCTCATTCTGCAGCATTAGAAGTGGCAACCATACATACCAAGATGGCACGATGCTAATGAATGATGATGATCCAGAATGTTGAATGGAACATTATGAGGGTTTTAGCATGCGTGCGTGCTGGAAGGGAATCTTTTCTTGATTTATTTGGTCTGATGAAGCCACTTTTAAACTTAATGGTACTTGCACAACTGTACGTACTGGGCCACCAAAAATCCAGGCACAACATAAGAACGAGCAGTTAGTCTACAAGGGGGTGTCAATGTGGTGCGTTCTGTCTTCCAGAGGATTGATAAGACCAGTTTTCTTTGAAGTAACAGTCACAAGTACTGCCTGCTTATCAATGCTACTGGACTAGACTGTACCTTCCATCACCATTTTGTTTTATTCCGAAGTTGGTAAGCTACCACATTACGGCAATGATGGCAAATATTTTCTCCACCTTTCATTTTTCTGCTAAATGGACAGGGTCTAGTATCCACCAAATCACCCGTCAGTCTATTAACCCTTAGCCGCCGAACGACATATATATGTATATATATGTCACACAGTGAGCCCTTTAAAGAGCCAAATGGCCACTCCGGCGTCAAAGGGTTAATGTTGGGCTACTGTAAAGAATGCTGTGTAGCTAAAAGTCAACAACAGTGCAGTACCTGAGGCACAAAACTGAAATTTCCTGTACCACCATACCATTCCCCTACACACAACAGTATACCTCTCTGCTGCATGTCATCAACAAGCACATCTGAAACATTCAGGGGTGCAGCAAAACAGTGGATTAATATCTCTCTGCTTTACTTGTTGATATTTAATTAAATGTGTATACTGAAATACTGAAACCAACAAGGTACAATTTTCAGAAAATATTTATGATCCGACACGTTATGGCGTAACTGCCGCCCTCACGGATCATAGTTATACAGGAGGAAGATTACAAGACCATTACATATAAAACTGCTGAAGAGAAGTGTAGGATGGTATACATAAAGTGACAATACAAATATTAATCTGTTTAGATAATCGATTTTCTTATGGATCACTCATAAACTGACTTTCTCACTCTCACTCACACACACACACACAATCTATTGATGGGTAAGGTAAAGAAGTAGAACCAAGTTTTTTAAAATGTATGATAAGATGGATTGCTGATAATATGCTGTAGCGGAGTGGGATAGATCAATCTCCAGCCAGCCAAATTACAATATATTTGTGCATGATTGCAATCATATTTACATTTTCTTCCTGGTCTACTACTATGACACTTGTTATGCTGCAACACGTCAGACAATAAGCGAACATTTTCTGAAAACTGTCTGCTCTGGGTTTTACTATCTCATTATATGGATTTACTTGGTAGCAATGTGTTACAAAAAATTGTGAAAATATTTTTTGGCAGACACTGTACATATACATAACTCCTTTTGTATCCTGTCACACGTTTATGGTAACATTTTTTTAGTGGGTACCTGATTGCAATAAATGCATCCACATCCTGTTCTGCTGCCTTGTAGAAGCTGCTGCATGTTTCTTGTTTCCCAAACAGCAATGTCTTCCACTCAGTCAATATCTGTTTGTCTTGTGATATCTCTGACTTTGTCCGTTCCACAACAGCCTCATCCAACATTACTCGTAAGCCT
>Ga0123353_10016532_pt1 | contig 10789 bp, 7 predicted proteins | sample TergutLab28metaG_3_FD_92763 | JGI IMG/M metagenome (GOLD analysis project Ga0123353, IMG submission 92763) | Labiotermes labralis P3 segment gut microbial communities from Petit-Saut dam, French Guiana - Lab288 P3 | ecosystem: Host-associated > Arthropoda: Insects > Digestive system > Gut ... | reverse complement strand
TAAAGAGTAGTGATTTTATTTATAATGTCATAGCTTGTTTTGAACAAAACCCCAGGCTAGGCTTTCTCTCGACTCCGGTACCGTATGCTTCGCATTACTTTACAGCCGGCGCATTATCCTGGGTGGGCAATTTTGAGGCAACCAAAGATCTGGCTGATAGGTTGAGTCTGGACTGCAAACTATCATCTAAAAATCAGCCTTTTGTACTTGGTAACTCATTTTGGTGCCGAAGTGACGCCTTAAGGGCATTATTCGATTATAGTTGGGATTATGATTTGTTTTCTCACGAGCCGATGCCTGATTACGGAACAATTAGCCATGCGCTGGAAAGAATCTACCCTTTTGTTGTGCAGCACGAAGGATACTATAGCGGGCTTCTGTTTAACGAAGAATATGCATCATTATACTTAGTTAATTATCAATATATGCTGACAAACTTTATTTCTGACTATCATGCTTCAACTGGTTTATCGTTATATAGTGATGATGATATATCCGACATTCAACAGATCAAGGATTTTTGCCGCAATTATGAAAAGATTTATATCTATGGCGCGGGATATTACGGTCGTCACTACCTCGGCTTGCTTGATAACGGAGTTATTGACATTGCGGGATTTGTTGTATCCGACGGTCATCGAAAATGCGATCATATAATGGATAAGCCTGTACTCGAGCTGAGTGAACTGGTTCCGGATTCGGCAAACGGAATAGTGATAGCGGTGAGCGGATCGCCCCAAAAAGAAGTTCTGTACGAACTTGACAAGCGCGGCTTTACGGAGGCATACAATGCGGTAGCGAAATAAAACCGAGGGGGAACTGACAATGAAGTGGCGCAATAAAGGACACGAGTTTGATTTTCACATCGATTATTATAAGAAAACCAAGGTCATATACTTTTATGGCTGCGTTTATAACAAAGCATTTATTGATTTATTAACGTGGGCGATAAAAAAAGTTAATAATGGAAGTTTAGATGTAGATTTTATCTTTGTTGACCGGGACATTGAAAAACAGAACAAACCGTTTTGTGGATATCCTGTAATATCGCCAGAGTTGTTTATTGAACAATTCATCAATAAAAATGACATAGTGATCACTTTCGTTTCCGACAATTCATTGCGCGCGCTATTGAGCCAACTGCTCGGGTTGTCCATATTTGAACGAAGACTCAATCTTTTCACTGAATATGAGTTCTTCAGATATGCAACGGTTTTTATTTGGTCAAGATATAATAAACTATATCTTCATATGGTCGATGTGTTTATATCATCCCATTGCAATGTTAATTGTAGGGATTGTTGTATACAAGTGCCACGAGGGCAAAAACGTATGACCAGTTTTGAAAACCTGACAAAAAACATAGACGCGCTATTGTCCTTTGCGGATTATGTGGGCTTCTTATTGTATGGTATGGGGGACGGGCTGATATATCATAGCTTAGACAAAGTATTTGATTATACCGGCCTTAGCTATGGTGACAGAGTTTACAAACAAAGGGTTGTTACAAATGGGACTATTTTACCAAATGAAGCTGTATTAAGCGCTTTGCATAGGAACAATGTCAATGTTGTTGTGGATGATTATCGTGAAAACATTCCATTGGCAAGGGAAAAATTCCCAAAGGTAATAGAAACCCTTTCCCGAAAGTGTATTGACTATGAAATTTTGCTTAGGGAATACTGGGAAGATTTTCAGTTTGGCAGTTATGACAACTCGCATTTAGACACAACACAGCTTACTGCGTTCATGTCAGAATGTATAAGTGGCTGTAGAGGCTTCCCTTTTTGGGGGTATGATCCGTCAAAAGTCTTCTCTTGTTTGTTTCAAACAGTTTCCAATCACTTGAAACTGGTTGATGAAACAGAAGATGACTTTATAGACTGGAGTCGCATCACAAAAGCAGAGTTTATCGAATTTGTTTTAGGTTACACGAATAAGGGCTATTTGTCTGCTTGCACAAAGTGCTCAGGTATTTTCGAAGGAAGAACAGCAAGAAGGATCCCCGTTGCTATACAGGAAAATGCGGATGAGAGGATAAAAACAGAATGAATACGATTATAATCTTTGGCGCAGGGATGTGTGGGAAAAAGTACTATAAGTATCTTACCCGGTTTTTGGGAGTATCTCAGCAGATTTTCTTTTTTGACAGCGATCCGATGAAACAGGGGTCTGATATCGACGGGGTAAAGGTCTTAACAACAGCAATGATTGGTAGCGTGGACAAATCGTGCGCTTGTGTAGTTATATGTAACTTTAACGTTACCTTCATTGACCAAATGGTAGAAACTGCACTTCATGCAGGGTTTCGTCAAGAAGACGTATACATAAACTACGATTATTATTGTGCCGTGCCACTAACAGAATTTTGGAGAATAGCCGAAATTTTACCATCGCCGGCTTTGGAGCGTTATAGAAAAGAATACCCATCAAACCAAATCGGTGTTGATATCTTTAAAGGCGAGTGGGCTGCGGAATTTCCATCAGAAAGCGGAGTTGTAACAGGCGGATATGCGACCGATGTATTTAATGACACAAGGTTGAACTGGGCGCTTTCCGAGTTAGGCTCGATTGAAGATAAAAACATACTTGAACTTGGGTATCTTGAGGCTTTTCATACTTATATGCTCGAAAAAGGGGGTGCGCAGTGCATCACTTGTATAGATGCAAACACGCATTCATACATGAAGTCGCTGATTACTAAGGAAGTAATGAAAATAAAAAAAGCGAGATTTCTCTGCGGCGACTTTGTGCGCTATCTTGAGGAGTGCGGGGATATTGAGTATGACCTGATCGTGGCGTCTGGCGTCTTGTATCATATGGAGAACCCGATAAGGTTGTTGTGTGATATATCGATGCATACAAACGCAGTTTACATTTGGACCCATTGCTTTACAGATGATTTTGGCGCAAGCACAACGAATAATTTTCTGACAAACACTTATATAGAGTATAACGGCTACGGGTGCATAGGATATAGAAATGAGTATGGCTCAGCCTTACAAGGAGCGGGCTATATGGGGGGAGGGCAGCCATATAGCTATTGGTTGAGGCTTGAAGATATAGTAGAATGCTTAAAGTATTTTGGCTTTAAAGCAATTAAAACTAATGAAATGGATAATACTACGAAGAATGGCCCATCCATATGCATTCTAGCCAAAAAAAACTAAGCTGATCAATATGGAAAGGTGAAATCGAGGTAAAACTATATGAAGATAGAAAATACATTCATCAACGGACTAAAAATAGTATCACCTGATGTTTTTGGGGATAATCGCGGTTGGTTTTTTGAGTCATATTCCGAAAGGAAGTTTGGCGAGAATGGCATAAATATAACTTTCGTACAAGATAACCACTCTTTTTCTGCTAAAAAAGGTACGTTAAGAGGACTTCATTTTCAAAACGACCCTATGGCTCAGGCAAAACTAGTGTGGTGTACACGGGGCGCGTTGCTTGATGTTGCCGTGGATTTACGCTCTGATTCGCCAACGTATAAGAAGTGGTTTTCCATTGAACTGACTTCAGAGAATAAAAAACAGTTGTTGATCCCAAGAGGCTTTGCACACGGATTTTTGACGCTTGTTGATAATACCGAAGTTCAATACAAAGCCGACAATTCTTACTCAAAAGAGCATGAGCGTTCTATCAGGTATGATGACCCTGAACTTAGCGTCGATTGGGGAATCATGGGCGAGTTAATATTAGCCGAAAAAGATAAAAACGCGCCATTTCTAATAGATACGGATGTTGCTTTTTAATAAATTGTAGGAAGACTAAGCTTTGTCAGGGAATGGGGTTGCAAGTTCATTACTTTTATCCCTGAATTATGCATATTTTGAGGATGTTTCTATGAAAATACTATTGACCGGCGCAAAAGGTATGCTCGGGACAGACGTTGCCGAGAGATTGACAGATCTTGGGATAGACTTTCTCGGAATTGATAAAGAAGAACTGGACATTACCAATGAAACTGCCGTTAATAGTTATATTACGGAGTATAGACCAAGCGTAATAATCCACTGCGCGGCATATACCGCAGTGGATCTTGCTGAAACTGAGCGCGAACTTGCGTATAAAATCAATGTTGACGGCACAAAAAACATTGCGCAGGCAGCGGCGGATACAAATGCCAGGTTACTGTATATAAGCACAGATTACGTTTTTGACGGGCAGAATAGTGAGCCGTATGAGGTAGAATCACTCTGTAAGCCGATTAATTGGTACGGGTATACAAAGCATAAAGGAGAGGAAGCGGTAGCGGAATATTTGTCTGAGTATTTTATAATTCGCACATCATGGCTGTTTGGAAGAAACGGGAACAATTTTATAAAAACTATGCTCAAGCTGGCAGAAACAAGAGACGAAATCAGCGTAGTATGCGACCAAACAGGAAGCCCGACTTTTACTGTTGATTTAGCGGTCCTGTTGTGCGATATCGCACAATCAGATAAGTGCGGCAAATACCATGTAACCAACGAGGGGTTCTGTTCGTGGGCTGAACTTGCCCAGGAGATCATGAATATTCGCAATCGTCCGTGTAAGGTGAATTTCATAACAACAGAACAATACCCAACGAAAGCGCAACGCCCAAAAAACTCCCGGCTTTCAAAGAGATCACTGGATGAAAACGGTTTTATGCGGTTACCTGATTGGAAAGATGCGTTGGAACGATATTTGAGTCGGTAGATAGAGGATTATTACGGTGAGATATGGGTACCCGTCAAGAAGGTGTAGGAGGAGCCTATAATGCTGCATACGATCAAAAACGAATATGTTTCTATTGAAGTCAATGAGCTGGGCGCTGAACTGAGTTCTGTTGTATATGCGGGCAAAGAACTCCTATGGCAGGGGGACGCCAAATGGTGGACCGGGCGCGCACCGATCCTGTTTCCCGTTGTCGGGAAGCTTAAAAACGGAGCGTATGTACACAACGGGAAGAAGTATATTCTGAAAAACAACCATGGTTTTGCGAGGCGGAGCGAGTTTACGCTTGTGGGCAAAACTGAGGATACAGTCACTCTTTCTTTGCGCGACAACTGCGATACGAGAAGCGTATATCCGTTTGGATTTGAGCTTAGGATCACATACAAACTTTCAGGGCGGTCGATACATACCTGTTTTCAAGTGAGGAATAGGTCATCCGGGGATATGTTCTTTTCGCTCGGGGGACATCCGGCGTTCAATTGCCCGCTTGATTTGGGTGAGGTTTTCGAGGACTACGAGATAGTGCTAAATGAGTATGAGACCGTCGGGAACTATATCATTGACGAAAATGAGCTTGTATCAAACGAAACGTCGCCCTTTTTCGATGATACCAATACTATACCGCTTGATTACGGGCTTTTCGCAGAGTATGGGACGCTTGTATTTTCGAATCTGCGATCCACTACTGCTACACTGCGGTCGCGTAAGACAGGTGCCGGGGTGGTGATGGATTTCACCGGGTTTCCATATTTCGCTGTGTGGACGAAGCCGGGCGCCCCGTTTATTTGCCTCGAACCCTGGTGCGGAGTCGACGATCCGCCCAACTCCACGGGGATACTCAGCGAGAAAACAGGGATCATAAAGCTTTCAATGAACTCGGAATATACTTGCAGTTTCTCAGTCACGCCGATTGCAGGGTAAACATACCTTGAGGTTGAGTCCCAAAGTGGGACTCAACCTCAAGGCCTGCAAATAGGGCGTTTGTCAGTTTGTGATAAGACAGAGGAACCGTCCATCTGTCTTATCGTCGCTCTGTCTTATTTTCCTGAGATTGTTACGCCGTCGAAGCAGCACCAGGGTAGGAGGACCAGGCCGTTCCCGCAGCGCTCTGTTGATATCGCTGGGATGTTCATCAGCAGGTCAACTATGTTGAACGATACCATCGTCTCCGACAGCGCATCGGTCACCACTCCGTTTTCTATCAGGAAGCTGTTTTTCGCAACGCCTGAAACATCACCGCTGGGACCCGGGGAAGCGCCTGAGAAGCGGTTTAGTAGTATGCCGCGGTCCACGCTCTTTATCATGTCAGCAAGGGGCGTATCCCCAGCCGCCACCTCGATATTCGAGAAAGCGGTATTTTTCGCGCGGGGGTTTCCGGTCTTGCGCGAACCGTACAGTGACAACGCGAATGACGTGAGCACGCCATCTGTTATAAGGTCCTGGTTCAGGCTCTCGTAACCGTCGGCTGTAAAACGCTCGCAGTTAACCATGCTCGGGTGCAGCGGCGCAAGGCGCATCGTCAGTTTGGGATCGGCGACCTTTGTGCCAAGCGCATTCTTCCAGCGGCTTGTTCCCTGAACCAATGACATGTCGGACAGGAAACAATAATAAAGGGTCTGCCAGATCATATCTTCGCACGCCGGCGTCACGATGACCTTCCCGACGAACTTACCGTCCACCATGCGCGTGTCGAGCGAGTTGACAGATTCTGACAACAGAGTCCGGTGCATGCCTAAATCGATGAAAGGTACGTCGAGCGAGTTAAGCCCCGCGTAAAACCCGTTAAATGACGACGATTTTTCGCCATCCTTCGCCACGAAAGACCCGCCAAACTGATAATACTCGCGAGCTTCGTTGAACTCGACTCCGTTGCTGTTTGCGTATGTGATCTGCTCGGTGTTAAAATCCGACTGCATGCTGTCGAACATAACTCCGGGAAATTCATCGGTGAGCTGTCCAAGGAACTCCTTCGTCCGCGAAAACAAGCCGCCCATGTCGGGACCGCCAATGCTTTGGTCGAAAGATTTATTTTCGATCAATTCGGCGATATCCTCCGCATCGTCGGGGGTCGCGGAATTCGCCAGGGTCATACAGTCTGACACAGCCTGGTCTATCGAATCCTTGTCAAGTTTGTTGGTGGCAGCGACGCCTTTTTTACCTCCGCAAATAGCTTTCAGCGACAATGCGTCGTCAAACAGCGTACGCAAAAGCGAGAAATTATTGACTTCCACGTTGAACTCTTCTTTGCGGCCACGCGCGACTCTACAGGAAGCCTTGTCCGCGCCCGCCTTCTTCAATGCCTCCAGGACATATTCGGCAATCTCTTGTCTATTCATGTTACCGCCCCCCTATATTAACGTCGCAACGGATCGCGGGTCCGCCCATACCTACGGTCATGGGCTGCTTCTTGCCGCAAAAACCATTGCATTCCCAATACATATCATCTGAAATCATATCAACAGTTTTCAGCATTTCGAAAGCGACCCCCGAAATAGTGGTTTCCCGGATCGCTTTTCCGATCTTGCCATTCTTGATTTCATAACCCAGATCGACGGAGAACATGAACTCACCGGTTGAATCAGCCTGCCCGTTGCCTGTTTTAACGAGATAGTATCCGTCGTCGATACTCGCGATCATATCGTCGAGCTTGTCTTTCCCCGGCATGATAGCAGTGTTTCGCATACGTATCAGAGGCTCATCGGAGAAAAGGAACCCGCGCGCGTTGCCCTGCGGTTTGACGCCGAAATGGCGCGCGCTTTCCCGTGAATGCATGAAGCTTTTGAGTATGCCGTTCTCGATCAGGATCGCATCCTCGGCGATCACTCCCTCGTCGTCGACATAGACGGGCAGCGGGCACGGCTTCCCAAGCGCCGTGTGCGCGAAGTCCACCATTGTCACCAACTCGCTGGCCACTTGTTTGCCTAAATTATGCGCGGCGACGGAACCGGCGAGCACGATGTCCGCTTCGACAGTGTGCCCGACCGCCTCGTGGGCGAGGATACCGGCCAACTCCGGATGCATGATGCATTTACGAAGACCGGCGTTTGAATAAACACCTTCGCGCTTGTGCATCAGCGACTCGTAGAGTTTATCCAGCTCTTCCATGAACAGCGCGGGGGAGGAGAAGAGTTCGTCGAAATGTCCGAATCCTCCGAATGCCTGGAAAAGAGTGACGGGGACGCCGTCGTCCATATCTGCTGTCAAAAAGACGTAGATGTGGCTGCGCGGCTGATAGAAATGGCTGTCCGCGCCGTCGCTGACCACGAGCATTTTTTCAATGTTCAGGCAGTTAGCGATGACATTACGGCTCGACAGTTTCTTGTACTTGCCCGTAATGGCGTCGTCCAGTGTCTTGGAAAAGTCTATCAGCATACTCTGCGGGGTATCGTCCGTAAGCTTTGTTTTCGCCGCGAATTTACCGGTTTCGGTCGTGGGCAGCGCCGGCATGCCTTTTTTGACGTTAGCGTCCATGAAAGCGGCGTTGTCGGTGGCGGCGGCCAAAACATTTCTGACGCTATCATTCGTATATTCCGCTCCGGACGCGAAACCATACGTACCGCCCCTGTACACCCGCGCGGAAACGCCGCCTTCCGAGGTTTGGGCGTTGGCGACCATGTTGCCTGCCATTAGGGTAACTTTTTTTGTAGAGTTCACCTGCGCGCGCAGTTCGGTATAGTCGTGGAAGCTATCCTTGTGCGCGCTGAGAAGATCGGTTAGCATTAGCACACACTCCTTTTTAGTAGTATTTGAAAGTATAGCAGAAAGGGAAGGTTAAATCAACAAAATGTGAAGTATTGTTTAGGCAAATAGTAGAAATATTAATCGAACAGCTGCTTTTTTTATGTTGTAAAAAAACCTATTATAGTATATAGTTATTATTGACAAAAATCGGTAACTATTAGGTTGATTGTTCAGGGGACTTTACAATCTATACATACTCACGGTAATAACTTTGTGATATTTGCAAAGTTGTTATAAAAAGGTTTGCACCGGGCGGATTTGGACAGTTGCGTTAACGAACCCTTGTTTCGCGTGATAGCAGGGTTAGCGCGTTAATGCTGAGGGGTGAAAAGAATCGCACTGTCTGCAAAACTTTCACGCCTTGCGGTTTTGCGGGGGGGATAGGGCGATTATGTTTGCCGTCTGAACTTGCTCGGGCAAATAGTCTGCGTTTAAAGGGAAAGGAGGGATTATCGTATTAACTACCGGGCCGCTGTAAATCTATCTGCGGCCTAAGTTTTCAAGAAAATGAATAATTTGGAGGAGAAAAAGTTGAAAAAATTTACAAAGAGTCTTTTTGCCATCTTATTAACAGTTGTTATGGTAATCTCCATGACCAGTGTAGTTTATGCCAGTTTTCTCTCAGTTATCTTCGAATCAAACGGCGGCTCAGCGGTTGCAGGCCAGCAGGTTGAAATCACGTCACTAGTCATAAAACCTGCCGACCCGACAAAATCCGGGTATACATTTGCGGGCTGGTTTGCCGATCCCGGACTGAGCGTCCCATGGGATTTCTATGGGCGGGGCATAAGCTATGATGACGTAAATCTGGAAGCAGACGCAATAATCCTGTATGCCAGATGGGTCGAAGGCATCCAGGAGATATGGACGCTAGCCTTCCAATCAAACGGTGGCTCTGCGGTAAATAGTCAGAGTGTTGTAAACGGTACCCTGGCTATGAAACCTGTCGATCCCACAAGGACCAACTACTCATTTAACGGCTGGTTCGCTGATCCGGAGCTGACCATCGCGTGGGACTTCGCGACGGATACAGTGACAAAGAATACAACGCTGTATGCCGGATGGACAATTGCCACGGGCGGTGATATAACAGTTGGCGCAGCAGCGCCGACTTTGGCGTCATCGACTGCCAACGTTTTTAAGGCCGGCACTTTTGCGGGGTTAACGGTAGCCCATACCACATTAACAGCGGCTAATGTCGATCGTGTTAAAGTATTCTACACTGATGACGGAAGCGATCCTGTGATTACGGTCGTAAACAGCACAGCAGTGCCTGGCTCTGCCGCCACAAAAGAGCTCCCGGGGCATAAATACTATAACTCGGGCACAACCCTGTCTGTCGAGTGGAAAATCAGGGACGCTGTCGCCGGCAAGACATATAAGGTGATTGTGACATCATTGTCAGGCGCCAGCAGGTCCGCGATAGCTACGTGGATACACCGCCCGCCTACCCCGGCGTCGAAACTCGACAGCGGCGCATGGAAAACGGGCTATTTGACCCACTTTTTCGTGCATAACTATGAACCGGGCTCCACTGTATATTATACGCAGGGCTTGGCTCCCGTGGCGGCTGACGGCACGGTAACGACAGCTAACATAAACGCTGTTCCGAACCCCACGACAAGCAGCGCTGTGTATGATCCGGCGACGGGCGTACCGATAATGGAAGGGCGTTCCGAGACCCAAGCAGTTGTTGTCAAGGTCATCGCGGGTGTGTCAGGCTATACGACCGGCGTTGCAAGCTATTACTACTACAATAACGATAACCTTGTCATGCTGACGGAGGCCAGGGGAAAATCCGAAGCCGAACAGCTTGTGATAATAAACCAGGTAATCGATTGCATGACCCAGACCGAATTGACCAATCTGACCGGCGGCGCTTCCAGCAACGTACATACGCTGAACACCGGCGCTGAAGGAAGAGGTACTGGGGGAGCCGCACGGCTGGGTATCCCGCAGACCATGTTGTCAGACGGACCCGCAGGCTTGCGTCAAAAGAAGCTTTCCACATGTAACATGTGCTGGGCCGGACTGGCTTCCACATGGGATGTCAAAGCTTATGAGGCAGCCGGCGAGTTGGTTGGGAACGAAGCGATATACTACGGCATAGACATGGTGCTGGCCCCGGGCCTTAACATTCAGCGCAATCCCCGGGGTGGGCGCAACTTCGAGTATATGTCTGAAGACCCATTTGTTTCCGGCATGGCCGCGGGAGGATATATCCGTGGATTGCAATCCAAAGGCATAGCCCCGGCTGCGAAACACTTTGTGGCCAATGAACAGGAGACGAACAGGAACAGCGGCAACTCGGTGGTGTCTGAGCGCGCTCTCCGCGAGATCTATT
>Ga0123353_10016531_pt1 | contig 10790 bp, 13 predicted proteins | sample TergutLab28metaG_3_FD_92763 | JGI IMG/M metagenome (GOLD analysis project Ga0123353, IMG submission 92763) | Labiotermes labralis P3 segment gut microbial communities from Petit-Saut dam, French Guiana - Lab288 P3 | ecosystem: Host-associated > Arthropoda: Insects > Digestive system > Gut ... | reverse complement strand
TCCTTCGTGAGGATTCGCCATTGGTTTTGGATTTCCTCGTAGTTCCGCCCCAGCCGGTCGATGCTTTTCACATACAGCAAGTCGCCTGGGCGTAATCGCCTCACGAGCGACTTGTACGCTGGCCGGTGAAAATCCTTCCCAGACAGTTTGTCGATGAAAATCCGCTCCTCGGGGATGTTCAACTCGTGCATGGCGTCGACCTGACGGTCCTCGTTTTGATCGACGCTGGAGACGCGGATGTAGCCGTAGATGTTCATGGGATACTCCTTTCAGGTGACAGAAAAGGCAAGAGCGTACTCAAAGACAGGGCCACTCGGGTACGACATGGGGTGCATAGCTTCGCTGCGGAACGGAACCAAACAAAGCAGAGCGGGACGGAGCGGAACACCAGCGGTGTGGCTCGCAGGGTATGTGGGATGGAAACCCGATGGGTACTGCGTCACCGCCGGCCCAGCGGGCACGGGGCGATGAGTTCTCGTCCGCCGCCGCAGGTGCGGCAGAAGGATGGGCAGGAGCCGTTGGCTGGGCAGGCGTGGCAGAGTTCCGTTGCGTCGGCCGGCGGTGCGGCCGTCGTGAAATTTCGCGGCGATGCCGTGGTGGAGGCGTCGTGTTCGCTGGCGGTGTCATCGCCGCCGACTCGACGGCCTCTGCGGTCCACGAAATTTCCCCTCCGTTCCACCAGACTGGTGAAGTCCCCGAAAAGTTTCATTCGTTTGGATTCATCAACGTGTGGCATAAAGTTTCCTCCAGTGTCACCGGGCGGGTTAAAGACGGCCAGCGGGCGGGGCACGTATCAGGTGAACGTCAGCGTTGCCGTGAAGCCTGTCATGTTTCGGCCGTAGTCGTCGCCGGCGTTGCTGACGCCGATTAGTTCGATTTTGCCTGTGAGCTTGTTGTTGGGGCCGCAGTTTAGGGTGTTTGTGGTGCCGCCCATGCTGATGAATAGCGGCATAATTCCGAGCGGGGCGTCGCATTCGGAATTCCATTCGGCGATGGATGGGCCATAATACATGCTGGCGGAGTAGCCGACTGGGAACTCCGCTTTGAAAAAGGCGTCGTAAAACGGCGTGCGGGTGAAGTTGATTTCGATGACGTAGCCCAGCCACGGGGCCGCGTAGGTGCCGTCGCCGTAGACGCGATCCACCGCCACGAAGGCCTGGCGGGCACAGCGGCCACCGTATGCGTAATAGTCCCACCGCGTGCAGTATGGAAAAACGTGCGGGATATAGTCGGCGACGCCGCACACGTCGAAGTTGTGACAGGACTTGTTCAACTCGACGAGTATGTTGTTTTGCGGCGTGTCGAGATCGAAACATGGGTTGCATGTGGTTTTGCAATCGTTTTCGATGGTCCACGTCGCCCGGCCCGCGTTGTCGTCGTGGTCACCGTCCACGCAGCCGTTCAGGTTGGTCATGTATAGTTTGAGCCGCTGGCCCTTGGACATCGTAACGGTTTTGACCTGGGTGCGTTCCAACAGTTCCGCACCGTCGTCCCAGTTGCGAAATTGCTCGTCCACCTTGGGGCGGAAGCGCTGGATACAGCCGGCGGATGGACTCCACCAGGAATAGTTGACCGTGATCGGGCCGTCTTCGTCGGCATAGAGTTTGATGACGAACTCGTTGGACCCGCACACCGGCCCGTAATCGACGAAGTACTTGATCTTGCCGGTGACGATGAGCGTCACGTCGCGGGTGGTCGGCGAGCATCGCTGATCTTCAAGGCTCAGCGTGATTTTGCACGACGTGCCGCAACAACACTTTGACAACATCAACGCGCTGGACATTGTTATATGCACCCTCCATCCACGCCGTTTTCATAACTGAACCAGTATTCCGTGCTGCCGCTTGTCGTGACGACGGGCATGAGCATGACGCGCGTGCCGGTCGGTGCGGGTTGTAATGTGAAGCGGGCCTTGTCGGTCGTGAGGTTGCTGATGGACACACCGTTGCCGAGCGTGCCGGATGTGAAATTTTGATCTTCGATCAAGTTGTAGGCCGCGCCACTGATTCCGTTCTGCACGTTCGTCCAGCCGCCATAGCCCGCCCCCGTTTTCTCAACCTGGGCAAACTGATACGTGTATCGGTTCCCGCCGTAGCCAGACACCTGCGATGACGACGTAATGCGACCGAAAATCGCGAAAGGTTGCGGCGATTGAAACAACCATTCGTCCGTCGATGACTGGCTTGTGCTGCCGATGTATCGGAACGCATGAACGACGGTGTTGTTGGCCACGTTCTTCGCCGCGTTGATTTCGCGGAGCGTGCCGTCGCCGGGGCCTGCCAACCCGCCTTGCTTGTTGGTCCAGGAACCGTTAACGAGTTCGACTTCCCGCCACGATGTATAGGTGCCGTCACCGCCGCTGCCGCCCGACAAGACTCGGGCATAAATCGCCACAACCGAAGCCGCCGCGCCGAGGTGAACGACGGCCCACTTTTGGCCAGTTCCATCCTCTTTCCACAGAATTTTCGCGCTGCCCGTGTCGCCGCTCTCCAACACGTCCGCCTTGCCGTCGGCCATCTCGGCGAACTCATGATCCTCATCGGTAACATTAACGCGGACCTGGCAAACACCAGAGACACAAGCCCTGCCGACGGCATTGGCAGCCAGTGGTTCGATCAAGACAACAAACTTACCCACATGCTCATCCTCTGACGGCATCAGGCCACGAAACGTGACCATATTCCGAAACGATTGGTCCGCGCCTCCGGTTGATCCGCCGCTCGACGATCCACTGCTCGGCAGGAAGATCGGCTCGCCCAGGCCAAGAACGTCAAACTGTCGCCGTGCGGAACCAGACTCGTTCTTCACGATGATGATCCCGGACGAACGAAATCCCGCTGATGTTGCTTGGCGACCAATATCCGCCGTTCGATCCTTATAATCCTGTGCCGCGTCGATGAACGCGTTCCACGTCGCCGCCGGTGCGACGAATTGTTCGCCAGCCAATACTTTGCGGAGCGTCATACGCTGATCTCCAGCGGTGCGAAACTGGCTTCGTCATACACCCTCTCCACATACGCGGCGATTGGCTGCTGCACGAGTGTTTGAGCGGCAGTGTCCTCTTGTTCCGTGTATTTTACCCAGAGGTACTCCCACCCCTTCTTCGACGGCACGGTGATGCCGCCGACATTGATGTTCGTGTGATTCTGGCTGGCCGCGAATCGGAACGTGATCTCCCACTTCTCGCCGCGACGAATCGACCCGGTCGCGCCGAGGAATAACACCTCACCCGCCGCAAAGCCACGAAACGTCCCACTGTTCACCTTGCCAGTCAGAGCAAATATCTGCAACCGGAAAGACTGCGTGACCTGTGCGGGTTCGAGGTAGTACGTGTAGGTGAAGGCGTAGACGGGCACGGTGATGTCAACACCCTCGACGCCGTTTGACGTGACGCCGATTGCCCCTTGAAAATTCGGAGCCGTCCCGCTGGCGGCTGTGCGGCTGATCGTCTGCCTGCTTTGGGTGATGTGTTGCGTGCCGCCCGTCGTGTCGAACGAAAAGGTAGGCTCATCGCCGGTTTCCGGTTCGTCCTTTGCGCCATACTGAACGGTGACGTCCCAGATGCAGGCGTCAGCGTTCGTGGTGTCGATGTGGACGGGTTTCACTTCGATCTGACGGCGTGATAGCACACCGTACGTCGCCGGCGTGGAGTTCGTCGCCAGCACGCGGGCGTCGCCTTCGCTCGACACGCCACGAAGCGTGTACAAAAACTCCGCCGACTCGGCGGCACCGTCGCTGCCGGTCGTGATCGTGCGGCTGTCGTATTTTTCGGAAAATGAAATTGCCATACCTGCACCTGAAAAGTGAACTACAAACAGGCTGTTACCCCTTTACCGCCGAACTCATCCCACTGGCCAACAGCAATACAGTCCGATTCCGTAGGTGTTTGCGGAGGTTGGCGATTCCGACTGCCTGGCGGAAGATTCTGCCGTCGTCGATGGGCCGAGACTGTGCCGTAACAAGCCTCCAGACATACCCGCCGCCAACAGTGGGGTCGGTGGTTGTGTTTTCACGTCTGTGCCTTCCGATGCCATTTTGATTGCTCCTGTGCCTATGTTCTTGCGATGGCCATAGACACTCACGGCCCCGTGAAGGTCAGTCCGCCGTTGTTGGCCCGTTGGACGAGCGTTTTCGTATGCTTGGCCGTCTCTTCGGTGGCCTTCGCCGTCCTGTCGGCAGCACCGGAGGCTTGGAGACCCTGAATCGCCGACGCATTGAACGTGCCGCAAACCGCATCCTTCGGGCCGGTTTTTTCGAGCAGGTCACCCACGCCGGCCAGTGCGGCCTGGGCATCTTTGAGCCACTGGTTGGGGTCTTTCAGTCCACCGGGGCCTTTGCGATCCCCGCCGGTGGACGAGTTGGCTTCGTCAATGGCTGATTGCCATTCAGCCTTCGCGGCGTCCACCGCGTCCTGGCTCTTCCTGATGCGGTCGTTGTATTCTTTGTCGAGGGCCGCCTCCTTCGCCAACGCTTCCTTGCCGATCTCCGCCAACGTCGCTTCGTGAATCTGCTTAGCCTGCGCCCGCTCCGACGCCCGACGCTGCTCGCGTTCATTCAACTTGGCGTTTTTCTCCTGCTCGATTCGCTGAATCCCCGCCTCATACGCCTGGTCTGCTGCCGCATTGGCCACATCCGCGTCGAACGTGTCGTCGAACACTCCTTTGACCTTGTTCCACGCCTTCGTCAAAGCATTGCCACACCAATTCCATGCCTTCATCATCCAGGACGTAAACTTCGTCCAGGTCTGCGACATAAAACTGGTCGTCTCGATCCACGCCACCTCCAGCCCGTACCACACATATTCACCGACGGCGAGCAGGCCGTAAAAAGCGTCGTAGCCGATACGGATGAAGAAGTTTCGGAAGTTCAGCCACGCCCGCTCCAGCAGGGCGCAGCCCTTCTCCCATTCGAGTTTGAGGAAAGCCCACAACACCCGCGCCGCCAGGGCAATATCGCCGGACGCCAGTGCTTTACCGATTGCACCGAAGGAGGTTTTGGCCTCGTCGGCCAACTCATTAAACCCCTCCGAGAGCCAGTCCACTGCCTTGCCAATCGCGCCGCTGGCGTAGAGGAAGTACGCACCCAAGCCCACCACGGCCGTGATGACCAGGCCAATCGGCGTGAGCATCGCGCCGATGACCGTCATAATCACCGACAATACGCCGTGAATGACGCCTGCGACGGTGACGAGCGCCCCGAACACGGCCGCCAGACCACTGATTGCGTAGCCAAGACCGACAACCGCCGCGCCCGCCGCGACGACGCCCGCCGCGATCTTAAACACCGAGACGATCAGCCTCTTGTTCTCCTTGATCCACGCGCTAGCCGACACAACCAATCTGGTGATCCACTCGGCGGTCTCTTGGAGAACAGGCGCGAGGGCGGAGCCGATGGTGAACGCCGCCATTTTGAGCACCTTCCACAGATTGCCCAGGGCGCTGTTGAACGCCTCGGCGGCTTTGGCGTCCTCGGTGCTCATCGTCAAGCCCAGGTCACGGGCCTGCTGCTGCAACTGCTCGATGCCGGCGGTGCCGGCGGACATCATGGGCAGAAGTTCCGCGCCCGAGCGGCCGAAAATCTCCATCGCCGCCGCGGCGCGGGCGGCGGGGTCTTCGATCTTCGACAACTGATCCGCGATGAGTTTGAATTGTTGTTCGGGCGACAGGCCATCGAGGTCGCTGGCGGTCAGGCCGAGTTTTCGCAACGCGGCGGTGGCGGACGCACTGCCGCCGATGGCGTCCACCAGTGTTTTCTGCATCTTGCGAATGGACGATTCGAGCGTGGCCGCGCTGGTGCCGGACATCTCAGCCGCGTACGCCAATTCCGACAAGCTCTCGACGCCGATGCCCGTGCGGGCGGACATCTTGGCCATCTGGTCGCCCATGTCCGAAAAGACCTTCGCCGCGCCTGCCATCGGAGCGGCGATGGCCGTGCCGATCCCCATCATCTTCGTGCCCACCGCGCGGACCGACGCGCCAAACGCCTTTAGTTTCGCCTGGGCGGCTTTCAGCCCGCGCACGAGTTTGCTGTCGTCGGCGAAAAGCTCGACAAACGCTCGGCCTGCTCGAATTGCACCGGAGGCGGGAGGCATGGTCTACACCTGTGTAAAGATGCACATATAGAAGGATGCACAGAAGGGGCACACACTAGGCCTGGGCTTCAGACTTCAGGAGCGAATGCAACCGCACCTGAAAGCCTGAAGCCCAAGGCCACCGATTATGTCTCCGTCTTGGCTACTTCGTTGGCGATGCCAGCCCGGATGAAGCACGTCTGCGCCGCCGCCCACACCGCTGCCAGCAGCCCCATCGTGCCGATCTGATCGTCGGCCCACGCGACGACCGCGCCCAGCACCCCGATGGCTGCCGTGGCATACGCCTTTTTTCCACGCAGAAATTCACGCACGTTGTTCATTGGAGATTCTCCTTTCGTTGCTCGATTTTTCCGGTCAAAGACACACCAGCGACGCCAAAAGACTCAACATGATGGGAGCCATCCGCAGGAGCATTTCGTTGCGCAGGCTCTCGCGAACCTTGTTGTAGTTGGCGACCGATTCCCATCGAGCCGTGTTGGCCTTCACCTTCGCGACGAATTGGTCGTTCGACAACATGAGGTCCATTTCCGATACGGCCTCAACGTCACCCGCCATCAGCCGCCTCAAAAACGCCCACGCATCTTCGTGTGCCATCGCGAAAAACCGAGGCCCGTACTGCGCCAGCAGCGACGCCGCGGCCTGACGTTGCGACGGCGGCACCTTCAACAACAATTCACTGATTTGTGTTTGCAGGTCAGCCATGTTCTATTCACCCCTTTCGTTTGGCAGCGTCGGGCCCCAGGTCAGGTCCGCACGCGCGGAGCGGACGAAGTAACGCCACTGTTTGAAATTTTCGACGTAGTACACTTGTTCCCACGTCGGTGTGCCCGTCCGCTGCGCCTCAATCGCACCGGAACGATGGACGGCCTGGTAGGCGTCCATCACGGACGTTTCCGCCACCGTCAGTGCATCACCACGCAGATGCACATTGCCACAGCCGGAAGTGAAGCATGTCATTCCAACGATGGCCACGAACAGCAGTAACAACGAACTCTTCCTCATAACTCACTCTCCATTTCCGGGCTTGTTTGCCCTTGTCCTGTAAACAGTGCCTTGAGGTCGCCGATGGTGTGCTCGTCTACGACGACGGCGCTGGCCTTTTTGTCACGCTGTACGAGCGGGTTGAAATCATCCGGCTGGAACGGCGAGGGTTTTTTATGCGGGTCGCGGTTGGCATTGGCGATCATCGCACTGATCCATGCCGTGTGTTGCCACGCCTCACGCCGGGCAGCCTCAGCCAACCAAAACAACTCCCGCAGCGTTAGCGGGCCGGGGGCGACGCCGACGACGCCGGCGAGTTGCCAGATCGCTCGCCAGGCGGCTGAAGCGTCGCCGTGATTTCGGCGTCCAGGGCCGCCAGTTCCACGGCTAACCGTTTCTCGATCAGCCCGCTGTCCAGCCTCGCCTCCGCCGCCGTCAACACCGTTTCCTGGAGCGTCTTGAACTTGCCCACCGCCTTGGCCAACAGCGCCCGGCGGCGACTCGGGAAAAAATCGACCAGTTCCTCCAGCATGGCCGAGGTCGCCTGCTCAATCGCGTCGCCCGCCATCGCCCGGCCAAAATCTTCATCCGACACACCGAGTTGGTCGGCCTGGGGTTTGCAAAGTGCGAAAACGGCATCACACAACAGAATGGGATCGGCGACCAACTGTTCGATCAACTTACCTTCCACCGCCGCGAGCAAATCCACGTTGACCAGAGCCTTGACACGCTTGACAGCATCAACATTGATTGCCAGCGACCACGCCCGGCCTGTATTATCCATAAATGTTTTCATAAGTTATGCGGACTCCTTCTTGTGGATTACGTTCGAGAAAAATCACACAACCGCGAGACGAGAAATTCGGAACTACAACACCGCGCCGAATGGCTTACGTTCCAGAACCTTCCAACCAAGCTCTGAAAAGTGAGAGCTTCGCCGTCACGCTGACGATGATCGCCTCCTCCAGGGCTTCCTTCCGTGAAAACGACGTGATGGCGAAATCACCATCCGGTCCCTGGCCATTGGCCTTATCGAGAATCTTCAGAGCAATCAACGCCGACGCGAGGAAGGCCGCTTTGATGGCGGTGAAGCCCGGATCGGCGGGATTCCAAACCATCTCAAACTCACAGGTACACTCGCGCAGGGTCGGGGCGGTCGCACGCCAACCACTGTTCGCCCGCGTGGTTACATCGGCAGTGCCCGCTTCCATCGTCAACGTCACGTCGCGAACGTTCGACATTTCTGTCGAAGCCGTCGTGCCCGTATTACCGAAATACAGTTTTGCATCCTTGCCGAGAATGAACGTTGCCATGTGTAAGCTCCTAAATACTTGTGTTACTTGACGCTGCCGGCCCACATCGACGGCAACTGCGACTTGGATTTCTCGAACGCCGGCCCCATGAACGGTCGAGCCGAGGTGTTCAGTTCGCCCGCTTCGAGAATTTCCGGGATCGTGATCGACCGCTTGCGGTTGCTGGCCGGGCCGATAATCACTGAGCGTTTCGCAGGGTCGTAAGCATACAAAATGTGTTTCAGCCCCTTGAAACCCGGCTTGGCCTTTGGCCTGCCTTCTGCCTTCCGCCGGCGGTTGATTGCTCGTCGCCGAGCGGCCATGTGCGAAAACGGCGGCGATCCTGCTGGGGCGTGTTTGAAGGGCGGTGCCTCCTTCACGCTGGCGACGGCAGTTTTTCGCACCAAAGCCCCGAACTTGCCCAGAGCGGAACGTGCTCGCGTGTCCATTTGGTTGGCGACAGCCGCCCGGTCGAAGAACAGCCGCTTCACGTCGAACCGAGGCTCGATCATCGCGGCGGTTCCTGGGGCTGAGCCGTCATCGCATTCCGCAGAGCGTTGGCCTTGATGCGGGCATCATTGAGATTGACGGACCATGTGACCAAGCCGCGCCACTGCTGCTTTTGCAGGGCCGCAATCAGCGGCTTTGTTCTGGCGGCCCAGACCTTCTCCACATAGGGTCGCTCGGAGGCCGCATACTGGTAACTCGTGCCGACGAACTCGATGAGAAGGCACGGCCGGTCGGGCAGGCCCATACGACGCAGGATGAGTTCGCGGGGGTTTTCGACGGCTTCAAGAACGGCGGGGAAACGGGCCAAGCCGTAAATCGCAAAGCCGTCGAAAACATTCAGATCGTCACCGAAGGCGTCGGCCCAGGAACGCTCCGTGTCGCGCGTGTGGACATTCACCGCGCCAACCGCCAGCAGCACGGGAGCGTCGCTGACCAGTCGGATCGCCCGTACCACGCGCATCACGTCGGCGGCGGAGGCAGTGAAATCCACCGGCTCATCATCAGCGTGGCGGTAATGACCGACGATTACACCGACCACGTTCGACCCGGCGAGCACCTTCAGGGCATCAACGGACAGGCCGTGAATGTCGGCGATAACCAAAAATTCCCGCTCGGGGTTCGCGAGGGCGAACTGCGCCGCGGCGTTGCTACGATTAACGAAACGCAGCACGATCACGCCCGCCGGCGGTTCGACCTCTTCCAGCACGTCCTGATCGGCCTGACAGTACGCATCCGCATACTCATACGCCGTCACGCCGACAAGAAAATTCTGTGGCAACGGTCTGGTTGGGCTGACCGTGGCATCCGGCTGGCGGAGGGTTAGACCCTCAGTGGTCAGGTGCTTGCGGAGGGCGAGTTCGTCATCGCAGGCCAACAACATGGCCGTGGTGCTGGTGACCTCGACATCGCTGTTTGCGAACGATTCCCACCACGGCGACCAGGGCGACGCCCTGGCGGCGGACGGGGCCTTGACGGCATCGCTGGCGACATCGAGCACCGTGACGCCCGCGTTCGCCGTGGCCAGTTCGACCGACATGGCCGTGCCGCCAGTGACCGCCACCGCCGCCGGTTCCGACGACAAGCCGCCAGCGGTGGAAGTGGAGGGCATCGAAACCGGCTCAACGGGCAGGGCGCTTTCACCTGGGGCCACGGATGCGAGTTTCGTCGGCAAGACGATGACATCGCCATAAAATGCCATCGCAGGTTCCGCGACTGGAACCATCGCGGTTGTGGGTGACGAGGTGGTGTCCTCGTGCCACGCTACAGGCGGGCGATTCTGTGCTGCTGCTGGCACGGAACCGATGAGCGCGAGGCACATCGCCAGTGCCGTCAGCAGGCAGAAGGTTTTCCGGGTACGGTGGTTCATTTCGCCTCCTTGGCCGGGGCTTCGAGGTCGGCGACGGGGTTAGTGTCGATTTCGCCGTTGATGAACCGCACGAAGTCGAGCGCCCGGCCGTTGTAGTGTTGGTCGGCACAGCGGATCGCGCCGGCGGCGGCGTTGATCCACATGATGAATTCCGAATCATGCTCGGCGGCCTTGGCTTGGGCGTAGGCGTAGCGGAACGCCGACGCGTGATCGCCACGCAGCAGCGGCTGGAGGTAGGCAGCCAGCGGAGTGTCGTCGAGTTGGGCGGCGAGGGCCTTGGCCTGGTCGGTCACAGCCAGCGGCCGGGCGGTGCCGCCCTTGGTCAACTGGTTGGCCAGCGCCACCAGCGAGTCGGAATTCAGCCTGCCGGTGTCGCGACGCATGGCGAGTTTGTAACCATCAAGCACCTGCTGCGCGGTGAGGCCGGCACACAACGAAACATCGCCGCCGGGTAGCAAGTGCTGGAGGGCATTGGCTGCCTGCATGGGGTGCGTCGCGACCTTCACGAACTCCAACGCCTCGGCTGCCGCGTCGTCGGTACGACGGAGTT
>Ga0123353_10016529_pt1 | contig 10790 bp, 3 predicted proteins | sample TergutLab28metaG_3_FD_92763 | JGI IMG/M metagenome (GOLD analysis project Ga0123353, IMG submission 92763) | Labiotermes labralis P3 segment gut microbial communities from Petit-Saut dam, French Guiana - Lab288 P3 | ecosystem: Host-associated > Arthropoda: Insects > Digestive system > Gut ... | reverse complement strand
TGGAGGAAGAGCGTGCTGAGAAAGGCAGGCATTCAACTGGAAATTTGGTAAATGTTATATTCTTTATTCATAATCGAAATAATGTTTTAATGTGGTAAAAGGCAAACAAAACAGTGTAACATAAAGTGAATTCCCTTTCAAACACATTATTACTGCGAGTCATTAAATAGAGCCGCCGGTTTGCACTTAGAGATGCCCGAGCGAGGTTAGGCAAGAAAATCTGGGATAGTGTTTTGAGCTACATTTGAAATTACTGCACTGCCAGAATGAAAGACGACAACAAAAACGATGAGAAATAGGTGCTCGGGGGAAAGAAGGTAGAAGTAAATGCAAAGAAAAGGTGATAAGCAAACAGAAATGAAGAGAAAGAAAAGGCAGTAGACCTAATTACGGAGAAATTCCGAAAATATGAAGCCTTTAGAGACCAAATAATGGAAACAGGGAGGGAAACGAAACAAAAAATGAAAACACAGCCGAAGACAGGAAAGTATAGAGGGAAAAAATAAATCGATAACAGGTAAGAAATGGGAAGAAGAAATTAAGGAAAAAGTATCCAGAGAAGATTAAAGTGATTATGACACAATATTATAATAAGCCGAGTAAAGAAACAAAGGGCGAAGAAGTGAGTGAAAAGTATGAACAAAGGATGAGAGAAAAAAAGTAGAAACGAAGCACATAAAAAGATGTGGTGAAGATGAAGGATGTAGGCAGGTGTTATACCCAGGCCACTGGACTGCAGCACCTGCGGAGGTCAGTGCAACCTTGAAAACTGGACGTCCTTGACATGACCTTCAATACGAAACAGCTGAATTCTCGACGCTGTTATTTCGAATCCTGTACTGTGTGAATTGTTCAGGTATTTTACAAGCGTCATATACACTATATATAGCACAAGACCAGGGATCGACTCTCGGAAACCGTGTTACGTCTCTTGCGGCCCGTAAGGTATCAAGGAGGCTTACGCCAGGGGTCAAGGAGGCCGGAACGAATATTCTGTACATTACAAGACTCGTGAAAATTAAGCATGGGAACAGCTCTCAGTGGATTCTTCACATGTTTGTAAATTAATGTCGCGCAACGAGTGGAAGTGTGCTGTGCCTCTGCAAAATGCGAAGCCCTGTGCTGGGAAGGTTATTTAGATGTGGAAAAAGAGAGTGTGCAGTAACACAATAAGAAGCTTCGTAATGTTTATTATTCAAAAAATATTTAATGAAAATGGATGGACGAGGATTGTAGTAGGCAAAGAAAATTTGTCCCTGTGGAAGCCACGAAGGCATATGTGGAGAGCTGTCAGCTTCATTCCCCGTCTGTTTTACCGCCGAGAAAACAACCCCCATTACCAACTGAATGGGATGATGGTTGTTCTCCAGAGATGGACTGGACGCTTTGAAGTAAAGCGGTATCGAACCACGAATCCTCGTTCGGCCTGCACGTAATCTGGCCTAGGCGAAATAAATGCACACAACGTTTCGTCAGGTCCTCAAATAAGGAATTTTGGGGGACTGGGGCACAAACGGGAAGAGAGCATTAAAGTAATTCTTAAGCAAGTAAGGTGTTCAGTTTTGACTGAATTGAGGCTGATCAAGACCGGCTCAATCGACGAGAGACATGCGGGTAAAACGACGGCGAGAAAGTTTGGTACTGCGAGGATGGTGGAAGACTGGAGGATAACATTACCATGGATCTTACGAAGTAGGTTGTTAAGATGCGGAATGGGTGCTCCAGTTGAAGTTAGGCTGCGTAGGCTGACCTCTTGACCCACACCCCAGGTACTTCTCAGAAGTGTCCTGATTACGTCTTCATAGTGACGATGAGTCACACATTAGGAATGCTGCCAAGGTCATTAGGCTGCCACTATTGTACAGCCCACGTCATTACTGCAGGTGCCCGGCACGATATTTCATCTCTCAACTGCAAACCGGATTTTGACGAAATCTGATATTAAGAATCTACGCCAAATGTCGGGCGAGTTTTACTGAAGTTCGTACCTGTGGAATATAAACTCCATATAACGTGAAGATGAAAGCCAACGCCTTCAGTCTTTTCTAAACAAGTTCCGTGTTTGCAAGATTTTTAAAGCCTAGTCATAGCTCCATGTACGACTTTCATAAAGTCTACATTTTGCCTACAGAAATAATTTATGCGTTTTGTACGGCTGTGGGAAGAAAAAGCAACTATTCCCTTGAACAGCATTCCTTACTGGTTTTTACAACCGAGAAGGGCGTTGTTTACTGTGCGGTACGAACTTAATCTTTAAGTAAAATCGAAATTAAATTCAGTGTTCAAAATATTAATAGTATTCAATAAAGTATAAACATCCTTTAAATATACAACTTTTGCCTGACGCAGTTTTCTGTGTGTTCGTATTTAACGAAATGCAGTGGACTTTGACTTTCATTGTCATATCATAGTATCATTGACCATATAATCTGCTTTTTTTTTGCCGTCAAATACGTACGACTATTAACTTCATTTCTCGAACCAATGATTCAACATCAACAGCTTCGTGATTTGGCCACCCTCAACAGTTTGCCGATGCATGGTGTTCTTCATACCGGGCCACTGTTTCAAAACATGCCTGGTATATTTAATATTATATACATTCCCTGCAGCTGTATTATGTTTACAAAAGTTCGACACCAGCTTGCTGCATTAGGCTTTTTTTTTTTTTACTCTCAGTGAATCCTCCGACATGTTTCGGCCTGACTTACTAGCCATCTTTCAGGAGTCTTCTATGACATAAGCAGCGTGTTTCAGCTTATGTATTAGAATTTTCAGAGGCGATTAAATTGTTTTTGTGCTTAAATTTCTTGCAATCGAAGTTATAGTTAAAAAACAACGAGGCACGTCACTCTCTGATATTAAATACCGTTGATGGGTTTTCCATCAATAATTTTAGGCCCAAAGATGTCAGTAGCATTGACACGAATACTGTTATTCTTCGATTCTTATCGATAGATCATCAATCTGTGGTCATAGTGGCTTCAACTGGGTGGCATTTATGCACAGAGTGCGCTAGTGGCTGTATGCAAATGGCGAACACGTGTAGGCGAGTGTAAACGTGCTTGAGTAGTCGATTTATTGCTGACAGTTAAGTAAGAAGTCAGAGTAACCTCACTCAAAAAATAGTCTGGAGTTAGTTATGTGACGCAATCTACCTCTAACAGGAATGTAAGTAAAGGAAGATTCTAACCTAACCACCGCTTAGCCACGTGCTGGCAACGCAAGTCCTGCGACGCAGAATTAAGGTATCGTTAGCTGCAGCAGTACTACGCATGCGTAGTTACACAGGGGTAGCCATGCCAGTATTACTAAGAGAAACTTTTGTTTCGTCGAATGTGGCCACGATATAACCCATACTCATTTAAATTAATTTAGAAGAAATGTGCATGTAAAATGTTGTGATTTACTTTATTATAACATGTAAAAACATGCCAGTAACTTTACATCTTGTCAATACGTGCCCTTGAACACTGAAATTGGAAATTTGCCAAATTTGGAATCATGTTTGTTACGCTCCTGTCCGCCTTATTCGAATTTCTGATTACCGTGTTGTGAATATTTAAGTACACTTGCAGACGATGCCTCCATGTTCAAGTGGCGCGATAAGCCCCAGTACAGTGGCGTAGCAAGAAGCTGACGTTTAAAAAATGTTACGATATAGCGGTTGGTTAAAGTATCAGAGTTGATGTGTATCTGCCGTGTAATTCGTGTTATGTTATCTGTGTTATATGTCACAGTGGTGTTGTATGAGTGTAATCCGAAACGTCTTTTCGTATGTCGCTTCTGTAGTCTAGTAGTTGATATTTGTGATTCTGGATTCAAGAATCGGTAGTTCGAGACCATGCAGTTCCTGTCGATTTAAGGGCTATTTACACGCCTGTGGTTAAAAGGGACAGAGACATACAGGACGGTGTGTGTAAGGAGGTAATGGCTGTGTTCTGGGTGTAGGAACAAGATGCCAGTAAAATTCGTATAAGAGGTCGGGTACGGTGGCCCAGTAGCTGTTGTATGTGCATTTTGGTGACTGCAATATACTGCGGTAGTTATAGGTTTTAATGATGTACCAAATATAAGACGAGCCATGCGTATGTGTGTGGAAGTGTAGGTATAGCTCCACGCATTCTTAACTTCGCCACTAGATGCACGTGAGAATTCAGCTTTACGTTGCGGCCACTTTACCCCGGGAAGGTGGTCTCGGTAGCCATTCAACTTTGTTTTGCAAGGACAACGCATCCATGACTGAGTGAAACGTGGTGCTTTGTCACATAATCGCGCAGAGGTTGAATGATGGGTTTATGTGTGTGTGGTCTGTTGAAAACCACGCGCGTGATTGTCACGTAATCACGCAGAGGTTGAATGATGGGCTTACGTGTGTGTGGTCTGTTGAAAACCACGCGCGTGATTGTCATGTAATCACGCAGAGGTTGAATGATGGGCTTATGTGTGTGTGTGGTCTGTTGAAAACCACGCGCGTGATTGTCACGTAATCACGCAGGTGTTGTGACTGAAACGTGTTACGTCCTGCTTGCCGTCCAGCTTACTCTTACGTGCCACGCAAATTTGTCTTCGTGTCTGTCATCAGTGGGATATAAATCCTTGTTTGGGTTTTCGGTTGAAAAATGTTATCGATGTAGTGAAAGTGCATCGTGCTCTGTACCAGTTGGGTCATGGTATGGCACAAGTCTCGGGACCGTGGTGGTGTAAGGGAGTCGAACCCTCGCCTTCTTTACTGACGCAGTTAGAATCTGAACCCCATTTCCCATACACATGGCTTTTGTCTTCCTCTTTTACTCATTCCACAAGCCTACAATCAAACAAAACCTGTCGAGGTTTCCATTTTAATAATATTAAACTTACACCAAAAACTCCAAGATTTATCTACCAAAAGGTTTTGTGTGTTTTTCCAAGCAGTTTTCCGTATTCGGGAGCAGAACCAGTTGAAGACGTATTTGGACCCACTGAAAAAATAAATTTGGAGCTCTATCTAGACGCGTAGTCCTGAACCGATAATGAAAGTGGACGATACATATAAAATACGTTTCACACACACACACACACACACACACACACACACACAAAATCTTCTATACAATTATTTTCGGGATTCCCCCAAAAGTTGGTGCCCATGCAGCCACACAACGACAGCCTCCAGGTTTTACGTATTTTTCGTTTGCTCTAGATAAGTGTCCGAATGGTACCGTGGCTGAGGTAACGATTGGTACCTCCGGCATCGCTTTCAGTTCTCATTATGGCCTACGCAGCTTAGAAAATTTTCTTTAAACATATTAATACATTCATGGGATATTAATGCGTGGTTTACAAGGCACTGTTTCCTCATGGCTCTAATATACCTCCTTACCGTTTTGCGATCTTCTCTTTCGAAACTCTACTAGCGTGTGCTTTGCGCAGAGCGAAAATCCTGTCCCGGCCGTCTGCCGTATGTTTCATTTGCGAAACAGCTTCAAAGAATTTAAATAAAACTTGGTATTCGGGTATACACTAACAGTTTCTTTGGTGAATTTCATTTTGATTTCATTTTGCCCAGTGTAAAACATATCGTCACTCAGGCCTACGTGAAAATATAAACAAATCTTGTCGATTTTTTTTCTCAAAAATTGCTCATTCCCCGAAAAGTTGGTATGTGATGTCACCTACAGCTCCAATTTGGGCATGAGAATTATATTCGAAACATTCTTCGCTACAGAGTATATTTAACTACATAGAAACAAACTTCTCCTTGTCTTTGCATGGCGTGCACAGGGAAAAAATTTACATTTACTTTACTCTTTGTTTTGATTCTACATAGCATGGGATTTGTGGTAAGCGTCAACTTGCAACATCGCATGTGTAGTATCAGAGCTATGAAGGATACAAAAATGTAAAGAACGCTTTTGGAAGAGAAGGGTAGGCCAGCATTACGTTACCCCATTTTTCTTGATATTTACTATAACTAATCATACGTGTAGAGTGTTGCAGCCGAGTACTGATAGGGTGAATCACCAACGGTCTTGTTCCAACACATGTACTTATTCAGCCTCAAATAAGATGGGAAATTTGAGGGTTGTTTGACCGTGCATCTTCTGCATGAAATAATCTGAAATGCAACAAGGTAATTTTATTGATGTATTCTTAGCTCGACATGTTTCGGGTACATACGCCTATCATCAGGAGCATTAGATGTTGAGTTGCAGCATACGGTTTTCTGCACCGAGTTTTTGGATGGGTGTTGGTCGCACGGCACCTTCCGCACCGTACACACGACCTACGCAGCGGCTCTCAAGACCACTACCCATCCAAAAACTCGGTGCAGAAAACCATATGCTGCAACTGACATCTAATGCTCATGATGACGGGCGTATGTACCCGAAACATGTCGAGCTAAGAATACATCAATAAAATTACCTTGTTGCATCAAGTTGGCATTTCACATTATTTCTAGATGGGAAATGATTGTTGGCGGTTAGATGGGAAGACTTACGGTACTGGCATGTGACAGGGTATGCTTACTATTCCGGAATTTCGCTCTATTCCTATGGCCGCAACCTTCAGATGTACTCCCTACGGGTACTCCGGCTGTGATCCACTTCGCGTGCATCTTGATTACGAATTAGAGCTCAATCACTACACTAAACTCTTCTTTATGTCAGTAAGAGCAACGCTGTTTCATTCGCCATTGTTTACTTGGAATTTTCATCATTAGTTTTCTGAAACGCATGGCTTGCCTCGAGACAGACTTAATTCTTTGATGCAGAACCGGTGCTTTGATTTGATTTGATTTGATTTCCATTGTAACAAAAACGCTGAAAACACACGAACTCTCATATTTAAGGTTTCTCTTGTAGCTGGAAGTAGAGTCAAATTAGGTTTGTATATCCGTGTTCTTTCCAACATTGGATACTTTTTTAATTGATGTGTTATTTAATATTTGTAACACGAGGCGCGTAGCATCGAAGTCTGTAGTGCAGGTTATGTTTGTGAATTACCTTATAAATTGATGGGAAGACCTCTAAAACCGGAATACAAGGATGCATACCACCACTAAAGCATACGTTACAAATTTTATTTGAATAAATGATGCATTTTTATGTTGGAGTTTCCAGCGACAATGGCTGAATGCCACTATTCAGCTGGGATGTGACAGTCTGGAAGCTATGCGTATGTACCAACAGTTCGGAGGAAACTGCTGCCTCAATCTTTTATTCCCTGAAGATTGGGGCAGCATCTTCCTCCGAAACGCTGGCACCTGTCTACCAAAAGACAGGTGTAAAGTCCCAGAGCACAGTAATTTTCTAATTGCGAATTCCTGTTACTGTCACATTATAGGTGAAGAAACTTAAATTACAGCACAATGTAAGAAAACACAACTGTAAATTTTGTCGTATCACCGCCATCACCACAATAATAATAATAATAATCGTCATTATTGGTTTTTCCTTAAGAGTTCTTTACACCAGATTTCCACCTTTCTCCGTTTCCTACATCCACTAATGCCAGGCCACATTCTGCCATTATTTCCACGGTACCTTCACTCCATATTCGTCGTGGCCTGCCTCTTCGGCGTCCCACTGGGCTGCACTCCAGTGCCTGTGGGTATCAATGCTGCTGTCTTATACGCCGCAACCATACACTGTCAGTCGTCCATCAATCTGATCTGTTATCGTCGTTTCTTATGGCCTCTGTAATTATATCTTTCCATACTTTTTCCTGGGATGATTTTCGTACACATCTTTACCAGAAACTCATTTCAGTGGCTAATAATTTCTTTTGCTTCTCATTAACCACTTTGAGTGGAGTGGTAATAAGCCTCAGCGCACCACATGTCGTAACATTAAGAAGCTCTGTATTTTGCCACAGAGTATTTATGCGTTTTGTCATTCCGACAAATGCCGATAATTTCCTTGACGTCATTAACTATCTGGTCCTTAAGGCAGACGGTGTTCTCTGTGTGGTACGACCAAGTCTTGTATGTCATCGAGATGAATGTCAATATTCAGTGGATTAATTTAACATCTTTGACTCTGCTTCATGTGTTATTACAGATTATCTTCTTCCTCATCACTACAATTGCATATAACACTCGGTTTTTTGCATGTGTAGTCCTACATGTGTTTCGATCCCATGAAATTCAATTAAACACTTGGTTTCTAACGGGATTCAAACACACATGACAACACACAGCCTCCTGACGCTGGATGCAACTGGGCCTATTATGGTGTTGCTTGAATATGAAACGTACCTAGTGGTTGTGGGCTGGATGCACTTTTTACTGTAACCAGTCTCTTCACTTTGAATTTTCAATTCCGCGGATTCTCTTAGATAGTTCTTCAAATATACCAACTAAATTCTTAATATTCAAGGCAGCACATATATATACGACCTATAACAACATTGAATTTGAGTACCGTGTTTGTTATATTATTGCCAACTTTACAACGTGGCCTGATCGGGACGTTGGCGGGAAGTAGCTGTACCGATATTATGACCTGTACCGGAGGCTGTGGTTACAGTTTTTAATACTCCTGATGACGGGTGCTGTGACACCCGAAACATGTAGATTGACTTTGCAGTAAATAAATATCTGCATACTGTTGCATCTAGTTGGATTATGATGCACGGAACCATGATTTTAAATTTCGTAACAGTATATTACCGCAAACATTCTTCGAGGTACAGACCAGCAACGTATTGACACGAATCCTTTAGATTTTTACCCGTGGGGACACTTAAAACCCCTAGTGTATTAAGGTCCATTTGAAAATGAAGATACACTTCATCAACGATATTTGATGCCTGTTAAACCATTCGCAACCGCTCCGGCACTAACGAAGGGTACGACAGTCCATGTGTCCATTTAATTAGGCAGGGGGCATTGTATTTGTTGTGAATTATGGCTCCATAGACAACAAGAAATCGAGTCATTAAATTAGGAACGTATATTGTACATGCATTACTCCAGTTTTAAGTAAAATGTTACATAGTTAAGGTACTTCTTGATGAATGTAACCATGACAGTACATTCAAAACCCACTCATCTTCGGACTTACGATTACGCGAATTTTTCTCAGTGTGATGTGAGGAACTCAGTCTTGGAAGTTTGTCCAAGCATATTAGACACACATGTGTATATCCAGTTTTTTGGAACCTTGATGTTACTATTCTAAACGTTCTGGGTAACGTGTCCAAATCACGAAGTTCCTCATCATTCAACCGCCCAAAATTGTCTTGCACATAGTAAAGTGATCCCGTTACAGGTCCGGTGTGGCCCAGAGGGTGGGTAGAGGTATAGCTCTACTCTTCCATGACCGCGGCACTAGAAGGGGGTGAGTGGTCAGCAGGACACCCCGGCCGCACTTTACCCTCGGAAAAAGACCCGGTATCCATTTTACAGGAGGCTGGGTAGAGTTTATCCTTAGGACAAATTTATTCTTGAAATTATTTTAGCTCTTCCTTTAAAAAAAAAAAAAGAGAAAGAAAGAAAGGAAAACTAAGGTTACGGGATCATTAAACTAACTATGATGGTGTTCAACCATCCAGACGCTTAAAAAATTGATTGATTTTCACGAAAACTGGTATGAACGTTATTCTCTTGAACCCCACTCTAGAGTTGTAGGCCTTTTTAATTTCCTGCAAACCATAATAACAGCAGAGTTCATACGCTCACTTGTGAGATGGGAGCGATATTACGTCGATAATTTGGGGTCCTAAAATGTTATATGGTTATAGAGCTTGGAAAGGTTGGCATCTTTTTTGATGGAGTATTTTTGTCGAATGTAACATAGCGTGGCAAACGTAGGAAAGTTGTAGCTTTCCTTTGATGACGACCTAGTGGACCACTGAGCTAGGTAAGGTGTATTGGGTGCGGCGAAAAATGATAGGCACGTCTATGAAACACTGTTTTAAGCCAACATGGCAACAGTGCGAAACTATAAAGTTACATCCGTTGAATTTAACATGGTGCGTGCGTGCGTGTGCGTGTGTGTGTGTGTGAGAGAGAGAGCGAGTTTGCACCCCACAAAGAAGGAAAACAACAGTAATAATAAACACGAAATAAGAAATTCGTTTAATACAACTATTGGAAGCAATACAGAATAATAACAGATTTGCAGAACTAGAAGTCTTTGCAGTAGTACAAGCAGACTTTAGGAGTTCTACTCGGAACCTATATGCAACACCCTAATATGTTGCTCCCTCAGAATAAGAGACACTGTCTTGTTCTGTCAAATAAAATTTCTGCCCTCATTAGTTTAAATGTTTCTGGAAGTGCAGACCTTCAGTGTTCAGGGTTAACTGTCGGGATACAGGCACGCGAGGTCGTAACGGTGCACTGCCCCACATTCCTACCTGAGTGACTGGCCAATATGGCGGCGATGCAGAACACGAGGCCCAGCCTCATCGCTCCACCCACCGCCGCGTGCAGCTTGTCCTACCTGTAACATTAAACTTTAATTTGATATACTGTTTGAACAAAGGAGACTCTGACAACAGAGCCATGGCCTTCTTACGACTGTATCTAATAAATTTAAATCTGTGCCTCTCCATCAAGCCACGAAGAAATGGAGGGGGCGTGGGGGTAAATATTAACGACGTCTAAGAGTTCTATACTAGATTAGGGTGAGTTTTAGGCTTTAGACTCCCGCCGCTTTACGTGCGGAAGGAGACATGGGTGGGGGGGGGGGGGTTCCAGGGCCCGTATGAACGTAGTAGTGGTTAACAAAAAAAACGTCCGGCCCTTTTACTATGGCTGCCAACCCTTTAAGTCGTTTTGTGGGGAGTTATAGTTTCGTAGA
>Ga0123353_10016528_pt1 | contig 10790 bp, 8 predicted proteins | sample TergutLab28metaG_3_FD_92763 | JGI IMG/M metagenome (GOLD analysis project Ga0123353, IMG submission 92763) | Labiotermes labralis P3 segment gut microbial communities from Petit-Saut dam, French Guiana - Lab288 P3 | ecosystem: Host-associated > Arthropoda: Insects > Digestive system > Gut ... | reverse complement strand
TCTTTACAGGTTGGTATCTGTCTGACGACAGATATCAACCTGCCAAAGGCTGCGCCTCTGGACACCAGCATTCGGCGCTGCGCTTCTCACGCTGAAAGGCAAAAGGCACGAAGATAAAAAGCAGAGAACCAATACGCGGCATGGCCAGCATTCAGGAGGTCAGCATGATTCTCAAGAAGATGAAACGGCGTTGTTTCAAGAAGCCCAAGGCCGTCATGATCGGCGGCTTGCTGGATTACATTCTCCAGCCCGTTGACGATAGGGAGATCGACAAGCTGGCTTATTATGGCGCGAAAAATTTTATCACCGAAACACCGGAGGGGCAAAAGGCCGAGATGATTTCTTTGGCTTCCGAATCTCTGCGTAGTCCCATGCCTGTCACTCACTGGATCATGAGCTGGCAGGAAAACGAATTGCCGAGCCGTGAGCAGATAGACGAAGCCGTAGATGTGTTTCTGCAAAAAATGGAGTTGGAGGGGCATCAGGTCATGTACGCTTTACACACCAACTCCGCTCATTACCATGTCCATATTGTCGTGAACCGGACGAATCCCGATACGCTGAAAGTTATTCAGCCGCACCGGGGTTTTGATATTGAAGAAGCCCACAGAATTGTCGCGTATCTGGTTCACAAGCAGGGTTGGGCTGCCGAAAAAAACGCCCGGTATCGCGTCAATCAAGATGGTGAGATAGTCCGCAACCAGCGGAAAGAAATCGTAAAGCCCAGGTCGGGCGCTACGGATTTTGAACACGCCACAGGGGAAAAATCCGCTCAACGTATCGCCCAGGAAAAAGGGCATGGCATTATCAAAAGCGCCAAATCATGGGCGGAGTTACACGAAGGGTTGGAAAAGGCCGGGTTGCGTTTTGAGGCGAAGGGTTCGGGCGCGGTGGTCTTTGTCGGGGATATTGCCGTCAAATCCTCCTCCATTGACCGCAATTTTGGCTTGAGCAAGCTCTGTAAACGGCTTGGAGATTTTGAGCCGGGGCAGTATGCGCCGGAGATGAAAACGCCGGAGCCGGAGCCTGTAAGTTTTGTGCTTCAGGAAAAATGGTCGGAGTATCGGGAGCTTCGCGAACAGGAAAAAGAGGAGCGGCGAGAGAGGAAACGGCGGGCCGCTGCCGTCATAGCCAGAGCAAAGGCCGAGCAGCGCAAGCACAGGCAAGGTGCTACTGCCTCGCTGTCCTGCTATGGCCTTTCCATTCTGAACATAGCTCGCCATTTTTTGAAAGTACAACAGCGAGAAGAATTACAGCGCTTGCGGGAGGATTTGCCCAAGCCTCAAAAACCCCTGCGGCGTTTTATGGGATGGTTGGGTACTCAGGATGCGCAGATGGCGAAGCTCTGGAAATACCGGACGCGCATTTCATCAAGCATGGATGTGAAGGAGTTTCAGTTCCCCAAAATCGGGGACATGGCCTCCCCGTATATGGCGTATCGTGAGGTGATCCGAAAAAGATACGCGGAAAAGCTGGACGACTCTCGAATTGATGCAATGGTCGCCCTGTGGATGCGTGCTTCTGGATACACCCGTCAGGAGGTCGGTAATGAGATGTACAAAAAGGCCCGACCACTACGCAAGGACAAGGAGGGCCGGGACTGGCAAGACTACGCCAACAGGCTGGTTTGGTATGCCTTCGGCGCTGCCGGAAATATTGATATAGCGGCCTTCAAGCCCACTCAGGAAAATATTTTGAGTTTCCATCAGGAGGCCGAAAAGGTGGAGGCGGCGCGAACGGGAGAAGTGGCGCGGGAAGCGCCGAGAATGCGAATGCGGTAACTGCATCCTGAATTTGTTGACATGCGCTGTGAAATATAATTGAGTCTTTCCAGGCATCTAAAATAGGAAAAGCATAGCAATGAGTGAACTCGTCATTTATCAGCCTGCCGGTGAATCCGAAGTTTCGGTAAGACTTGAGGGGGATACACTCTGGCTTACCCAAAAACAGCTCTCGGAAGTTCTGGAGACATCAGCCGACAATATCGGCCTGCACCTCAAAAATATTTATGCCAGCGGAGAGTTACTTGAAGCGGCAACTACCGAGGATTTCTCGGTAGTTCAACAAGAGGGAAAGCGCTCTGTTTCCCGTAAATTAAAACATTACAACCTTGACGCAGTCATTTCTGTTGGCTACCGCGTCAACTCCAAGCGCGGCACACAATTTCGCCAATGGGCGACAGGCGTCCTGCGTAACCATCTGATGCAGGGCTGGACGCTGGATCGCGCCCGGTTTGAGCGCAATGCCGTCGAATTGGAAGCTGCGTTGGAGCTGTTCAGAAAAGCCGCGCAATCCCCCGATCTGCAAATCGAAAGCGGCAGGGGCTTGATCGAGATCGTCACGCACTATACTCAAGCCTTCATACTGCTACAACGCTATGACAAAGGATTATTGGCTGTTCCAGACGGGACGGCGGGTGGCGTACTGCCTTCTCTTGGCGAAGTAAGACATTCCATCGCCAGCTTGAAAGCTGATCTCATATCCCGTGGTGAAGCCAGCGATATTTTTGGGCTTGAACGTGGCGATGCGCTCGCAGCCATCCTCGGCAGCCTTGAGCAGTCTGTATTTGGCGAACCGGCTTATCCTACGATTGAACGCAAGGCAGCGCACCTGTTGTATTTTGTCATAAAAAATCATCCTTTGGTAGATGGCAACAAGCGTACAGGCGCTTTTCTGTTCGTCGATTTTCTGAATCGAAACAACGCATTGATTCGGGATAATCAACCAGTCATCAATAATATCGGACTCGCGGCCTTGGCGCTGCTGGTGGCCGAATCCGCGCCGGATCAAAAGGAAACTATGATCCGTTTGGTAGAAAATATGCTGGTCGGCCAAACATCCCTCTGATCCTTTCCCCCTCCATTGCTTTTTTACCATCGTTATTCCATGTTCTGGAATGGCCGTCGCGCATTGTGTCTCCTATGAGCATTAAACATGGCTCACGACCAAAAAAGTACGGGAAAAAAGGAGAAATGCACAATGCACGAGAGCCGCGAGAAAAACAGAATTATCCACGATACCATTGCCGCTGTCGCCGCCTGCGATCTTGCCGTGGAGATCGGTTCAGAAAATACCCGCGCATACGTCAAAGGGCAGGGCTGTGTGCTGCACGAGCCTTCCGTGATTGCCACGGTGCGGAGCCAGAGCGGCGCACAGGTACTGCACGTGGGGCGGGAAGCCTTGCGCAGGCTGCGTCAGCCTGCCAAAACAGACGAAACCGTTGTACCCTCCTGGCCCAGGGTGGATGGTTTTCTGGGTGACGATACGGCTGCCGAGGCCATATTGCGCCATGTGTTTAAGAAAACAACGATACCAAAACGCTTGCTGTTGTTTGTTCCCCACAGCGCTACAAAAGTTGAGGAACACGCCCTGCGCACAGCGGTCCTGGCAGCCGGAGCAGGTAGCGTGGAGATGCTGCCTGCTCCTTTGGGCCTTGCCGTCGCCGATGCCTTGGAGCACTCAATACACATCCCGCGCGTGGTCGTGGACATCGGTGCCCATACCACCGAGGCTTCGGTCGTAACCCGATCCGGCATCGTATATTCCAAAATCACGCGCCTGGGCGGACGTGCAATGACCAGAGCTATCGCGGACTATATCAAACGCGCGCATAATCTGCTGATCCCTGAAACTCTTGCCGAACAAATCAAGATACATGTGGCTTCCGCTTGGTCTGTAGCTTTTGAACGGGTAATCTGTGAGACTCCTTACATAGTAAACAGACCTAAAATTCGTGAACGGACAATAATAGTGGGGGGCCGGGATGTAGTGACCGGCGTGGCACAGAATATCTCTGTCAGTTCCGGAGAAATGAGCGAGGCTATTGCCCCATCAACCCTAATGGGAAAAATCATGAACGCCATAATTACGACGATGGAAGAAGTTCCGCCGGAGCTGATTCCCGCTGTTCTGGATAACGGAATCCTGCTGACCGGCGGCGGATCGCGCTTGCACGGCATGAAGCAGCGGGTACAGGCGGAGAGGGTGCCGGTGAATTTTCAGCCGAAGGTGTTGCCCAAATTGTTCCGGATGTAGTGATTTCGTCTGGAAGAAGGGTATGCTATAGAAAAGCTAGGCAGCAGTTGCGATGACTTTTATTGACACAAGGGGAATCCGTGGAAACAACAGATGTGGGAATTCTAGTCCGTGATTGTTTTGCCAAAATGATTTTCAGAGCCAGTGTCGCTCTGGAGGCGGATAGGAAAATAAACAGGTTTACCGGAAGAAACTTCACTCCCTTTAAGTATGTTTACTGGGACGAAAACAAGATGTCGGATATCATCGCCGACTTGTTAAATCCTGCCGGGGAGCATGGGCAAGGGGATCTGTTTCTGCGCCAGTTTGTCAAGTATGTACTCGGACTCGACGAGAATTCTTTGAATTGTTCCAAAACCATTGTGCAGCGTGAAGCGCTTACAAGAAATATTAAACGGCAGCAGCGCAGTATCGATATTTTGTTGACTGGTTCAAATTGGGTCTGCGCTATTGAAAATAAGCCACGCGCCACGCAACAGGATGAGCAGCTTGAGGCATACATGCAACATGTGAAAAGTCTGGATAAGGATGAAGATAAAACTTTTCTTGTCTTTTTGTCTCCATACAATATTGAACCACAATCATTCGACACAAACAAAAACGGTTTCCGGTGGGGTCAGCTAAATTCGCCAACAGAGATAAAAGCTACTCACGAATATATAACGGTGTCATTTTTTGATTGGACAAAGGCGTGCCAAGAAAAATGCGAAGCAGAGAATGTACGCCGGTCTATTGCTGATTTTGTGGAGTGGGTCAATTATCAAATTTGGGGATAAATAAGGAGAATGACCGTGCGCTATTCGGAAGAAGCCATACGTGAAAATATTGAAAAAATAATTGGAGCGGATACGGATGCTATGACTATGGCCTTGCTTATTATGCAGTCAGCATACGACTTGCACAATAATATACTGATAAACTCACTGTGTAAAATTGCAGAGAACGCTCTCAATATAAACAATTTAGGTGATAGATGGGAAAAAAAGAATCCAGGAACAGGAGCAGAGGAAGGTTTTTTTTGGATTGAAGAAATATTCCTAAAAAAAGATCGTCGGTTCACCGTTATCCTTGCAATAAAAGGAGATAAGCTATGTATAGACTGGTGTATGGGTTGCGATGACGCAAGTAAACAGGAGGATGCACACCAAAAGTTAAGAGCATGGTTCAGCGAGGAAAGACACATGGAAAACCCGTTAGCACAATCCGATGGAAGTGCTTTTTGGCGATACTTCCCCTATGCGGATGGGGAGTTCAGCAAAAAAAACGCGCTTCATATTGTCGAGTTGGCTATGGGGGCAGGCATTTACCCCGACAAATCATCCTTCGGTTTGACCCCGCTAGACATCGCAGAAAAATTATATGAGGCATGCGAGGATTTTGAGCATGTTTTGCGTAATAAAGGATCAGCCCTGCAATCTTGACTCCAAACCTAGCAGGGTGGCAGGAGGCATCAGGCGCTACCGTAGATCGCCGCCGCCTCGGTCGCCGCTTGGGCTACTTTTTCCCGCAGCCTCTCCGGAGCCAGGGCCTCGGCCTGTGGGCCGAAGCTCAAGACCCAGGACAGCACTTCATGGAGATTGCGGGCGGTAAAATGCAGCACCAGCCAGCCCGACTCGTCTGTTTTCATGGCCTGATCCCGGCTCCAGATCCGCTCCCGCACATAGACCGAAGGCGGCCCCGGCGCAAAGCGCACGCTCACGGCAAAAGGTTCTTCCGCAGCAAAGCCGAAAGCACCGTCTTCGGGCAGGGGCGGTAAAACCAAAGCGGCGAATGAACGTCTGGTAGGTACCACTTCTATCAGGCGCTGCACGGCCAAGGCCGTTGGGTCGTCAAACAGTCTCTCCACCCGGCCCTTGTCCGTGACCATCCAGCCCTGGACATACAGGGCATCATTAAAGCGGAGCAGGCGAACCGGGGCGAAGTCGCAGGCTTTTTCTTCGTCATAAGCAGTTCGATAGCGCAGGCTCAATACGGTCTTGCGGCCTATGGCCGCAAGGAGCGTGTTCAGAAATGGCTGAAAAGGCGTGTAATCTATGCCGCCCTTGCTCAGCATGGCGGCCTTGGGGGCAAGGGATGCGTCCGGGTTTTCGTTTTCGGGCAGGAGCGCACCGGCTTTGTTCAGGGATTTTTCCAGCGAGACCCGCATATCCTTCGGCAGAAGATGCAGGACAAAATCCCGGCACAGGACAAGTTGTTCCAGTCCTTCCGGCGAAAGAGCCAATACGGGCCGTCTGGCCGGACGCTGCATACGGTAATACGCACGACCACCCCGCATGTCCCGGATCAGACCGCGTTCGGTTCCTGTTTCCAACTGATCCAGAAGGCGCAGCACGGTCTGCTTGGAGCAACGCAGTTTTTCGGCCAGTTCGATCAGAGAAAAATCCCGGTTGCTGAACATCAGCAGACTGCTCAAAACCAACAGTTTTTGTCCGGCGGTGGCATCGGGGTCGTTTTTTGGGGGCATTGGAACCTCAATAGAGGCTTAATATATTTCGGGATTATCCCCTACTATCCTGACTCGCGGCGTTTTTCTTCTGCAACGCTTCTTTGTTCGCTTTAAATACAACCACACCTTCATCGGTAACTATATAAGGGTTGCCTTCTCTCGCAATTTTTTTCACCAAGCCACGCCGTATCAAGGCGTTTATAGACTGTGGCTTGGCTCCCCAGTACACTTTGCGAACAACGTTTGAGCAGCAGTACACTTCTGCCAGGGCATTCAACATGGTTTGAGTGATTTTCATAATCGCTACAGCTCCCCCTCCGCAGTATTCTCGCTACCAGCGGCACGGCGTACTTCCTCCTTGAATTCCCCCGGCACATAGCGAAGCGCATAGCTGTACTTCCGGACAGCGGCCAGGCAGAGGCCCGGCGTTTTGAGCGCTCTCGGTACATATTCAAGCGCAGACCCGTCATTCTGGACTGCCGCCAAACAAAGTTCCGGCGTTTTGAGGCTGACCGGCACATGCTTCAGCGCGTCGCCATCATTCTGGACAGCGGCCAGGCAGAGTTCCGCCGTTTTGAGCGCCCGTGGCACAGCTTGAAGCATAAAGCCCTTAGATTGAACAGCGGCCAGGCAGAGTTCAGGAATTATGCGTTCGTCCGGCAGCACATACCAAAGCGCTCTACCGTCATTTTTGACAGCTGCCATGCAGAGTTCCGCCGTTTTAAATTCCATCGGTACATAGGCAAGCGCGGAACCTTGCCCTTGAACAGCGGCCAGGCAAAGCTCCGCTGTTTTGAGCGCTTTTGGCACATGTTGCAGCGCGTCGCCGTCATTTTTGACGGCTGCCATGCAGATATCCACCGTTGTAAATTCCATCGGCACATATTCAAGCGCAGCACCCCGCCCTTGAACGGCGGTCAGACAAAGCTCCGCCGTTTTGAGCGCTCTTGGCACATGCTGTAGCGCGTTGCCGCTATTTTTGACGGCTGCCAAGCAAAGCTCCGTCGTTTTAAGTTCCATTGGCACATATTCAAGCGCGGTACCTCGCCCTTGAACGGCGGCCATACAAAGTTCCGCTGTTTTGAGCGCTCTTGGCACATGCTGCAGCGCGTCGCCGTCATTTTTGACGGCGGCCATACAAAGTTCCGCCGTTTTAAATTCTATCGGCACATATGCAAGCCGAGTGCCGCCACTCTGGACAAGGCGCAGAAGAACTTCCAGAGTTATAAGTTCGCCAGGCACATACTCAAGCACACCCACAAGCCAGCTATTCTGAAGAGCGGCGAGGCAGAGTTCCGCTGTTCTGAGCGCCTGTGGCACATACTGAAGCGCGTTGCCGTCACTCTTAATTGCGGCGAGGCAGAGTTCCTCTGTTTTGAGCCTCTCCGGCACATATTGCAACGCTGAACCGTCCTCTTGAACGGCGACCAGACAGATTACCGTCGTCTTGAGTTCTTCCGGCACATACTCAAACGCATACTTGTAGTTCTTGACTGCTGCCATGCAGAGTTCCTCTGTTTTGAGTCTCTCCGGCACATATTGCAACGCTGAACCGTCCCCTTGAACGGCGGCCAAACAGATTGTCGCCGTCCTGAGTTTTTCCGGCACATATTCAAGCGCGCCGCCCCTTCTCTGAACAGCGGCCAGGCAGGTATCCGGCGTTTTAAGTGCCCTCGGCACATACTGAAGTGCTGAACCGTCCTCTTGAACAGCGGCCAGACAGATTGCTGCTGTCCTGAGTTTTTCCGGCACATATTCAAGCGCATCACCACTTCTTTGAACAACGGCCAAGCAAATTGCAGCCGTTTTGAGTGCCAGCGGCACATACTCTAACGCTCTCGATTCCTCCTGAACAGCGGCCAGACAGAGTTCCGCTGTTTTTAATGCATCCGGCACATATTTAAGCGCCCATTGGCTTTCCTGAACGGCGGCCAAGCAGAGTTCCGGCGTTTTGAGCGCCCGTGGCACATACTGAAGTGCGGAGCCGCCATTTTGAACAGCGGCCAGACAGATGGCAGCCGTCCGGAGTTCCTCCGGCACATATTCAAGCGCAGACCCGTCATTCTGAACAGCGGCAAGGCAGAGGTCCGGAGTTTTGAGTCTCTCCGGCACATATTGCAGCGAGGAACCATCCTCTTGAACGGCAGCCAGGCAGATTGCAGTCGTCCTTAGTTCCTCCGGCACATATTCAAGCGCTCCACCTCTATTCTGGATAACTGCCAGACAAAATTCAGCCGTCCTGAGTTCTTCCGGCACATATGCAAATGCTTTGCTGCTTTCCTGGACAGCGGCAAGGCAAAGGTCATCCGTTTTGAGTTCCTCCGGCACATATTCAAGCGCAGACCCGTCATTCTGGACAACTGCCAGACAGAATTCAGCCGTCAGAAACTTGTCCGGTACATGCTGCAACAGGCTGCCGTCATGCTGAACAGCGGCCAGGCAGAGATCCTCGGTCAGGAGCTTGTCCGGCACATGCGCAAACGCGGCGCTATCTTTTTCGACAGCGGCAAGGCAGACTTCATAGGTCTTAAATTTCGTTGGTATATGCCGTAACAGGCTGCCGTCATACTGAACAACGGCCAAACAGAGGTCTTCTGTCAGGAGCTTGTCCGGCACATGCGCAAACGCGGCGCTGTCATTTTTGACAGCGGCAAAGCAGACAGCATATGTCTTGAATTCCATTGGCACATGCTGCAACAGGCTGCCGTCACGCTGGACAGCGGCAAGGCAAAACTTTCTGAGATCTTTCTCAAGCTCGGGGCGAGGCTCAAAGCATGACGATGCCATAATAATCTCCTTTTTTTGCTATAAGCTTAAATCATTCGGCGGACAAGCTACGCGGCTCTTATAACCCGGCGTCGCGGCGTATTGCCGCATATGACCCCATCAACATGCAAGGTCAATCACGTTCCAGCGCATCTCGCCAGAAGCGGGCCAGATCGTCAGTCAGTATCGTCAGTATCACTACAGCCTCCCCCCGATAAACCGCGCAGCAGGCGGTCAATCTCGTCACTGTGCAGTAGGGCGTCAATCTCGTCCTCGCTCAACATACCCCTCTTTGATGTACCCCACTTTATACCGGCATTACGCCGTATTGCTTCCTTGAGTTTCTCCGGCACATACTGAAACGCGCCGCTGTCATTTTGGACGGCAGCCAGACAAAGCTCCGCCGTTCTGAGCGCTTCCGGCACAGATTGAAGCGCGTATGCTGAATGCCGGACGGCGGCAAGGCACAGTTCCGGCGTTCTGAGTTCGACCGGCACAGAATCAAGGGCGACGCCTCTTGTCTGAACGGCAGCCAGACAAATTTCCGCCGTTCTGAGCGCTTTCGGCACATGCCGAAGTGCCGCGCCGTCATATTGGACGGCGGCCAGACAGACTTCCGCAGTCTTGAACGCTTCCGGCACATACTGAAGGGCATCACCGTTATGCCCATTCCGAACAGCGGCCAGACAAAGTTCCTGAGTCAGAAAGGCCTCCGGCACATGCCGGATCGCGCTGCCCTTATCCTTGTGATCCTGGACAGCGATACGGCAGAGTTCCGGAGTCAGGAGTTTTTCCGGCACATACTGAAGGGCATCGCTGCTGCCCCTGACGGCGACGAGGCAAAGCTCCGGGGTCATGAACTTCTCCGGCGTATACTGAAGCATGTCGCTGTCGCCCTGGACAGCAATCATGCGGATTGCCAGGCTTTTGCACCTGTCCGGCGCATATTTAAACGCGGAAGCCGCGGCCTGGACAGCGGTGAGGCAAAGTTCCGGAGTCAGGAATTTCTCCGGCACATGCCGGAGCGCGCTACCGCCATTCTGAACGGCGACGAGGCAAAGCTCCGCCGTCTTGCGATCATGCGGAACATATTTCAGCAGACTGCCGCTTTTCTGAACGGCGATCAGGCAGAGTTCCGCCGTTTTGCGTTCATCAGGAATATTTTCAAAGATATCGCTTCGTTCCTGAATCAAGGCCAGATAAAATTCCGCCGTCAAAAGATTCTCCGGCACATAGGCAAAGGCGGCGTTGCTATGCTGGACAGCCGCCAGACACAGTTCCGCCGTCTTGCGGTCATCTGGAATATACCGAAGCGCATTGCTGTAATTCTGAACAGCAGCCAGGCAAAATTCTGTTGTAAAAATATTCTCCGGCACATGGGCAAAGGCGGCGCTGTAATCCCGGGTAGCGGCCAGGCAGACTTCCTCTGTCCTGAATTCCATTGGCACATGCCGAAGCGCCCTGCCGTTTTCCTGAACAGCGGCCAGGCAGACTTCCTCCGTCTTGAGCTCCATCGGCACATACTGAAGCAAGCTGCCGTTTT
>Ga0123353_10016526_pt1 | contig 10791 bp, 7 predicted proteins | sample TergutLab28metaG_3_FD_92763 | JGI IMG/M metagenome (GOLD analysis project Ga0123353, IMG submission 92763) | Labiotermes labralis P3 segment gut microbial communities from Petit-Saut dam, French Guiana - Lab288 P3 | ecosystem: Host-associated > Arthropoda: Insects > Digestive system > Gut ... | reverse complement strand
TACATCCCGCCGAAATGCAGCGGTATTATCCGCATCGCCTTCCGCCCCAACTGACAGACGAGTTCAGCAGGCAAAACCGGCACGGGAATATGGATGATTTTCTGAAGAATAAGGGTTACCTGAAAATATATAATGCAGGGAATTTGAAATATAGTGTTACATTTGCAAAAGATGGAAAAAGATTGTCAAAATGAAAGATTTATCGTTACACATTTTGGATATCCTCCAAAATTCCACGCGAGCAGGGGCGTCTAAAATAGAGTTGGATATTGTTGAAAATACGTTAGAAAACACTTATCGGATCATCTTTACCGACAATGGCTGCGGTATGGACGAAGAAACGGTAAAGCGCGTTGTTGATCCGTTTTTTACCACTCGAACGGTGCGTAAAGTAGGGCTGGGTTTGCCTCTGCTGAAACAAAACTGCGAACAGACCGGCGGCAGCCTGCATATAACTTCCAAAGCGGGCGAAGGTACTCAAGTCGAAGCAGTTTTTATTCACAATCATATTGACCGACCAACATTGGGAGATATTGCGGGAACGGTTGTCCTTACCGCTTCGGCAAATCCCGACATACATTTCATTTACCGCCACAATAAAGACGGACAAATCTACACATTCGATACTGAAGAAGTAACGGAGGCTTTAGACGGTCTTTCCATTCAAATTCCCGAAATTATTCAGTATCTTCGGGAGATGATTCAGGAAAATCTGAAAGAAATGGAAGTGGAGTACTATCCTGAATGAACTGATGTTTAGGATTTTCATTTAATGTATTACGTCCAGGAAGTAGTCAACTAAGTCTGGAATGTAGTCAACCACGTCACTTCAATGAAGCACGTCTGCAAACGTAAACCTTTCTCATTTGTTCTTTAATCGTTTCTTCGCCTGAGTTTACCTTCCTGCCTGATGATTCTTCCATCGTCAGCCAAACCTTCGATAACCACTGTGTAAGTAGTTGCTTCGTCGGCTGTGTAGAACTCAAACGATGCTACGCCGAGGCTATCTGTCTGTACAACGGGTTGCCAGTGGATTGTGGTACGCAGATCGGGAGTTTGCGCTCTTTGTTTTGCAGGCGTATCGTATATAGGCGCGTAAAATTCCACAGGCGTTTGAAATCCCAGCGGCGAAAACATTTTGATATGGAATGGTTTGGCAGCAACTTTGCTGATATTACCGTCTTTGGTAAAGATCACAATAACGCCGTTACCGCCCCTCGAACCGAACATAGCCGTATTTCCGGCATCTTTCAAAACATCAATTTGTGCCACGTCATACACATTGATCATATCAATATTTTCAATATCCGTTGGAATATCGTCAATGACCAGCAATGGCGAACCCATTCCGCGAATGGAAATACTGTTGCCCGACACCATCACGCCCGGTAGCCGCATGAGCAGCTGGCGTATATCCGTTACCGGAAATTTTTCCAAATCTTCTTCAGTAATTGAATTGCTGGGCGCTGAGTAATATGTTGATTTTCTTGGCGGTTTTCGTTCGGCGGAAACGGTCACTTCTGACAATTGGATCACACGGATACCACCCTCATAAATGTATTTCTGTTCGGCTTTGTCGGCATATTTAGCAAATTGATTTTTATCAATTTCGGCGGAGGGAATGGTCGGAATGTTCCTTTCCGGGAAAGATTCCTTATCCATGATCAGTTCCATGCGCGTCATGCCCCTTTTGGGAACTGCGCTTATCAAAAATCGTGTACTGTCGGGTAACTCACCGTTGCGAAGATAGAAACGCCCGTTTTTGTCTGTTTGGGTATTGTCGAAGAATTTGCCTTTTAACGAGATAATCGTGACATCCAAATCTTCCACAGGTTTACCCAGCAATACGCTTTTTACGGTTCCCGACATTTCCGGACCAATTTCAAGCGGCGACGTAGGATGGGAAAAACGTCCATGCGTCAATTCCGCGATGTTGTAACGACGCCAGCCCTGTACGCGCATCAGCAGATCCAGCGCATAAATCGATGAATTTTTGTTTTGAAAATAAAATGCAGGATTTTCAATATAACCCTGCAAATCGGAAGCGAGCAGGAGTTGCGTCAATATGCTGGTTGTGGAATCGGGCATGACTTCCTTGTCGGATGTTACTGCCACCGAGAAATTTCCGGTCAATGGTTCATCAGCATTGTCGACTACGGTTACCGTGTTTTTTACTAACGAACGAGCTGCATAGTTTTCCTTGTCGGAATGATAGATTACCTGCGCCTGATCGTCATTATTGATGAATACCAACCGTTCGCTTACCGGATTCATATTGGCGTCGAATAAAATAAAATGCAACACGCCTGATGGAAGTTGCTCCTTCGTGAGTGAAACAAAATTAGTTGCATGATTCCAAAGACCTGTAAATTGAACGATCCCACGAGAATGGGCAAGCAGGTAAAGATCGTTGTCTTGTGTTACTTCCGCCGGCTTCAGTGTAGAAATAAAAATTCTATTTCTTACCTGATTGACTGACAGTGCATACCCGCGATCAACGGCTTCCGGAAGATTAAAACGTTTCGATTGTCCCTGTTCATTCTGACAAACAGCATAATAGCTATTACCTTTTTCGGAAATATGCGAAAAACTTCCCATTCCCAGATAGTCAGATTTGATCTCGCCAATATCTGTTCCGCTTTGGTCATACACAATGCCGGTCATGTTCATCGCCTGTCCATTGGATTTCATTGCCTTAAATGCAATTTTACAGGATGTTCCCTGCATTAGCGATCCGCCTTCAGGATAAAAGCTAACATCAAAATCGTCGTCGGTTGTGGGAATAAATATAAATTGCCGGTATGGCGTCTGATATGCCACCACTTCCAAAAGCATGACTCTTTTACGTGATGTGGCGGGCAAATTGAAATTGACGCTTGCCACACCATCATCGTCAACTTTCACATTCATCGGTTTTCCGTCATTGACGCTTATTCTGACGGATTGCGGAACCAGCGTTCCGGATGGACTGACATGAGAAAAGCGGAAAGTGGCATTTACTCGTCGGTTGGTTTCGAAATTGAATTTTGTCTCTATACTTACGGCGCGGGCTTGCGGGTCGCCGATACGGATGGTTTTTGTACAAAAATAAATTTCGTCCAAACTGCGCATAAAAGAGGTATAAGCGCGAATCGTATAGTCGCCTTCCGGTACATCGTCCGGTATCCACAAATAGCCTTGATACACATTTTCTTCATTCCGAATTTTGACACGGGTAACGACCGAATCAACAGGATTGATTAGTTCAACATACACGTATCGGCTGATAGGGTTTGGAATGTGGCTTGCTGCATCAACAAGGTACGCCCTGAACCATATCTTCTCTCCCGAAATATAATAGGGCTTATCGGTATGTAAATAAATTTTTTCCTGAGGGAAGACATACAGTTGACGGTTGAATAAATAGGTCAAACTATCCTCTACACTGTCTTGACCGAATAAGATTGTGGAAAATCCTGACAATAAACAAAATAACAAAATTCGACCTGCCATAAAGAATGAATTATTTTATGGCAAATCTACATGAATTATTTTTAATAAAACAAAGACGGGAAAAAATTATTGAAATTTCTCAATAACCTCCCTATCAATACAGATCATCTGTGATATTTGGCTTGACATTGATCGTATAAAATGATCAGTTAATCGTTCACACTATCCAACGCTTTTTTTACCGATCCGTGCTGTAACAGCAATTCGCGGGCTTTGTCTTCCGAGATGCCGAGTTCTTCCTCGATCATGCGCGTACCTCGATTAACCAACTTTTTGTTTGCCAACTGCATATTGACCATTTTGTTTCCTTTGACGCGCCCCATTTGAATCATTAACGATGTAGAGATCATGTTGAGGACTAATTTTTGTGCGGTTCCGGATTTCATGCGAGTGCTGCCGGTTACAAATTCGGGGCCAACCACAACTTCGATGGGATATTCGGCGGCTTTTGCAACCGGTGACGCGGGATTACAGGTGATACAACCGGTAAGCAGACCATTCTCTCGCGCTTTTTCCACCGCACCAACCACATAAGGCGTAGTTCCAGATGCTGCAATGCCAATGACGGTGTCCATTTTTCCGATATTGTAGGCTTGCAATTCCTCCCATGCTTTTTCGCGATCGTCTTCGGCGTGTTCCACCGACCTTCGCAGGGCTGTATCGCCGCCTGCAATCAGTCCGATGATGACGTCGCGTACGCCATAAGTGGGCGGTATCTCCGAAGCGTCGAGTACGCCAAGCCTTCCACTGGTGCCTGCTCCAAGATAAAATACACGTCCTCCGTGGGGTAACCGTTCCACGATGCGGGTTACCAACGCTTCAATCTGTGGGATGTTTTTACCCACTGCCTCAGGCACTTTTGCATCTTCCCGGTTCATACCGGCGAGAAGATCGTGTATGGACATTTCGTCCAAATGCTTAAAAACAGACGATGATTCTGTGATACTTACAGGATTCATAATTAAACTATTATTTTTTACTAATTAACATCAATTTCCCCTGCCAGTGAACACTGTAAATGTTCCTTTACCTGCTCGGCGGTCATTCCGTGTCCCAGCAGAAACATCAGTTTGGTTACAGCGGCTTCGGTAGTGCTGTTGTAGCCGCTCACGACTCCGGCGTCGAGTAAAATGGTTCCGGCATGATAGCGCTTCATCTCCACTGTTCCGGCATTGCACTGTGTAACATTCACCATCACAATTCCGCGATCTACCGCATCTTTCACGGCTTGCCTGAACCAATTGAGGTTCGGGGCGTTCCCCATGCCGTAGGTTTCGAGCACCACACCTTTCAGGTTGGGAATATGGAGGATCGCTTTGACCATGTCGGGCGAAATACCCGGAAATAATTTCAAAATGACTACATTAGGATCAAGCGTGTAGTGAAATCTGGGCATCCGGCGAATACGCGGCTGAATGATCAGGTGGTGTTCATACTTGATGTGTACCCCTGCCTGTGCCAGCACCGGATAGTTAAACGACCTGAATGCATTGAAGTTTTCAGCATTGACTTTAGTTGTCCTGTTGCCCCGCATCAGTTCATTCTGAAAAAAGACGCACACTTCAGGCACAAACGAACGTCCGTCGGATGTTTTGTCCGTGGCAATTTCTAAAGCAGTGATCAGATTTTCCTTACCGTCGGTTCGTACTTTTCCGATGGGTAACTGCGAACCGGTCAAAATGACAGGTTTGTCAATATTTTCGAGCATAAAGCTCAATGCCGAAGCAGTATACGCCATGGTATCCGTTCCGTGCAACACTACGAATCCATCGTAGCGGCTGTAGTTGTCCTGAATGATCCTCACGATTTTTACCCATCCTTCCATATCCATATCCGAAGAGTCAATAGGCGGATCAAACTGTATACAGTCAATCGTAACTTTCAGCATGGAAAATTCAGGTAAGTGTACTTTCAGGTGATTGAAATCGAAAGCTTCGAGCGAACCGGTCATGCTGTTTTCAATCATCCCGATTGTTCCGCCTGTATAAATCAGAAGTACAGAAGTGTGATCATCAATCATTTACGTTCTTTATAATAAACCTTTTCATGATCCGAAGAACGTTCCGACACGTTTTGCCTGCTTGATCAGGAAGTAATCATGAGGCACCAGACGGGTTTTTCCACCGACTTCTTTTAACGGAACGGCTATCATCTCATTGTTGTGGAGCGCTGCCATCTTACCAAATTCATGCTTGTTGATCAGCGACGCAGCAAACGTTCCCATACGAGTAGCAAGGATACGGTCGAACGGCGAGGGACTGCCACCGCGCAGCGTATATCCCGGAACGGTAACCCGTGTTTCGATTTTGGTTCCTTTTTCGATTTGTTCGGCAATAAAGGCGCCCGCAGGTTGATCCGTTCTCTTTGTCGTTTTAATACCTTCGGCAACAACCACTATCGAATAGGGTTTACCTTTGTGAAAGCGGCCGAGCAACAGTTCGTTGACTTTATCAATATTGTATTCCATTTCGGGGATGAGTATCACGTCGCCTCCGCCGGCAATTCCCGCATGAAGCGTGATCCAGCCTGCATGATGTCCCATCAGTTCGATCACCATCACCCGTTTGTGCGAGTTGGCAGTGGAGTGCAGACGGTCAATAGCATCGGTAGCAATATTTACCGCCGTATCGAATCCGAAAGTAATGTCCGTTCCCCACACATCGTTATCAATCGTTTTGGGGATGCCCACCACATTGATCCCTATTTCGGACAGTTGCGCGGCGGTTTTTTGCGTTCCGTTTCCACCGATGCACACCAGGCAGTCAATTCCCATTTTTTCATAATTTTGCTTGATCAGTTGCGGCTTATCTGCGATCAGGTCTCCATCTTTTTTCTTGAAGGGTTTTTCGCGTGATGTCCCCAGAATGGTTCCACCCAAGGTAAGAATACCCGAAAGTTGTCTTTCACCTAATTGAATAAAGTCATTGAAAATCAACCCGGAAAATCCATCAAGCACTCCGATGACTTCCATTCCGTAAGTGATAGCGGCTTTTCCGACACCTCGAATCGTCGCATTAATTCCAGGGCAATCGCCTCCTGATGATAAAATCCCTATTTTCATTCGCTTAAAATCTATATTCCAAAAATTCTAATTCACAAACTCATTGAATCAATGAATCTTTCTGCAAAAATAATCATTATACAGTTATGTGCAACTCTGGGATCACTCAAAAAAATTCCTGACTTTCTGGAAAAAACTTTTGTCTTCCTGTGTAGGTTGCGGTTTGAAATTTTTTGATGCGTTTAATTTTTCGAGAATAGAACGTTCTTCCTTTGATAAATCTTTGGGTATCCATACGTTGACCGTAACCAGCAAATCGCCTCTGCCATATCCGTTCAGGTCAGGAATACCTTTTCCGCGAAGACGAAGTATCTTTCCCGGCTGTGTACCCGGATCCACTTTGATTTTTACTTTACCATCAACAGTAGGAATTTCGACAGTAGAACCGATTGCAGCGTCAGGTATGCTGATAAAAAGGGGATAAATCAAATCGTTACCGTCACGCATCAACTCGGCGTTTGGTTCTTCTTCAATGACAACCATCAAATCGCCATTGTAGCCGCCTCGTCTTGCCGAATTACCCTTACCGCTAACCGTCAGTTGCATTCCTTCAGCAACGCCGGCGGGTATTTTTACAGTAACCAATTCTTCGTCCTGAACGATCCCTTCGCCATAGCAGTTGGTGCATTTTTTTGTAATAACCTTTCCAGCGCCTCCGCAATTGTTGCAAACCGTTGTGGTTTGCATTCTTCCCAGAATGGTATTTGCGATACGTGTAACCTGTCCCGTACCATTGCAGACGCCGCAGGCGGATTGACCGGTATTGCCTTCTGCGCCTGTTCCGCCACACGATTTGCAGGTAACATATTTTTTCAGTTTCAGTTTCTTTTCAGTTCCTTCTGCTATCTCTTGCAGGGTCAGTTTTACTTTAACGCGAAGATTAGTTCCTTTGCTCATCCGCTGGCTTTGCTGTCTTCCGCCGCCGAAACCGCCAAATCCGGAACTTCTAAACCCAAATCCGCTCAGGTCGCCAAAAATATCGCCAAAGTGTGAGAAGATGTCATCCATAGACATCCCACCGCCGTTAAAACCGCCTGATCCACTAACTCCGGCATGTCCAAACTGGTCGTACCGCGATTTTTTGGCGTCGTCGCTTAACACTTCGTAAGCCTCGGCTGCTTCTTTAAATTTTTCTTCGGCTGCTTTGTCGCCCGGATTCTTGTCAGGATGGTACTGAATTGCCTTTTTCCGGTAAGCTTTCTTGATCTCTTCCTTATTTGCCGATTTCGGAACTTCTAATATCTCGTAATAATCTCTTTTTGTCATTTGAAAAACTTATTCGCCAACCACAACCTTGGGGTAGCGTATGATTTTGTTGTTCAGTGTGTAACCTTTCTGTATCACATCAACTATCTTTCCCTTCATTTCGTCCGCAGCAGGAATCTTGGTAACGGCTTCGTGCAAGTCGGCGTCAAAAGGTTCATTCATTGCCTTAATTTCCTTGACATGATGATTCACTAAAAAATCATTCAATTTACTGTATATTAAACCCATACCTGCCCTCACTGCATTCATGTCTTCGGCATTGGCTGCCATTTCGATGCCACGATCGAAATCATCCACAAAAGGCAGAATATCTTTTAAAAGCGTCATTCCGGCAGTTTGTATCAATTCCATCTTTTCACGGACAGTACGTTTACGGTAATTATCGAACTCCGCTGCCAAACGTAAATATTTGTCTTTCGATTCCAACAACTCTTTTTGCACGGCTACCAGTTCTCCGTCCGGTTCCTTAGTCACAGCATCGGTATCGGTGATTTCTTCCGTTGTGGTATTTTCATCTGATTCGGGTATTACATTCTCTACCGAATCTACTTCAATGATCTCTTCATGATCAACTTCCTGTCCCTCAATACTCACATCTTTTTTTTGATCAGGAATATCGTTTTCCGGATTTTCACTGTTTAGTTTGGCTTTTCGTCTTCCCAGCATGATATAATATTTTTGATACGATTCAAATTATAGATATTTTTAATGTTAAAATTATCCTACAAAAAATTTGCCAAAATGAAATTTGCAGAAATGAATGGCAATATGTCCGAAAAAAAGTAGCATGCCGACAAAATGACAGTTGTCACAGGATCGTCTTTTGCAACAGCTCGATGATGCCGTTATTGGGTGTATTTTTCACTGTAGTTCTTTTACTGAAAAGAATGGCGCCCGGTATGATAACAGTAAGGACAACGATAATGGCTAAAAATGTATGTGTTCATGATGATTTTTTATCGTTTTGTCTCTCCAACAACTATTCCTTGTGTAATATTTCCTATTCCTCCTCTCAAATCAATTCCTTCCACACGTATCTGCAATCCGCGCGGTTTCAACCCGACCGGAAATTGTATCTCCGCCTTGCCATCTCTGCCCGTTACCACTTCAGGATTCCAGTAAAGCGTAGGCTTTAGATCATATTCAGCCTGATCAAAGGGATTGTCAGGATAATATTTTGGAACGTAAAAGGTTTTGGGAACAGCAAAACCTTGCAAATGCTGTTTGGCGACGCCAATGCGAGGGGAATAACGCACATTTCTGTCACCGGAATAAGTAGTTATTCCAATAATAATAGGTCTACTCGGACCGTCAAAACTATCGGGATATTTAGGATCGGCATAAGCCAACAGATATTCCGGTGAATCCATCAGTTCGATACCTGCAATATCTTTCGCAGGAAAATTCCATAAATTCTTTGAAATGAGCAAATAATTTGAAAGCGTATTGTCGAGATTGCCCTGCTTATCAACAATCTCATCAAATATTTGTTTTTCATAGTGATACGGTTCAAGTATTAAATTATCATTTGCCGGAATATATGTGCTTAAACGATCGCCATCGAAAATAAAATAAACAGGACGTCCCTGATAACGCCATAGTGTATAATCAGCAGGAAAATCCGAAATAAGACCAGCTCTTAAAATTCGATCTTCGCGCCATGAAACCTCCTGTAATTGTGGAAATTCAGACTTTATGATATCCAAAAGTGTATTGTGGCTGTCATACCGGGCAATATCTTCCTGATACAACACATGATCAGCCTGTCCGGGTCCGTTGAGATTCCACGAACCTTTTACCGGTCGTTTGGCGGTTATGGTAACTTCCTCAATGATTGTAGCGTCTGTTCTATTCAACAGACTGTCTAAATAATGTTCATCCAATTCTAATTGTCGGCGGTACATGGCGAGCATATCTTCCCATGCTTCGCTGCCGCCGGATGGAGGTAATACATTAATGGGAGGCGATGGAGTAACAGGCTGTTCATCTAACTCAACACCAAGACCAAAGGCATTCTTTTTCCCTTTTTTATATTTGGCGGTAATATAAACCCATGATTTTTCCATCGGCAATAATCCCTCGAAACTGAAGCGTCCTTCTGCGTCGGTATAAGTATGCTCAAAAATGGACTGTGCGCCTTCTGTCCATAAGGTAATCGAAATATCATTTTCAGGTTTATTGCGCAGATTGGTAACTTTTCCCGATACCGTACAATCAATTTCAGGCTCATAAACGATTTTATCCTGCGCATTCTTCACGTCATCCCACGAATAACCGCTCCATCCGTGCGTTTGCATTACCAAATCCAACGCCTGACTGCGCAGGCTATCTCTTTCCTGAAAATACCATCCCGCGTGTTCAACTTTTCCTTTCAGGTCGGATGATAACAACATTTGCGAACGAAGATTGGCCTCCCGTATGTCGTGTGCTCCATACAGACTGTCGGTTACCGAAACCGTGAAAACGCCCTGAACCGGAAGATCGTAAGCGTCCATTGCATGTAACTGTAAGATCATATTGCTGCTGTTGCGTCCCAATCCTTTGGATGATGTGATATTCAGTTTTATATTATCTTCCTTATCCACAAAAATCAGCCGTTCATTGCATGGAATGCCATTCTGCGTGAACAGCGTAAAACGTGCAATGCCCGTTTGAAAATCATTAACCGGCAGAAATTGAGACACGCGGGAACGCGAAGCCGGTACTTCCCAAGTGTTGGCATACAAACCGCGCGATTGAGCGACTAAATAGAAGGTTTCATTCCTGCTTACCGTTTCGCGAGGAAAATAAACCTGCAAAAGAAGCGTATCTTTACGAGAATGTTGCAGGGTCATCACCACGCCAACGGTATCGGACGCAGGCAATTCAACCGTATGTCCGCTGAACAGACGGGCATGATACCTGCGACCCGGCTGTGGCGCCAAAAAAAATGATCCCATGCCTTGATGCAGCGAACGAAATTCTGCAACTGT
>Ga0123353_10016525_pt1 | contig 10791 bp, 6 predicted proteins | sample TergutLab28metaG_3_FD_92763 | JGI IMG/M metagenome (GOLD analysis project Ga0123353, IMG submission 92763) | Labiotermes labralis P3 segment gut microbial communities from Petit-Saut dam, French Guiana - Lab288 P3 | ecosystem: Host-associated > Arthropoda: Insects > Digestive system > Gut ... | reverse complement strand
TTGCCACAACCAGGAATCAAACAACAATTCTTTGGTCACCCAGCCAGTAGCCCACTCACTTATTGACTAAGCTATTCTGGCTCCATAAATCTTACATCACAAGTACTCAGTATTTTGCCAAGAATTCCAGGAATTTTACGTCAACAGCCTGGGAATTATGACCAAAATCTGTGAGCTCATAATACCAAATGTAAATCACATGCTTAGCATTCTTGCATATGTATGCTGTCCTTTCTTCTCAATTTGGAAACCGATGTCCTGAGGGGTCCCAAAAGGCTATGACAGCTTTCTAAAATCCCTTAACTTATTATCCTTGCAACCATTACACCAGTCATGGCTCCACAGCCTACAGAGCTAAATAATGCAAAAATCATGCATGATCATATACTGTTCACTAGAGTAGGGGACCTGCTGGTCCCAGGATAAAAAAATAAACTTTTATTCAAAAAAGTCTGGGTCTGATCCTTGATCAGAGATACATGTAGATTTTTTTACTCACAGATTGAAACTTTAACCTCAACATATGACAAAATTGTGGGAATGTAAGAAGACCAACACCCACCCTCACACAAACACAAACCACAGTTCATGTGTAATTTCATGTGCTGACTGTTCACTGTCATGACGACTCAGTCATTGAGGTTAACAGAATGGATGCTCCCAATTAAAAAACGCATTTTATGCCATTATTTTATCAGGCATAGGTTCGAAATGCCAACACAGAACATATCTGGAAGCACTAGACAAACAGTGACACACGCACTGGAGTGTCATGGTGATTATGCATCTCTCATCTACGCTTCAAGCCACATGAAAAAAAAAATGCTGATGTCATAACATGGCTCCACACCAGTAGTTCAGTATACACAGACACCAGAAGATTCTGGTTGCACTGTAAGTGTATCCTGCTGAGCAGGTTGGCTCAGCAATACACCTAAAAGTTGTCATGGTTTGCCTCAACCATTCCAGGACAATATAACCACTACATCTTCCTAACCATTGAATTTCACTGCATATACTCATGCCTGAATCTCTCTTAAGCTGATGTGGCTTCTGCAATCATGGTACTGCCGTAAGTATTGTCAGTTGAGCTCAACCCAAGATTTTTATTCACCACAAAGTAGCTAATGTTTATGAATTATACACCTACCTTGAATTCAGTTATGATTTCCCCTTTGGCTTTTTGTATATCAGAGAGAGCATGTTGACATTTTGATACGGATTCCTGAATCTTTCCATGCATCATGCAATCTTCAAAATGCAGAATTTTGTACAACGACTCAAGAAGGTTCCTGCCAACCTCCTGTAACTGTGTGGGTGTAACAACAGTCCTGTTTTCCACCTGAGACAAACATAATGAAAGCACATGTCACTGTGGAAAAACAGAATTAAAAAAACTGTTCTCTTCTTAGCTCACATTACAATTTTCATTATCTTAGCGCAGCTATTTCACAAGCTTTGACATATGGGTCTGACATAAATAACAAATTAAGTACAAAATTTTGCAGTTTCTAAACACCCCAAAAAACACATTTTCAGTTCACAAACAAATACTCTTTGGAGTTAGATAATAAGACTCTAAGACATGAACCCACAAACCCTGAATCTTACAGTTGCAGCCAAGCTAAAGAAAATTCTTAACACGCAAATCATAAAAAGTAAAATTTCTAATTAAATTCAGTTGCATTTCCTCAGGTATTCTGTGACATGATTAATCCATGTAGGGAGGGTGTGTGGTAATCAATCATTCTTCTCTATCACAAAGGAAATATCCACACATCAAACTAAGTTATCCTCTGCCTTCTAATTATTTGAATTAAGGTCACATCTGATATTAAATTGATAACATGACACAATGTGTATGAACTAAAAATATAAAGAATAGGCCTGTGACACATATGCAGCACATGTTCACAGTTAAAAATATCAGACTTCAAATCTCAATTAAATAAAACCTAATTGTTTTTCTGGGGGGTGCAACCATGACAAATGACACAAAATGCTTTACACATAATATAACAAATACAATAGATGCAGCTAGTTGTACCAGCTATTATATAGCCAGCTTTCTGGGAGTTGGTGTAGAATTACTCCTCATGGAATTTAGAGTTCACAAAATAAATAAAATTTAAATCAATCAAACCACTTCTCAGATTTACAGATCCACAGGATCATCAACTTGCATCACAACATGCCATTCTCCTGATTGGAGATCATAGGATGACACTCTCTTTTGATACATATATACAAATAAACAACTGCTGCACAGGGGACAGAAAGCAGGTGACAGTGATGACTGACAATGACAGAAGCTGTGGATAGCTTATCTGCCTTCAAAACAAATTGAATTTTGCATAATGAACTCTATGTTAGCAAAATGTCTTGATTTTCACACTACCTGTACAAGACCATACATGGCATTGAAGTCATCTAATGCTACTTTTAGCTGTATATTCAATTCTTCATATTCTGAACCTTCAAAGTCTGGCAGCCGTAACAAACTTGTACATAACCTTTCCATGATACAACATACATGTTTTGCTTCTGATTCACTGTACAAATTTCCAGCTGGTCTGAATGAATCCAGTTCCACAACCTACAAAAGGAAAAGAAATTGTAGGTGCTAAATTTCTAAAGACAGGCAAATCAGAAGCAGTAAAAAAGGAATTATGTGGCCTAATATTAAAGTTCTGAGATTCCAGTTGACCTGCAGACTGCATACTGTAGTACTGATAGTCCTATATAAACTGACCAAGCCTGTGCTAAGAGATTGCTTTCACCTACCAGAATTAATTCTAAGTTACACTGTTTTACCGAAATACCTCAATGTGTCCATCTACCTTCATGTTCTACATATGCCCTGAGCCTCTTTGTACACATAAAAAAAATTTATCTTGATGTCAAGGACTGCATACTGCAGTAATTTTGATGTCCAATTGTAACCCTCAAAGAGCCACTTAAAGTAAAGAAGGCCTCATCACAATAATAAAAAAATTATCACAGTACAAGATTCCTCCATCAAAATGTGGAAATATTAGATGCCTTAGAAATTTATCGCATACAAAATTCCTGTAGAGAAGCCACACTTTGTGGATTCAGACTAATCATGCATAAAACTGAATTATTAACAGTAACACTTGTGAAATAGTAAACATGACAATTGCAAAACAACCTCACTGGTGATGGGATGTGTAAGCATGCAAGCATCAATGGTCATACATGCTAGAATATGAATGTTTAGCAGTGACTTAGTGATTAACAGAAAACAAAAGCCAAAATACCCAATAAATATGAAGAAAATTCCCAGGCAATAACAATTCACAACTTATTTGCACACAGTGAAACATGTGTTGTTTTGGTGTGAGATATAAAGTTCTCACAACAGTGTTGCTGAGGATTCTGGTTTTCTGAGGTACTATGCCGTGGACCAGTCAAAACAGCAAAACATTCCAGAAGACTTGAATCTTCATTTCTTGTTGCACTGTGATACTAATTTTAAATACCTCGGATGTGACATCTCTTATCAACAACACTAACAGAATAATATGAAATGAAGCAAATGTATATCAAATATGTGAATAGACATGAGACAAATGACAAGGGACACACTTACTTACAGAAGCTAGACTGTGAAGCTTATACAACAGGTCTGATAAATGCAGAATTCTGTTCTAATGAAGTATGTCAGATTACACTTTGGGTACAGACAGATCACATCAAGAAAATTGCAATGACACCAGTTAAATATAGGTAACATACTGTAAAAGTTGAAAAACAAGATTACAGAAATATATATGGCTAACCAACAAATGCCTTCTTAAATACATTTCACAAAAAAAACCAACAAGCAGGAAACAGACCATTGAAATGGGACAACAGGTTCCACACTTTTCAGTTAACAAGTCCATGTGTTGCAAGACCTATTCATTAACCTACTGGGGACATGACAGTTGACTGGATCCTGGATGCCCAAACCCGACAGAATTCTTAAATTATGCAATAAGTCAACTTAGGATGCATATGACCAATGTAACAAAATAGGGAATACTCATATTGATTTATCACCAAGTACATCAACATTATTTTTTTAATTTCCCATGACAAACTATGGATGATTCTTGCTGAAACACAAATAGGTCCACACCAAGGTATCAGGCATAATCCAATCCACTGTCAATTATCTAAAAAAGCAACAAGGAACACAGACTGTTTGGGTAGTGACAACCTACTGCTTGACGATAGGACGACATCCACCTCCCAAACTCTTATGTACAGTGAGTCAACAACTGCCATTGCCACTTGATATTAGGTCTTGGACAACAACAAATTTTTATACTATCTGTCTCAGACTACCATGTTGAGAGGTATGTCATTGGTACACTACTGCAGATCATCACAATGCTAGCAAGTTTTGCACTCTTACAAATGCTGATAAGCCTGTGTTACCCACAAGCCACAGCTAACACACCTTACAGTTTACATTCAGTATGAGGATTCATGATGGTGGCATAAAAATACAGTAAAAACATGATAAGCCTAACACCAAAAACAGCTATGGTGTGAGATCACAGGCAACACTCACGATTACTGGCAACTTAACAACTGTTCATTTCAGGTACTGTCTCCTTCATATACCTCAGGCAAAATATAACATCCAGCATTGCCACTGCACTAAGACACATTGTTCCAGAACTTTCTACATTTTCTGGAAATATTAATAAAATATTCAATTACTTCTCATCCAAGTACAAAAGTGTGATGAACTGGAACAACAATTTTCAGTATGTGTAAAAAGAACATGGTACTTTATAACGTACAAGCAACTTTACACATGGTAAACTGTTTCTCTAAACATGACAAACTGATATATTGCTTGCTAGTTATAAACATGTATGTCATTAACCTAAAAGTGAATAATCCCATGGGTAACTTCTCCTAGGTGAAGATAATTCCACTAACTGTGGCCACTTTCTGGGGGGAGGACAAAGTATCAGAGACTGTACATTTATTTTGTGTAACACTTATGTGTGTATTACATGAATGTTATTGAAGTTTATTTCAGTTACAGGGACAGAGTAGCATGACTTGCAATGGATACAATTTTGATAAACACAATGGAATAATGACACCTAAATTAACATTATTGAAGTTGACAGTTGAAAGCTGAAAGCACATTTGTTCATTACATTTTGTTATGTCGGAAACTAGAAATAAATTTTACAATCAAATTATTCCTAAGTGACAAAATTTTGGGTAAAAATACAGTAAGAGGCCTCAAGTTCTTATACAAAAATTGCACTATTACAAAGTTAACCAATGTCCATCTTTAACATAAAATGTGCTGATTGTCTTAAGATGCAATATCCCACTGCGTTTTAAACGAAATAAGATGAATGACCGTCAATTACAGCTATTTTACTGGCCAATACATTCTACGGTGTAAAGTGTATGTGATTTGGAATAAGCCATATTCTCTCACAAGAAAATTATAAAGTTACATCAATGTTAACTTTTATACGCTTATTTATACAAAGCATTCTATACACACGGGTGGATAAGGCTAAATAAAATGATAGGATTTCAGTTACAAGTATTAAAGAAATAGAAGCAAACCTGATGAGCACTGGCTTATGTTATATGCAGGCTGTGCTTCCCGTTTAGAGGAAGAGAGTTTTCTCTTCTCCAAATCGTCAAGGATGGGTCTGGAGCCCACCCAGCTTCCTATTCAGTTAGTACCGAGGTTACCTCCCGAGGGTAATGTGGCCGGGGCGTGCTGTTGACCACTCACCTCTAACCCTCTCAATGTCTTCATGGAGTGCACTGGCACAACTTTACCTTTACCTTCGTAGTAAACCAAATTTATCAGATCCTGTAAGAATACTAGTAACTCCAATATGCAATATATACCATCGCCAGCACTTCTGTACGAACAGTGGAAATCATACAAACCTTCTCAACTATAGGTTGCAGGATGTTTACCAAAGTTTTAGTTCTTATGACAGGTGGTTTGACTTCCAACATGGTATTCGCATACACTTCTAATCCTTTTGGTTTTATATATTTCTGTTTCTCAAGTAAGCTACTATATTTGTAAGATATAACAAATAAACTACACTCTTATTGTAAACAATCAAACAGGCGAAATTCAAAATCCTGCACGTTAAAAAATCGATTGGGAAGTATCGATAGTAATACCAATTGTCCATTACACCGTACTCTCAACCGCAGATTAAAATTCCCTACGTGTCGCTGTATATTATAGACAACTGGATTTTATGTTCTGTTGACGGAACATCTCTATATAATCTCGTAAGTTAAACCAAATTGGTGGGCTATTTATTCTTAGTGCATTCCGTCAATTTTATGTATAACCTCTACATGTAATCAGGAGGAACAACTGTAGGTATGCGACATTTGATACTCGTTATTCTGTGTAGCTGACTAGATAATCTGTGATCTGGGGTTCGGGACTTCTCCGTCTTTGCATTATACCCTGGCTCTCGCCTTAAAACTAAGGAAAAATCACATTAAACCCTCAGTCAGATTAACAGAAAAGTCACCACCTGAACAGCGCGGTCATGATTCTTTGTGTCGACTTGGCCACCGTTTTACAGGCCGCCTCGACTGCCTGCTAACCTCAATTACTCTTAGCTTGCGTTTCAGGCGACTTGGGCCAATCCTCGTTCAGCGCAAGTATCTGCCGAATGCCGAAGTTAGAGGTTCGCCCTAACCGGACAACATAGTCATACCTCTTTCTACGGGCTCTTGATGTGGTCGATGAAGATCGGAACTCCCAAATTCTTGCGAAATTGCTTGTTACCAGAGCACCAACGTGCATCGGTATCAATGCAAAGACACCTGGATTGAAGCACGTGCAGTTTCCTAACATGGGTTCGAGCGGTGGACCTCCAGATGGGATACGCGCAGTTCATCACTGAACTATGAGCTGCTTATACAGCAGAACTCCATTTCTGACGGAGGGACCATTCCTCGTGCTAAGGAAAGGACCAAACACTCCAATTCTCTGGGCCACGTTATTTTTGACATGATCTATATGAGGCGACCAGGTCAGCCGTTTATTAAGGGTCACGCCTACATAAGGGGCTGTGTCAGCCCAATTGATTGGCTTCCCGAAGAGCTGTACTAACCGCGGCTTGGGGATCTCCTGCCGATCTTTAAGATCATCGCGGTTCCCTTCGAGAAGTTGAGGGCAATCCTTAATTTTCTCAGCAACCGCTTTAGGTCATTGAAATATGACTCCAGGTAGCTGACGAGCGGCGTGGGCTTACAGTACATGGTTACGATGGCCGCGTCGTTAGCGTAGAGGACCAACTCGACGTGGTAGGATGTCGCAAGCATGTCTTTGACATGCTGACTGAACAGTTTTTTTTGGGGGGGGGGGGGAGAAGACTAGTACAGCCGTGCCACGCCAGCGCGCATGCTACGGTGACTGAATGTCGCTGCTTCGAAGGACGCTTCGAACGCTCACTCATCAAGGTAGGAAGAAATGTTTTTACTAGGTACGAGGAGAAATTAAGGACTGTTAACTTGTAGAGGTGACCATCAACCCATGCAGTATCGAAGGCCTGAGCCTCATCTAGGAAAGCCGCTCCTGTTAGCCTCTTCTCGCCAAAGTTCCTAGTCACGCTTTCCACGAGTCGAGTTAGCTGCAGAGTTCTTTGTTGGTGCCTGAACCGAAACTGCTAATGCTGCAGGAGACCCTGCCCGCTTACGTCGCTTAGGATCCTGGTGTTCATTTTCAATTTCTCCGTAAATCTTTTACAAGTTATGGGAATAGTAATTATTAATAACAATAAAAGGAATACAGCAACATAGAATATATACATGTGTATATATACAAGATTCAAGTGGAACTTTTGTCAGTAAAAATAATGTACAATAATAAGACTTAATACATTAAAACATAAGGGAAAGATCATAGATGTTTAATTCAGCTTACCATTTTACAAGAATCAAATTATGATTTACAACAAAAAAGAGCATCACTCATTTCCAGTTAAAGTCAAAATACTCTTCCAAAGAATAAAAGGAATTTGATTAACTAGTAGGATCTTTTCAAACCGCTTGCCAATCTTGTCCAAGAGACATATTAAACGATAAGACAAGAGCACTTTCGGGTACTACCATACTGTTGTGATGTACTGCGTGCGTACAACCTCTATATGCAGCAGCAATGCTAAACCAAAGAGCAGTATGAGGTCTCTGGTTAGCTTCGTCACTGAATATCTGGGCAGGTGAGAGAACTATTAGGGAAATTTTGGTCATTGCCATCTTATTTCTGCATGGCCCAACTGGCAGCAAATTACAATGGCTGGATGTGGGTAGTAATGAGAAAGTAGTATGTTGCACATGATATGAATGGGAGGGTTTTGGCCTTTGGAGTGCTAAGCTAAATATTAACCGACAGGTCACAGAAGTAAGTTTACATTACTATGCTCATTGAAGGTTGTAAGGCATTTTTTGGTTTTTGACAATAAGGTGTTTATATTCCAATATAAACGAGCAGTTCGACTTGTATCCTAGTAGCTCTTTAGAAATAATTATCACTTTGTTTCAGAGCGATCTGTAAAAATCGGTGCTTTGAATACTAGTTTGTGAAATGGTTAAATATTACGAAAGTACGTCTGTATTCCATTTTAGTTGGGATCAAGTTGCACAAGGCTTCTGGAAGCGTTATCCAAACCCTCACAGGTACGTACACCATCTCAAGTTTTGAAACTATGGATTATTTTCAGTGATTAATGGAGAACAGACATTTGTACGAGTGTAAAGGAAGAATAGTGCACATTTGTATTAATAATTGTCCGACGAGACGCAACACAGAGCGATCTATTTATTATTCTGCTAGTTCACTCTACATGTTTCGGGTGCCAACCACACCCATCATGAGTACACAAAACTGTAACTACAGCCTCCAGTACTGGTCATACTGCAAAGTATATAGGTATTTTACCAGAAAGGTATATAATACTCTATGTTACTCATAATAGAGTAGTATGATATTCACTAGGCAATAAAATTGCCTAATATATGTCATACTGCTCTATTGTGACACTGTTACGAGTAACCGAGTGTATTATATACCTTTCTAGTAAAATACCTATATACTTTGCAATATGACCAATACTGGAAGCTGTAGGTACAGTTTTGTGCACTCCTGATGATGGGTGTGGTTGACACCCAAAACATATAGAGTGAACTTGCAGAATAATAAATAGACTGCTTTGTGTTGCATCTCGGACAGTTATTAATATAGATCAGTGATGCACGGAACCATAAACATAAAATTGCACATCTGCTTCTCAAAAATGTGTGTGACCTTGGAAGTACTGTAGGACCACCGTGTTCCTTGTAGACTGAATTAGTGCTTCATTATTTTTTCTGTTATGAATGCATATGAGAAGGTGTGCTGTATCATTGTGTTGAAGTTTAAGACTTTCTTTTTCCTCAGCAATCATGTTTTGTCGGAGGATACAGTATTTCGAGAAATAAGAGGGAGCAAGCTATTTACTAAGCGCCTGCTCACGAAGACTAACAGGGTACCAAAGTGGGGAGAGCGCTTTGTTAGTTCTCGCACTGTCAAAATTGTGGAGGAATCCATCATAGATCCAAAGGAGAAAGTCCTTATCACTTATACAAGGAATATTGGTTATGTTAGAGTAATGGTAAGTGTATTCCTTTAAGATTTAGATGGAGTTAAGTAAATACAATTTGAATAAGCTTTATAAGTTACTTTGCAATAGTTTATTTAGTTCAGCATATGTTGCAGTATGGTATATATTGTGAATTTACGTATGTCAGGTGCTGGGTTAGCTCAGTAATTGTAGTGTAGTAATTTTTTCTCTTTATCACATCTTCTAGACAGGCTCTGGGGCCCACCCAGCCTCACATCCAGTGGGGATCAGGAGTTGTTTACCTGGGGATAAACTGAGTGGGGTGTGATGAATTTGGCATTTCATCTTGTAGTGCTGAGGTTCAGAATGCATGGAGCAGAACCTCTATTTTCCTGTATGTCATCAAGGCATGATTCTTAATGAAGCACAGGCACAATTTTAAACTTACTTTTCACTTCCAATTTATTTATATCAGATTATTATACAATAACACCCATGAATAACCTGTATGCAACACATGTCATTTGTAAGTGATGTTGGTCCCGTGTCAAAGCTGTGTGCTTTAACTATAGAAATTGGGTCATGAAAGCAAACTGCAAAGTGCTGCGTGGGAGCCACATAGTAATGTAAATTAGTATTTAGCAGTTTTTCACTATCTTCCGGCCACATTTTGAAATTTGTTCATGGATATAACATTTTTATTTGAGCAACTAAAATGTGAAACATGGCCTTGTGTAAACCTTCAGGTTTGAGCAATATGTGCATCTCCATTTTAAATGCCATTAAAAGCAAATAGCTGACAAAAAACCCCCACGAACAGGCACTTTTTTTTAAATGTAGGGTGCCCCATTGTTGGTGAGGCTCAGGGGTGGGGAATGAGCTCTTCAAAAAATATTAGTCATGGGGTGTAGTCACCTAAGAAACATAGTAAGTTGTTTAGAAGCACAGAATACAGATCTAGGAAGTGTGTCATCCCCGTTGTGTGTGTGAAACTATGAAAAGGTATGTAGTCAAACAACTTAATCACTGAGGTGTATTTAATGACGCACACATGCATATATCTAGCCCTTAAGTTCCCTAGACAACCTGATGATGGCCAATACAGGCCGAAACATGTAGTTGTTTCCATCACAGTCATTAAATACACCTCAGTGAT
>Ga0123353_10016523_pt1 | contig 10791 bp, 6 predicted proteins | sample TergutLab28metaG_3_FD_92763 | JGI IMG/M metagenome (GOLD analysis project Ga0123353, IMG submission 92763) | Labiotermes labralis P3 segment gut microbial communities from Petit-Saut dam, French Guiana - Lab288 P3 | ecosystem: Host-associated > Arthropoda: Insects > Digestive system > Gut ... | reverse complement strand
GATCAGGAAGAAACTATGTGGTTGGCTGGGTAAGCTGGGTTCTCCCTGTCCCCTGCTGTTATAGAAATCACTTTGAGGCCATTGAAGCTTTGTGTTTCATTAAGTGAGGTTGATTGTGCCTATACTCTGTGGAACAAGACACTTTCTTAATGTATTTTATGCTTGAAAAATGTTTGTATTAAAAATAGTTTTATACTTTTTGAGGTTATTTTATATTTTTGTTACTGGTATTTTATTATTTCTCGGAACTAAATAGTCATTTTACATTCACCATGGATTTATATGGTTATGATTTCATTGCCCTTCATGGTTTTATCAGTTCCTGTTATTCACAAATTTTGAAACTACTGCATTAATATAATAAATATAAGGTAAAGTGCCTGTAGTGATTATTCTTCTGCCAGGATGATGGAGGTAGTAGGATCCTCTGAAACATTACACTTCTACAACACAAGAATTCACCACATTTCACAAGCAAGCAAGTAATGTTCAAAAAACTTAACCCAGTAAGGTTAGGGTTTGAGTTTTCCGATTGTAAGAAACGTAATTTATGATGCTTAACATACTTTTACAACACAGGTTGTATTCCAGGATAGCTGATCCTTTATATTACTAATAAGATAAATTCTTGTGGTTTCATTTTGTTAACAGAAACTGAAGTCAAAAATAAATATTCTACTGATGTTAGGTGTAGAGGTTTCACTTTTGTGATGGAAACTTGTATCAACCAAAACCCATTTCATGAACATTAGGCTTTGATGCTTCATTTGTTACAAGGATGCATGGGAGAGAAAGAAAAAGTCAATTTAGTGTAGACTTTGAAGGTTCATTTTAATGACTGAAGCTCCACCTAATGTAACATTTCAGTCACAACATTTATTCCATCATGGCTGGTCTTTCACGTTACTGCAAAGACTGGTCTTTTATTTTCAAATTTTTATATCAGGATTAGTTTACAGAGAAATGTGGGAAATGAAGTTACTTGGCCTAACTTTTTTGAATATCTTGCCTACTTACCTTGGAATCCACTTTGTATGTTGCACTCACTATGTTGGCAACCCTCAGTCACTATTTTACATCAAATGTGAATTTTAGGCCATAAATTAAGGTGCATATATTATGTTTATGTTAACATATTCAATCATAAATGTTGCTTCTGTTACGTGTATATGACGTTCTGTTTAAGTGTTCTTGCGTGTAAAATTGTAAATGATTTCTGTATTGAAGACTAAAATTATTTTGGGGTATGACATCATGTTGGTCTTGGAGAAACCACCTACATCTGCACAGTACTCCAAATGTGAAAGCCTCAGTCACACGCTTCCTTGTTACTAGGGAAATAAGTGGCTATGCTATTCTGTGTTAGTTCCAAAAATTCAAACATAAATTTGTATCTGCATGTGGAAAAACTCGCTGATTACAAAATAATTAAATTCAGACCAGTGTTGCTTCTTGATGTTCACAGAATTTTGGTCCAAAGTGCAATTTTAAAAAGAAGCGACTGAAACTTGGCAACTTTAAAGGATTTCCAGCATTTACGAAATTTGTACAGAAGAAGTTTAAAGATGTGGACATACTGCAAGGCTATCAGACAGTGGAACAATGCTCCTTAGAGTATAATCCCGTAAGGGGAGCATCTATTGATCCTCACATTGATGACTGCTGGGTGTGGGGTGAACGTATAGTCACAGTCAATCTACTAGCTGATAGTGTCCTCACAATGACCCAGTATCATGGAGACCACAGTCGTTACAATCTTCTGGATATTGACACTTATCCACCAGTATTGAATCAGGAGGGAAAGGTCATTACTGAATATGAAAATACTGATTGTGTTGGTTATGATTCCATTCTGTGCAGAAATAATATTATGGATAATTCAGTAAAGCCAGATGGTACAGATATTGTGATACGTGTACCAATGCCTCGTCGATCACTCTTAGTTATGTATGGTCCAGCTCGATATATGTGGGAACACAGTGTCCTCAGGGAAGATATTCTCCAGCGTAGAGTATGTCTGGCATATAGGGAGTTTACCCCTACATATCTTGAAAGAGGGAAACTTGCACATGAGGGCCATGTTATTTTACACATGGCAAGAAATTTCTGGGATCACAAACATGTTGATTCCATAAAATAATACAGTTAAGTCCTTGCAGTTCCAGTTTTTGATATCAGCAACTCAATAGTCCCAGATGAACCAAGGCATATTCAGTTTTTCACTGTTTTTATCTCTTTGCCTCTTTCAATTTTTAACACATTTTATATAATTAAGTTAGTTGTAGGCCAGATATTCATCTCATGGCTAAAACAATGGTGCTTGCTTCTTCACTGCCATGGCAACACCACTTCTGGGACTTCCCACCTCCCACATGATGGGTACCAGTTGCTCTTTCTGCAGAGCTAAGTTGCTTTCTTATGAATCATCTAATGCCAAGTTCTAGAATGTATGGAGCCCTAACTTCTTAATTCTGTTTTACTTGACCATTTAACCACTTAAATGCTAGTAGTGTGAAGAAAATAATAATAGGTTCTTTTATTTATATATTTTTGTTGTAAATAAATTTCTGTTATTCAAAAGTCAAAAATTTTTTATCTGTTTTAAACATGTAAATATAGAGATAACATGTGCTGATACATGGCTGCTCATTGTGCATTTTGAAACAAACATTTCCTCCATGGCAGGAGGGTTTACTTGTCTAAATAATGTAGGCCGTGTTACGGAAGGCAACTGTAGATTGCTTATATTTGTGCATTATGTTGATATCATGCCATGGAAATGTTTTTAAACCTATAATAGCTGTACCATTGGGAGTCTGCTTATTACTGTATGGTCTGTCATGCATATGGTGTGACATACTCATCACACCACAATGAGGGTTGAAGCCAGAACATACTAATTTTGGGTTCAGAGGATGACAAGACAGGCATGATTTAACTGACACTGTTAAATAACATATAGAAGCAGAAGAGGTTAGTATTTGTAAATGCCATGTCTCATTTTCAGCATGGAAAAGTTAAGTGACAGATTTAAATAATCTGTTCTTGATGGGAAATTAATGCAGTAAACAAGTAATTTCCTTATCATGTAGTAATAAAAATACAAAAGAATGAGTTGTCCGTATGCATGCAGTGAAGATATATGATAGAGTGGAAGTATGTCTCGCACATTTTTAAATTTGTGTCTGGTAGTGAAAAGTCAACTTCGTGCCTCAGCTGCCTTACTCCCAGGCAAAGAGCCCCACATGGTAACCATTGAGTAGCAGACTGGGTAGGCCTCAGAGCCCGATTGGAGATGCTTTGGAGAAGAAAAAAATTTCTTGTCCCCTGATGGAAATCAAGCCATGACACCTTGTCCAGCCTGTACCCTACTTGCCACATCAGCTTCACCATCATGGTATATCGTAATAAAAATGTGTTTGTATTTTGTATTCCAATTGGTGATAAAAGTAATGTTTATTTCCTCTACTTGCATGTTTCACACTAATATTTTGTTGACATAAACCACACATGTAACAAATAATTGAACATTGCACAAACTGCACAAGAACTACAAGGTTACTTATTTTGACTGCAGTAATGTTTATTTTAAAAAATTATGAACATTACCTTTTGGCTTTATCTCCAGTTACAGTAACAGAAAAAGACAGTCACATTAGAGACAGTAGATTAACAAGAATCATGAAACAGACCATACCAAATATCATATTGTTATGACAGTGAAGAAAATTGCTCTAGATATGAAAACCTGCCATGGATATGTCACATACTCATTTAGAAAATTCTGTCCACCATTGATGTTTATTGTGGTGGTAACAATCCTTTCCTAAGAATATGCAACTTGTTGTGAATACCCACTTGATATCTGAGAATTAACCCTTTGTTGATGCAATTAAATGCTGGTGTGATGTAAAGGAAATTGGCATTTAAAGGACACTGTGGAGGGAGACTGTTAAATGGCTGTCATATATACCTGACATTCGGTATTTTGAACATCATACTGTGTGACTGAAATAGACAGGAAGATAACATTAAAGCTTGCTGTAGGGAATTAAAGCGGTGGGAATGTCAACATGCCTGAAGAGGCACAATATGAAGTTAGCCATTTATGTAGGAGAGTCGTGACAGGAAATGTTTCTGTATATACTATAAGAATATATCCATACTGTTACACCCGTGTATTTTTTTTATTTTGAGAATTCAGTTCCCTGCTACATCCCTGCAGCTGAATGTGTTAACAGGATCCCCATGCTTCAGTGATCGTTATGATTGCATACAAAAATTTTCTGGTGTGTTCCAAGCTCTGAAATATCCCGCATAGTATGGTGTACAGATCAGGAATTGTAGGCCTAATATTTAATCACACATGAGAGATAGTATTCAACCTGTCGTTATTCATATACTGTCAATGTAATTTAATCAGTTGCTGGATATTGCAAACTATCTACCTTTTGAGCCACTGACCATGTTCAGTTAAATGTTGTAAATGATCAGTATGGATATGAAGGCCTATATCAAAAGACTAAGTGAGGGAAGATACACACTACATATACAAGATGGGTGCTTATGAAATAACAAAGTAGAATGTGCCATAAGGTGATCTAGCCTGGCTGAAATGTCAGTAGATGCTAAGCACAAAGCAGCTTAATTATGGCTGGTAGTCTGAGATTGGCTGGGCATATACAGGATATTTCTGACATTTACTGCAGGTGCCTGTTGACACATTTCATGAAGGACTGTTGCAAACACAAATTTTAGCCATGTTACACAGTAACTTGTGTGTCTTGTGCCCTGCTGTAGTTCTGCTACATCACTGAACTGTTGTATTTAACACTTTGCAGGTGTGTATAAGCCATGTCCATGAATGTATATCTATGGACCATGTTTATTCAGTACAGAATGTGTGTACTGTCACAGCAATGCTGTTGTCTGTCATTGCTTACTGAACATGATGTTTAAGCACAGGATGAGTGGGTCTCACGGAGGGAGCATTACAATGCTGGGATAGCCACTGCACTTGCCTGGCACTTCTGTTTTCACATGGACCATCTGGAAAGTGAAGCATCCAAGGACCCATGTTGACATACGTTTGTTTTAGTGTTTATGTACGTAAAACATGCCCGTAGTCTGGAGCCTTGTATTCTAGAAACATCCTGTAGTTAGCATCAATGGCATACAGCATTGCAACATTTCTGAAGCATGAATGGCAAATAGGTGTCAGTAAACCTATGGGTCATGCTGGGAAGAATTTCAGAAAGTCAGGCAAAAAATGGAGTTAAATTTGAGAAGAGCTTGGCCAGGGAGGCCAAGGCCAAAATTTCACTGTAATGCATAGGAGATGAAGGTATGTGTTGAGTTGAAATCATACATACAGTAATTCTATTTATAATTGTGAATCCAGCACCTGAATCGGTTGCCTTCTGATTGGTAATAATGTTCACTCTAGAACAGGCAGTGAAGGCCCAGAGAGGGAGTAGAGATATAACTCTACTCTTTCTTTAACCTGGGCAGTAGATGCGGGTGAGTGGCCAGCGCCACACCCCAGACACTTTATAACCCCTGGAAAGAAACCCAGTACCCTTTGTAAAGGAGGCTGGATGGGTGTGGAAAATCTTACCCCCTCCTGGGTTTGATCCCCAGACTGTCTGGCCTTTCTGAATGATAATAACAAGAAATTCAACAGACCTACATCACACATAAATCCTTCTATTCTAGACCCATAATCTTTGGCTATTTCACTATCACCCAGGATTTTATTACACTTATTAAAATTCAGTGTAAAACTCACTGCATGAAGTCACTAAATACAATAATAATAATAATTATATATGTACATTTATACAAATTACAGTTCTTGCTAACATTTTTTCTGGAAGTACAAACTGTTGATTGAGTGTTGTATTCTTCCCATGGTGTAGTTTCTGTTTGCCAGAGGATTCAGATAAAATTCTATGTTTTCACACCTCTGATTTTCGTGATTGCCATGAAATGTATACATATGGAATACCGTATCATATATGGAGATTATGATCTACACAAAAGTACCTGTTGTATTTTTTTGTGTTGTCAAGGCAAGGGATTTCTTAGTTGCAGGGGGGAGGGGGTGGGTCATTAAAGCTTTGCATATATTATGAAATATCTTCTAAGTTTTGGTGTTCATGTTCTCTGAAGCTGACACAACTGCTGTAGCCTAGATTCCCCCCCCCCCCCTTTTTGTTTGCAAAATATTACTCTAAAAAAAGAAACTATTTCTGAAACTAAACTACATACAGTAATATTCAGGCAGTGTATGTATATATCCATGAATTTGCAAGGAACCAACTAATACTGCTTTTTGGTGTGGTGTGCTGAAAACATTTTTTCTTTTAAAAGTGACTGTTCCTGTGGTCCTTCATTTGTCAAGGGTTACATACGTAACTTCAGAATTACACATCTGGTAGATGTGGCTCTCTGTTGATGGAAAAAATTAGACACATGTAGCTCCATGGTATTTGGAATACTACAGTATCCATGATTACACTACTTCATGCATATAATCAGTATACAAATGTAGCTGAAAAGTCAACTACCTTGATATATGCTTTAATGGTTGCAAGCTGTGAGATGTTACCGAAATCATAAATGTGCTAATACATTGCTAACACCTGCACTCTATATTCAGTCACAGATGGAACATTAAACAGTGTTTTGTCTTGAAGGTATCACATTAATATAAAAGTACTGTTCAGTATTTTAGTGTTACGAAGAACAGAGACTGAGTGACATTTAACAGGAATGTTTAGTAATTGAGAGGCATGTTCAAACAGCCACAATTTTGCTAGGGTCAACTTTCACCCTAATAAACATTGTGTCATCTTTGAGGAAATGCCGTTTCTTCAGTATTTCATGTGAAACAAAACGGGGGAAACCAAAGCCCAGTGAATCTGGTTCCTTACTGGGGCGCTGAAAATTCTTCCATGTCGGATCTGGCATGAAGCTCTCAACAATGTTGCAGGCCTGGAAGCATAAATTATGCATACTTTTATTAGTGGGTAGTGAACTTCTTTTCCAGAAAATAAACCCATGTTGTAGACATGATATAGAATCTTGCTTGCTATGGGCTATCCATTATAAAAGACTACCACTCTTATGGTCTAGAATAGTGCAGGCTGCATAGACTACAGGTTACACAGCCATCAAACAAACTGGTGTGAAACAACCCCTGGTTGTATCATAAAACTCAGATGGTAAAGGTACTGTTAAACGAAAAGAATGTAAATGTGTAACTCATCCATGCAGTTTAGTGCAAATATTTATACATAAGTTGTCAAGATACACGTGCATTAGCAGTTCCACACTCCAGTACTCATGGGGTTTTACTTTAAATATACTGGTGGTTAAATATGTTCCAAGTGACTGATGGTCATCTTGTGGGTTTTTACATTGTAGTGTATTTGGTTTGTTCTAACATTTTGTTGGGAAATACTTCCTCTATCTTCAGGGTGACTCATGTTGGTTTCGTTGGATGCAGTACTAATTGGGAGGAGGAGGGTACAGGCACTGAGCCAATGGGTGTTAAATTCCATAATGGATGTTATTAAGGGCCACAACCAGTAGAATCTGTGCAAAACAGTATGAACTTTTGTCTGTGGGAGGTGAATGACTGAGTAATAAACTTTATTCATAAGGGTGTTAGTGTTAAGGTGAGGTAGCATTGCCTGCTGCCTTCTTTCTTCCAAGGTATGGATGAGAGGCTTCCCAGTCTGCATAGGAAGTAGGGAGAATCCATCCTCCTGGTTTAAGTTGTTGGGGTACAGTTTGATAACTGTTGCTTCCTATACAAGCTGATTCTGGCACTTGGATTTTCTGTCCAGCATGTTGGTGTTATTGAGCAGGATGCAGTGACCAAGGTCTGCATTGTGTGCCACTACTGCCAACATCTCTGATTGATAGTCATGTATGGCATCAACTGAGAAGATGAATTCTGCCTAAGCAGATCATGAGAGCCTCTTATCCATTCCCTGAAGGAAAGAATACTGCAGGCTTTCTCCAAGACCTCAATACTCTTGCTTATGTGAGGCAACACTGCATTACATTAACACCAGTTTCCACATGAACAAACTGTATCATTCACCAGATTCCACCTCCCAGAGACAAACTTCATACATAGTTTACAATATAAACCAACAAAATGCACCTTTACAAAATTAATATTTTAATTCTTGATGTCTTTTATGTGTTTTGAAACCAACATAAATTAAAATATTGGTTTAGTAAAGGTGCATTTCGTTGGTTGATATTGTTAAATTATATTACAATGCATGGTGCAAAAAAAAAAAACTCATACTTGTTTGGTCACATTGTGTTTCTCAAATGCCACTGATAAGTAAGAGTATCATAAAAAACAAGGGCTTACCTTCTCCAGAGCATTTGACTGATCAAAGAGGGTGAAAGAGACAGAGTGAGAGAATGGCCAGCGCAACAGGGCATCATATTCTCCAGGTAGAATCTTGATATACGCTGAAATGTGAGAACTCTCTCCAGCACCATTGCCATTTAGAAATACAGATGCCTGCAACAAACATTGTAAACAGATGTCTTCCTCCTTTTGTTTCTTTGCATCAACTCCATTGAGCAGGGTTTTGGAGGAGATAATTCCTCATCAATTTGAGATATTCCCCAAAACTTTATGGAACACAAAGGTTCAAAATTGTGCTCACAAAGAACACGTCCTTCTGCTTAAGATCCATTTTAATTTTTTTGGAGCTGGAATTAAATGCTGGGGGGAGCTGCAGAAGACTGGGATTTAAATTAGATTTGCATAAGGAAAGCCTAATAATGCCTTTACTTTAACCTGATATTCAGTGGTTTGAGCATCAGATTATGTGACAGGTATACTTGACATTATGCACCAAAAGGTTTATATCCTCCCATCTACACCTAGGTTTTCTAAGTGGCTTTAGGTTTTCCCACTGAGACCCTACCCATCCCATCCTTCGTTTGATCACCCTCATAATTATTTTGTGATAATTAGAAATCATGCAGCTCCTTATTTTGCAGTTTTTTGAGCTTCCTGTTATGTCCTCTCACTTAAGCCTGACTATTTTCCTTAGCACCCTCTTCTCAACACCCTCAGCTTGTGGTCTTCTCATAACATCAGAGACCAAGTTTTACACCCATACACAACAAGATGTATAATTATAGTTCTTTATATTTCAATACTTGTGTTTATAGACAGTAAAAAAGATGACAAAAAATTCTAAACTGAATTGTAAGAAGCATTCCCTTAATTTAATTTGTTCCTAATTTTGTTGCATGTGGATTTGATCATAGTAAATTATGCATTTAAAGGATGTGGAAGGAAGTAGTCACGATGCAATTTAATGTACTGTCTCAGCACTGGCCTGGAGGGACTGGCATATACCATGAAGCACCTGTTTGAATAGGGGGTATCCTGGCCAAAATTTGAAGCAGGTGCTTTGCAAATACATTAAAAAAATATTACTGCTGGATGAATCAACTTGATCAGTTTATTTTCAGTATTGTTTTATGTCTATCATGTTACTTGAACTGTCTGCATTTCTTTGCAACCAAAGCCTTCCCTCCTCTCTCCCCATTGCCACTTCCTGCTATTCTGTGTCATTCTTACTGTAATGCCTTCCCTTACCAAATGCATGATTAGGTTTGTCACATCTTATTACTAATAACACTGATTCAGAAAAGTAGTGCTTCTGAATTCAGTTTGCCATACCTGTAATTTGTATCCATACTGACTAGTGTAAAAGGGTGGACTGACTAATTCCATTCCTTCCTTTGTTTTCGCTTCATTTAGTTTTGATGTGTAATCGGTGATCTTCCAAATGAGTGTTCCTGCAACCAATATGCATTAAATAAAATACTTTTCTTGAAATAAAAATTGCTTACAAATATAGCAGATCCTTTGATATACAAGTATCTATAGAAACTTGCATGTAATGAAGATGTATAGAATAAATGTTGCTACTGAGAAAATCAATACATTTGTATTTCTGGGGTGTCTGTTTTTGTGTAATGTGGACACAATTCTAAAAAGGAAGTGGAAGAATTTTATTATTCTTACATTCCTATTAGAGAAACTTAAAAAGAATGCATATGTTTATCACAAATACATGTTGCCTGGATTCCACTTGATTATACACTTTGTTCACTGATAGCAGTTTTCAGATAAAGTGAAAAAGAAAAGTATTGGTGTGGGAAGGCGGCCGTGATGCTGAGGTGATTTTTAAACACTAAACATATATGTCTGTGTCATTCAGAGGCCTTGCTGTAACAACTCTCACCCTCCAGGTGGGAGGGGGGGGGGGGACTTGAACTAGTGCAGAAAAGGCAAAGCATGTTGTCTAGTTTGTGGAAACAATGTTAACAGCATGGGGATGCCATTCCTTGGCTTCCATGACCTCTACACTTGACTCAAATGAATTTCTCTCTTTGGAGATTCATGAAACATGAAGCCACATCAAGGAACGTGGATGAACTGAAGACAAGGATAAAGTCTTCTGTAGCATAAGACATCTCCAAGACACAGCAGAAAGTTGGGGACAAGCCAGAATTTTGGTGGGACATTTGTGTGGTAAATAGCAATAATATATCCATACAATATTAATATGCCACAGTCCCATTTTACTTTTTGCATTGTCTGCCCTCTGATAGACCTTCGAGAGGGTGGAAGAGTTTAAATATTTGGGAACAACTTTAACAATCCAAAATTCTATTCGGGAAGAAATAAAGAGTAGACTGAGGTCAGGAAATGCTTGCTATCATTCGGTGCAGAAT
>Ga0123353_10016522_pt1 | contig 10791 bp, 4 predicted proteins | sample TergutLab28metaG_3_FD_92763 | JGI IMG/M metagenome (GOLD analysis project Ga0123353, IMG submission 92763) | Labiotermes labralis P3 segment gut microbial communities from Petit-Saut dam, French Guiana - Lab288 P3 | ecosystem: Host-associated > Arthropoda: Insects > Digestive system > Gut ... | reverse complement strand
TTATTATTATTATTATTATTTGTTCTGTCAGTTCGATTGCTTCGAGGATTTCGCTGAGCACGATACAAGTACAGTACAATTATGGGAAGGAAACTGACGACTCCAACAGAGGGCGCGGATGGAACGAACTCGTGTTTGTTTCACCGAGCACAGTTGCTTACGAGTAACTTGATTTTGTTCAGTAACTTCACCTCTGAACACGTAACAACATTCAGAAGTTTTTAAAACGCTATAGGAGTCTGACAGCGACGAGTAGGTCCGAGGAAATATGAAGATGTGTTTAACCCCTTAAAGTCAATGTCACTGTATGTACCACCAGGTTTAACGTTAAAAAAATTAGGCTTTCTGCCCACACGGTATATTTGTGTTTTGTGTGGATTCCAGAAGAAACAGGATATTGTTGAATAAATACATAACAATAAAATAATTGTAAATTGCATGTGAGGGTGGGTAAATACTGGATTTATCAGGTTCTGGATTGGAACGAGTGGGACTAGTAAATCGTTGAGTTACCTAAAGGAGGAAATTTCTTGATTAGCTTAGCGACTGGTAGCTTCTCAAGCATTATGCTGCCTGGACGTTACAGTATCTAGTAACTATGAAAAGTTATGTAGGTGTGTGTGACATCACAGGTGGCTGTTAACTGTGCCTCCATCCTTATATGACATCTATTATTTTACATCACATCGGTCGTTCATAGGGTTTGCTTTCTGTAAACATCACGCGGTATCTAACTGTAGTGATGCCAAGGAAACAAATCCCATGGATGAATCGAAGAATGGTTTTCCTTTCGCTACTGGCTGTAATATTCTCCTGTACGTCAAGAAATGCAAAGCGCTCGTTGCGAGCTACGGATATCACTTCGTTACTATTACCAGCATCTGTGTGAACGGAGTGGTTAGATAACTGCAAGGAATACGGGAAGTTCGCTGGAAGGCAAAGCGTAAGAACCGCAGGGGATACGATGAGGTGGTCCGTGTACTGGACTTCTGTCCATGGCCTCGGTGGAATTACCCTGACACTGGTTATCCGGATCGGCTTGGCCCTTCGGATAAACATTTCCGTAGTTTAATTGTTGTACGTCATTTTATGGCTTTAATTTTTTCCCCCATTCGTCAAATGTATTAATATTTTATTTGTACGTAAATAAATATGTTGCCTAAAACAGCCGTTTGTAGAAATTTTATTTTTCCACTTCAGACTGCCAGTGTAGCCTGTTTTCAAAGCAAAATCCAGTTATCCGGTTGGCTCGTCTTCCTCATTAATCCGGGAAAAAATGGAGTTCTACTGTATCCAGGTTTCCTGCCACGTTTAGTCTTGTACTTATAGTTCTATCCTTGTTTATAGAACAGTTTAAATACCTTTGCAGGGTACTTGGTTGTCTCTAAGAACTCTCATTATCTGCCCGAAGTTGTTAACAGGGACCTTTGTTTTTACCTGAACAGCATGACGCCAGAAAAATGTCTGCGGATTAGTACATAACTCGTAGGATTAGACAGTTTGCTCATTTTAATACTTTTACAGTGTACTGAACTTCGCAGCACCAGACGGCTGGATGTCGCTCCTGCATGCTTTTAGTAACAGAGCACGTGCTTAGCTTTGCGGCCCGCGGCCTGGCCATTGAACAAAATTTAGAACACTCATGTAACCGAGCCCTTCTAGAGAATCTGACAGTCTCTCATCTAATTAAAAATTTACGCCCTTTTTTAGAGTCCAGTTCACAAGAGTTCGCTACTGGAACCCGTCCTGACACGCAGTCTGCAACCTCCCACGCTGTTTAAGATTCATTTTAATATTATTCGACCATCAATGCCTAGACATTGTTTATAACATTATGTAAGTTGCTGGTTTTATTATGATATCTGTTGCTTATCTTCTCGCCCAACCGCCAAGCTGATGTAGGCCCACGACTCTTTTTTTTGGGCTGTCAGAGACTTTTTATTCTCTGTACTTGTCTTCGTAGCTATCCTCTCTATTTACAGGCCGTTTTCTGTGCCCCGTAACTTGGGGTCGGTCCGTGTTCGGTGACACTGGGCCCAGTTAACATGATTTGACACTGGTTAGACACAAAATCGGAAAGAAGTTAGAGAAATATCTAACAAGACAGGCAGTGTGCGTGTAATGTACGATTGAGGCGCCTTCGTGCAACCATTGTTGCAGTGGAAAATCAATAAGTAGTATACATTCTGAGTGTGTATTTTTGCTTTAGGTGTCCCACATGCAAGGCACATGCGCCATATTGTCACCTGTGGCCTGTCCGGATCTACAACATTCTAACACATTATCTCATAAACGGCACGATTTTCGGAAGGGGGGGGGGAAGTTCTGGGAACATAAAATGTGTTTTTCATTTTCTCTAAAATTGTGTCTAAAACATTTCCCATTCTAAGAACAATTAAGCGAGACGTGATCAAAAATGTATGTTGGTGATGACGTAAAGTACCCGTTACTCGTATCTGATTGAATGAAACTTGAGTTTTCTGGAAAGATTTTCGAAAAATACTCATATAAAATTTCTTGAAAGGCCGTCCTGTTGGAGCAAAGTTGTTGCATGCGGACAGACAGACAGACAGACGGAATTGCATGTCGAAGCTCGTAGTCGCTTTTCGCAATTTTGCGAATGCGTCGAAAAATTACTCATCCGACAAATTCCACTATATTGTAAGCAATGATTAGTTTGTCATGACGTGTATGTCCCACATTTAAAAAGATCAGAAACACCGGATTGATATTCATGGAAACAGAGTACCGTACGGGACACTACTTTGTGCAACTGTGTGCCCAATATTGCAGTACAGTTGTCTGATAGAAGCAGGTGTGAGTGGGACGATAGGATACTATTACACTGTATTACTGACGAAAGCGGGAGAATATGTACTGTGTTACTGGGGCTCAGAATAGAGTCCACTGGTGGAGTGATGTGAAAACTATGAGGAACTACTTCGAGGTCTATTAAAATATGGGAATGATCCGATTAGCTGAGCTGTTGTTAACCTTCTGAAGTACTGCCCTACATGTCTTTGAGTTACAACCATTGTCGATTAGGCAGCACTTACAGTGTGCAAATAGACAAATGGAAAATGTAATTTTTGCACGATAGATGGATAATTAAATAATATTCAGTTGTTCGTAGAACTTCGGAACTGATGCTGGCAGGTCGGATATGCGTAGCCGCATGATGGGACTTGGTTAAACAAACGTGACTTCATGCAGATAGAAAACTACGATGAGCGCTGTTGTTTTGGTGCAAGATGTCTTTATTATGACGAACGTGGTAGCTTCAAATCTGACAGAAGGCGGTGTATTGGGGGGTGGGTGAAACAGAGTAACAACTTTTGTGAAAATTTGTGTCGCCTGTATGGTGTGAATTAGGAAAGCAAAAAATGAAATACTGAGGTTATTATATGAATGATGAATACGAGTATATTCGGCTGTTTATAGCGTTTGTCTGTAATTTGCATTCATGCAAATCGCCATTCGTATTCCACCTTTGTTTCTTTGTGGCGGTTTGATGCTGCAAAGCAGTATTATTTATCAGTACTGCTGTTACAATATCAGGGGTATATACGAGGGGGTGCTGATAAGTCCTTAGCCCGACCTATTCCCAATGTCGTAGGACGGAATCGATAGTGTCGTTGGAAAGAGGGGTCTGTTCATGCGCCGAATTGCAAGTCTTTTCTTGTTACAGAGGCTGAAAGGAAGCATGTCAGGCGACGCGCGCTATTTCAACAACATGGAGACGCGAGATGTCATCAAGTTTTTTTTTCCTGCAAGGCAAGGCGCCAAAGGAAATTTACGCCATTCTGATAGAAACATTAGGGGAACGTACACCATCATATGCCACCGTCAAAAACTGGATGGCCCAGTTTAAACAGATGATTTTCCACCTGTGATGCGCCTCGTCCAGGACGAAACAAAACAGTGACCACCCCGGAGATTATTGATCAAATTCACGAGCTAATATTGGAAGACCACCGGATTTCGGCTAAATCAATAGCTGAGCAACTGGGCATCTCACGTGAGCGGGTTGGGTCCGTCATTTATGAAGATCTGGACATGCGGAAGCTCTCCGCGAAGTGGGTCCCGAAATTCCTGAACGCGGATGAAAAACGTCAACGGTGCCATTCGTCTGAGCAACTTTTGGAATTTTTTCGGCGCAATCCAAAAGATTTTCTGTCGCGATTGTTGACCATGGACGAAACCTGGTTATATCACTATGATCCGGAGACAGAGCAACAATCAATGGAGTGGCGGCATAGCGGCTCACCGCGCCCCAAAAAATTCCGAGTGCAAAAATCCGCTGGAAAGGTTCTCGCCTCGATTTTTTGGGATCAAGACGGCATCCTCCACATTGATTATCTTCCAAAGGGCCAAACTATTAACATGGAGTATTACTCATCTCTGCCGGTGCAATTAAAGGACATTTTGAAGGAAAACGACGCGGGAAGATTACCAAGGGGGTCTTGTTCTTGCACGACAATGCCCCGGCTCACCAGGCACGTCCAACCCAGAAGAAACTGGCCTACCTGGGCTTCCATTGTCTTGATCACCCACCCTATTCTCGGGACCTGGCCCCGTCGGACTACCCCTTGTTCCCTGGACTGAAAAAAACAATTGAAAGTTCGCCATTTTTCGTCCGACGCGGAGGTCATTGCTGCCGCGGAGACCTGGTTGGACGGACAACATTCTGAATTTTTTTTTTGAGTGTCTTGCAAAGGTTAGAGCAAAGGCCAAGATGTGTATTGCGTTTCGTGGGGAGTATGTTGAATAAATCCCGAGTTTGGTCGCTGTAGGTTGTTTCCTTTCTGTTCTTCCTTTCTGTTCGGGCTAAAGACTTACCACCACACCCTCGTATTAGCCGATCCCATTGACCGCGTAGTCTAAGTCGTGTGTCTGTTGCCGCTTGCTTGCGGGGATTGCGGATTCATCCCGCCGGAGGTCGTGGTTGTCTGTCTCTTGTGATTGCTGAGGTAGAGAGGTCTCTGTGACTGGCCGGACACACGTGCAGAGGAGTCGTACCGAGTGTGTATGTGTCGCTGAGTGCGATCAGGTGCAACAGAAACCATCTCCACCGACGATGAGTAGGTAGAAGAGGTTAGAGTAAGAAAGACAGTGTATGTATTGGAGAACTGTTGGAACATTGTGTCCGTATCTTGATTAGAAATTAAACACAGGCCTAGCCAAGTGGCCGCTCGCTCTAAGGCGTGGGTCTGTGGCCGCCCGCTTGCAGGGATTGTGGACCCGAATCTCGCCGTGGGGAGTGAATGTCTCTTGTGAATGATGCGTGTTGTTAGGTAGAGGTCTCTGCGTCGGGCTGAGCACTCGTCCAGGGGAGTGCCACCGAGTATGGTGTGTCTGAGTGTGATCGCGAAAACACGTAAGGGAAGGTCATGACCCGGAATCGGGCCGATACGCCACAAAAAAAATTAAATACAGATCTGTAATCGTTTCAAATAGCGTTAACAACGCCAAAACCCAAAAGAAAAGAAAATAAAACAACAGCAGCAAAATCACCATTATCTTCATCGTCGTCGTCGTCGTCATCATCATCATCATCATCATCATCATCATCATAGGTTGAAGGAAATTAGATTAATGAGAATGTAATGTGAAGGACGTACACGCATTAGATTCCAGTGAGTTTTTACCATTTTTTCCGGATTTTATCGTTCCTGTATGGGGCGTTAAAAGAACTGAGAGATCATGTAATTATCGCCTTACAGTGGGGGTAATTTTAAATTTCCGCAATGTGCCAGGGAAGTATCCTGGACGAGCTGAAGGCGACTGAGGCCGTTTGGATGTTCTCCTATCCGACTGAACCGCTGTGTGCCTCAGTTTATTTCCCACGTCCAGTCTGCAGCTCGTGTACAGCGAGACAGTTGATTGATGCAGGACGCCAGTGAAAAGCAGTGCTATATAAAAAGTTCAGTCAATCTGTCTGTCTGTCAGTCAGCAGAAAGCCGTTGAATCATCTCTTAAAGATAATCATTATAGCTCCGAATTTTATTCAGAACTGCTCGCAGTAAAGCAGCAACATTTTAATTAAGAGCCTTCTTGAGTTCTATGCTTGTTTACTCAGCCCTAAATTTGGCGATTTTACCTTGTGTCGAGCACTTACAACAGACTCCTATACAAAGAAATTAAGAGAGACACTTGGCCCTAGGACCGGCTACCAATCGGTGGTTTTCGTTGTTTTCCTCATTCTCGCCACAACGGTATCGAAAGTTCATTTGCATTACTCCAAGGCGTTTCCTTTGCCCTCCCGTTCACCATTCACACATCGTCGTTAAATAAACCAAGAACAAATAAATGATTGGCCTGCTGTACTTGTAGAAGTCACGTTACGCCACAATTTATATTTCACATGATAACGTGTTCCGTGTAGTGACAGCAGAACCATGGCTGTTTTGCCCACGTCTGGTTAGTTCTACTCCTCCACAAATTAGCCAGCCAGAGAATAATCGCATCATTCCACTGGGATCCGTTGAGGCGTGATGCTCTTTGAAATACTGGGGTTGTGAGAATGTTTTGCGCCCACCTCACTTGCTGACTCCGTTCCACGGGCAGCGATTGGTACAACTTTTGGCCTCGGTGTTGGTTCTGCGGCTGTAATCTCGTTAGAAACTATTGTCTGTAGCGTACCTGCAACCATCCTAAGTCTGTTCACATTGTCTGTGTTGTTACTTGCTTTGAGATGCTTGTACTAATTAGTGCACAGTGTGAAATACATCTGGGTTCCGTTAGGATGGGAGGTAAAATATACCACAGTGGCGCCACGATTCAAATAATCCTTTCTTTACATAGAGGTGACGTAGCAGTCCCCAATTCTGACGGAAGAATGTAGCGCATTTGTCAGCTGTACGCTAAACTTCGAAGCTTGCGGCTGAAAGAATCGCCAGATCATAAACTTGAACAGCAGACAGTGACGTGCCTGGCAAACAGGTGACTCATTTTCGAAGCAGACGCTGCTGAGCGGTGATAAAAGGAATTATAAAACCACGGAGGAACAACGTGACTGCTATCCCAGCTTGATAACCTCGGTCTACCCGCTTCGAATACAGACCTACTACATAAGACTCACATTTCGTGTTTCGTTTGCTTTCACAAACAAGAATGTTGTAGATCCATATTCCGTACGTTTATACCTCCCTGAAGATGGCCATAAGAAGTGGCCGAAACACGTTCGAGGACGTCCTGCAATAAAACTGCATCAAAATACTATTGTGTGTTTGTTGATATTGATTTTGTATTCAGGTGGAATCTTGCTTGAAAGCAGATATTGACATTTGTGACATTCAGAGATGTTTTAACATTAGAATAATCGGGAAACGGCAAGTACTTGGTTTAGAATGTCGTGAAGCAGTAATAAAAATTGAAACACTTTTCATTCATATCAGAAATGTACAGCTTATTACTCTCCGATAGTAAAAAACAATGAAGGTACTTTTGTGTCCGATACCGTCTCGTTTTCGAAAGAGCGTTGCTTTGTTTGAAGGTTCCCACGTCTTGTACTCTTGTCCTTCTGATAACAACAGTATTAGATGTGATACGCGGATGTGTAAAGAGCGTTGGTGGAATGGTAATGACTGGGGAAAACCGAAGTACTCGGAGAAAACCTAACTCATTGACACTTTGTCCAGATCTGACATGGGCTGGCCCAGTATTGATCGCTGGCCTCCGTGATTAGTTGTGTACGGCACAGAGAACACAAGTGTGCTGCAATTAGAAAGACGAATCGAATGCTGTGTAGGGAAATACAAGGGGAACAATAGTTGTTTATTGTGGGAATCATGCGAGCACACAAACACACTCTGTGGGAAAAATGTACGAGTTGTCGGTAGTAAACTGATACACACAGAAATGCGAATTATTGCGAATGATTGTGCAACAAACTGTAATGTGTAATAAAGTACGGTGTCAAGTACCTTTTATGACAGAGCCAGACTGAAAATTATTTTAGGTATGTAGCGATCTTGTGTAGGTCCTCTGTGTTACAGTCACTTTCATTCTCTATTAGCATGGATTTGCACAAAGGAGTCCAACGCATGTCCAATCAAATCGGACCGACCCACAAGGCATAAGGGAAGTTTACTCGGACAAATCATCCAAATTTTTCTCGGATTGAAAAGTAGTTCCAAATTTTTTTGTTTAATACCGCGCCTATATATAGACGTAACGTTTTATGGCTCGTGATTTCTATGACGTGTCTAATCCTCTAACATCCAGCAATACTCAGAAATTTACGTAATACGTATTACGAATATGTGTCACAGCCACAAGTCTTGGAGCGACGTGTTTTGGAATGTGATTCGAATGCGTTATGTTTTGACGAGCGACATTAAGGACCATTATAAGTCTGTATTATAGGTAGGGTAAATGTTAAACGAAACAACAAAATGACTCATCTTTCTACTTCGAAACCATTTCAAATAAATTAATAAATAGGCCATTAATTTTAATATGTAATAAATTTCTTAGTATTTGAATAAAGATAGACCAACTTGATGACACTTGCTTTATTATGTCAATTTACTGCTCAACATATTTCGGATGTTAATACATCCGAAATATGTTGAGCAGTAAATTGACATAATAAAGTAAGTGTCATCATGTTGTTCTACCTTTATTCAAATATCAAGATGATGAACGGTCCAATACGTATAAAATTTCTTGGTATTTTCTTGTGTCAGTGTCACCTATACTTAAGATTCCTTATAGGCTTATGACAAATTTCTGTGCTGAAACAGAGGAATACAAAAGAAAGGATACACAATGCCCAAAATAATTGTACCTCAAATCTGGTGTCATGTCATGCTTCATGCAAACTTATAAAGGGAAAGAAGATTAATTTAGCTGATACTTCTGAGAAGAAAATGTTCAGAATCCGAGTATTTGGTACAGATTATCTAAGCGTGTCTGCAACTTCGTATTTGTCACGCTTTATCATGACAAATCCCCCTGTCAGAGAGGAAAATAGCTAAGGGAAAAAGATGATTGTTGTTCTAGAACTTCTAATATCACTCACAGTATGGTAAGAAATATGTGTCACGGTCCTTCGTATACAGTCGTATTACAGTAAAAACAATAGTTTGTAAGTATATTATTTTGCGTCACACCAGCCGGTTTTTTGTTTTAGTGTAAGAGGACGTTTAGAAAACTGAAACCATATTTCATGTACACGTGTAGAAGACTGAAGAAGGTGTAACACATTGAGGGGGTTAAACATGATTAATAAATTTTATGTAATTAATGAACGTAATACGCATATCCTAGGAGATCGTACGTTCATTAGTAACGTTTGTTCATGAAAGATAATGTCGGCCGTAGAGTTTATGCAGATTCATCATAAAGTCTTAGTTTTACCTGAAGGAGACTTCTGACACGGTTTTGATGCTCCTTGCAATCCGATTCTCCGTCCTTCATCCCCGTTGTTACATCCTGACGCCTATCCTCCGATGTGGTGGTACTTTGAGGCAGCAAATGGATCTGTTCAACTTTCCAGACAGGCTGCCAGTAGTTTCTTCAGACGAAATCCTCCGCATAGCACCGCTGTGATTGAATGCTGCTCCAGTTTGGAATTATACGATGCTCGATAGCAGATACCGCCTTACATCCCACCACCCCCCACTCCGTCCGTCTGGCAGTCTGCGCTACGTCTATCAGATCTCATTGAAAATGAAGACTGATCCCTGTATATCGGGGATGTCCAAACCCTTGTTTTTACCCGGGTAAGTCTGAAATTTCACAGAGGAAACAAGCTCGGAAACATGTCAGGGTACGCGTGCGTTTTCAACAACATCGAGACGCGAGCTGTCATCAAGTTGATTTTCCTGCAAGACAAGGCGCCGAAGGAAATTCACGCCATTCTGACAGAAACATTAGCTTGTTTCCTTCCTGGTCGGGCTAAGGACTTATCAGCACCGCTGTAATATTGCAGTGACACTGTTGTTGCAGTTTACCCTAAACGACACGTGCCTATTATTGGACCCTTTAAAGGAAATTCTCTTCACTTTTATGTAGAATAGTTTCTAAAATAGTTGCCCACGAGGGCAAACATAGGCTAATGGCAGTTTTAAATGGAGGGAACTTCCATTCTCTCCCCACAGTCGCATGTTCCAAACAGGCACATCCATGTAAGTGACGTTACTAAACTGACCGCTTTGATCTGTGGATTAGAAGTCCACTCAATTCACTTTGTACTTATTTACATACACCCTACGAATTTTCGATTTGTCTCAATTTGAAAACACCCTTAACTTTACTGCGCTGTCACGGGTGAATTTACTTCTGTACTGGAGTCACGCCGAGAAGTCTTATGGTTGGAGAGGAACGGTTAGGGCTCTGTGCTTCTTGCGTTTTGCCTTCTATTATACTTCCCTCCATTCCCCTGTGACATAAGTTAACGTGGCTAAATTCACTTTGGGTCCCTTGTGACATGTGTTAATCAGGCCACAGTGGATCACCAGTGCACTTTATAGCGTGGGCATCGTTACCAGAATTGCTGGGAACGAACTGGCGATACGACTAGAATGGAGGGAAGACCGCAGGTGGGGGAAAGTGAACAGGTCGAAGGATAAATGGAGGAGGTCGATACTTGGGACATGCTACTGAGGCCACAACATAGTGTTTCGCTGTTTGAATGGTACCGTGTGTATCTATGTCCCTCCAGATGGCACTTGTATCACTCTTGCCCTCCCCGCTCTTACACTCCATTTTCGTCGCAATGACTTCGATCCTAGTGGGCCACCAGAACGATAAAAACTTGTTTTTGGTCTTTGTGCAAAAATTCTG
>Ga0123353_10016521_pt1 | contig 10792 bp, 8 predicted proteins | sample TergutLab28metaG_3_FD_92763 | JGI IMG/M metagenome (GOLD analysis project Ga0123353, IMG submission 92763) | Labiotermes labralis P3 segment gut microbial communities from Petit-Saut dam, French Guiana - Lab288 P3 | ecosystem: Host-associated > Arthropoda: Insects > Digestive system > Gut ... | reverse complement strand
TGCGGCGCGTCGAAGCCGATAAACGAAAAAAACGGCTTGCCTGAGGCTGCCTGTTTCTCTACACCGGACAGGAAATCGCCCAGCCGGCCCCAGTCTCTTTCGCTGAGCTCCCTTTTTTCATTATTCTCGATGACCGGCGCGGCGGGCCTGTAGTTGGGCTTCATGATAGATGCCGTGCGCGTCCAGGCCGAAGTACGCGCGCGGATGGTGTGCCCACCTGACAAATAATCGGTCTTTCCGTAGGGTTTCACGTCATAGCCCGCATCTGTCAAGACATCGAAGAGGGTATGGTCGCCGGGCTCCAGGGCTTTGTAGAGGTTCCAGGCCTTACAGTTGAAATTATACTGCCCGCTGAGCATGCTCGCCCGCGCGGGGGTGCAGATGGGGTTGTTGGTGTAGGTGTCGGTGAACAGCGCGCCTTCGGCCGCCAGGCGGTCGAGATTGGGGGTAGGGACTGCCCTGTGCCCCATGCAGCCCATGGCCCTGCCGTCCATGCTGTCGCACATGATGAAAACGATGTTTTTGTTTGACATGGTAGTCTCCTGTTGATTCCGCAATATTTCATGATTATATAAAAATCGGACCAGCTTGTCAAGCTGTAGATACGTCCGCCGTGGTCTAATTCGCTCTTCCGTTGACAGGTTGCATCTGATGTGATATACTATTTGACGAAAGAAGAGGATATGATATGGATAAAAGCCTCACAATGATTTCGCAGGGCGGGTATTCGACCCTGATCGGAAAGTTCGGCGGTTGCCCGGAAAGCCCCGATGGCCGGTTGTTGGTCTATACAAGAAAGGTTAGCCTGGAAAACGGCGCGGCCGAAGTTTGGCTATGCGCAACGGATTTAACCAACCATAAAAAACTCTATGACGCCCAGGCGAGCAATCACAACGGCGTCCAGCCTACGTTTGTCGACAATGACAGGATTGTCTTCGTCGACTGGGCCGACGGCGTCAGTTCGACCTGCGTTTTGAACGTGCGCACCGGCGCCGTCGAGCAAAAGATCATCGGCAGGGCCGGCCACCGGGCGCGGCGCGGTAAGTTCCCATTTTGCCATGGCGGCGAGGGCGCAGCCGTATATTGGTTTGACTGCTATACAGGCGAAACCGAAAAGCTCTTTCACACGGCGGATCTGGCCGACGCCATGGTGCAGGCCGGGTTCCCCGACGACCCCGGCTTGCGCACACGGACATTCAGCCATCTGCAGCTGAACCCGGCAGCCGACAAAATCATGATGCGCATCGGGGATGTCTTGGGTTGCTACGACATAAAGGCAAGCGAATATTTCTTTATCCCGAACAAGCCCATCCATCAATTATGGTATGACGATGACAGCTATATGGCGATGGCCCAGCCTCATGACGGCGAGCGCTTTATCATGGAGGCCAGCCGGATGAACCGCTATGCCGTAACCGGCGAGATTCTCGAATCCCTCGGCGGCATCGGCAACCATATGGATGGTTCGCCGGATAGGCGGTATTTCGTAGCGGATACCATGTTTTATGGCGAGGTCATCCGCATCAATCTATACAAAAAGGGGATACTCGAACCGCTGGCGGAATTGGACGCGCACCGGTTCGACAAAACCGCGTGGGAACACAAGGTCCATTCCAACCCCACGTTTTCGGCCGACGGAAAACGGGTCTATTTTAACCGCCCGGTCAGCGACGAAAAAACCGTGGCCGTGTTCGCCGATGTATCCGCGTATATAGAGAGGTGACGCATGAAAAAGCTTATATACCATAACCCGCTCGCTTCGCCCGCCGATATCGCGGGGTTTCGCCTGGAGGGCCAAGCCGAGATCAGCTTTGACGCCGGCGCGATGGAGATGAAAAGCAGCCTTGACCCTTCGTTGGGCCAAAAAGCCAACTTTGTTTTGTGGTGTCCCGAGGAGTTTCCCGGCGACGTCGAAATCACTTGGCAGTTTTCTCCTGTAAAAGAGCCGGGGCTGTGCATTATGTTCTTTTCGGCGCGCGGGATTGACGGGCAGGATATATTCGCGCAGGCTCTGCAAAAACGCGAGGGCGAATACCACCAATACCATTCGGGCGACATTAATTGCTACCATGTGGCGTATTTTAGGCGCAAGTGGGAGGACGAGCGCTGTTTCCATACCTGCAACCTGCGCAAGTCCAAAGGGTTCCACCTGGTGTGCCAAGGGGGGGATCCGTTGCCGAATGTGGAGGACTCCAAAGGGTTTTATCATATAAAAATCGCGAAAAAAGACCGGAATATCCGTTTTTATATTGATAATTTATTAATTTTCCATTATATAGACGACGGCTCGCTGGGGGATGTACTGGGCGGCGGCAAGATAGGCTTTCGGCAAATGGCGCCGCTGGTGGGCAGGTACAAAGATTTGAGTGTATATGAAATATAAAAAGCGTTGCTTCAAGCAAGCTTGGCATTATGCAGCCATCCACGAAACGGAGTTATGCTATGAAAATTTGTATGTACGGCGCGCAGGGGCACATCCATACCGTTCTGGACTATCTGAAACAGGCGAACGCCGCTGCCGTCACAGCCATATGCTGCGAACCCGGGGAGGACACCGCCCGGCTGAGGGAACGCCTGGCACAGGCGAACCAGAATGTTCGCGTATACGACGATTACATAGAGATGCTGCACCGTGAAAAGCCGGATATTGCCGTGATCAGCAGCCTCCCGGATAAAAATGCGGGGGCGGCGCGCTACGCGCTTTCGCATAATATCCATGTGTTCTGCGAAAAGCCGGCCGCGATCACCATGGAGCAATTTGAAGAGCTTTCGCAAGCGCTGGAAGACAGCGGCGTAAAGCTGTGGACTATGCTGACCGAACGCTTCGAGCCGGCGTTCCATACGGCGTACCGGGCGGTGTCGGACGGCCTTGCCGGCACGGTGAGGCTGATAGACGCCAGGAAATCCTACAAGCTTGGCGTCCGCCCGGACTATTACAAGTCCCGCGGGACCTATGCCGGGACGCTGTCCTGGGTGGGAATCCACGCGATCGACCGAATCTACCGGGCTTCGGGCAAGAAATTCGAAACTGTGTTCGCGCGCTCAAACAGCAGCTTCAATTATGATAACGGGGATTTGGAGATGTCGGCGGTCTGCTGCTACGAAATGGAGGACGGCGTCCTAGCGTCCTTCACCTGCGATTACTACCGCCCCGCCGCCGCCGAAACCCATGGCGACGACCGGCTCCGGATCGTCGGCACCCACGGCGTGATTGAGGTGATGGGCGGCGAGGTACGGTATCTGCACGGCGGCGGATCGGAGCTTCTGCCGCTGTTGGAGCCGCTGGGGCTGTTCGAAGAATTTTTGCGCTATGTCCGTACAGGCGAATCCGCGTTTATGACGACGGAGGAATGCATGTATACGACCTATGTTGCCTTGAAGACTATGGAGTCATCCGACAGCGGAACAATTGTCTGTATATAGGAGGAATCATATGAAAAAGATCAATGTGATTCTGGCCGGGTGGGGCGGTTATGGGCAATTTTATGCGGATGTCCTGATACGGAACCCGCATGGGTTGGAGTATAGCTTCCGGGCGGTAATTGATCCGTTTTTGCGGGAGGAGGACAAGGTGGCCCTGGACGGCCTGAATATCCCGTATTTCGACGACCTGGATGCTTTTTACGCGGAGGGCACGGCGGAGTTGGTCATCATCTCGGCGCCGATCCATCTGCACAGGCCCATGTGCGAAACGGCGACGAGAAACGGCAGCACCGTCCTCTGCGAAAAACCGGCGGCGGCGCGGCTTTGCGAACTGCTGGAGATGCGTGAATACGAGACGCGCTACAAAAAGAATATCTTCATCGGGTTCCAGTGGTCCTTCGCAGACCCGATCCTTGAGCTAAAACGGGATCTCCTGCGCGGGGTATATGGCCGGGCGCTGTCGGGCAAGGCCATCGTGCTGTGGAACAGGGATGTGAGCTATTACAACCGTTCCACTGGCTGGGCCGGCAAGCGCAAAAGCAAGGACGGCGCGTATGTGTACGACAGCGTTGCCAGCAACGCCACCGCCCATTATCTGAACAACCTGCTGTTCCTGCTCGGGGACGGCATGGACGCCTCTGCGGAGGTGGCGGAGATACAGGCCGATTGCCGGCGGGCCAATCCCATTGAGACCTTCGACACCTGCGTCTTAAATATACAAACGGCGAAGGGGCAGGAACTGCTGTTTATCGCGTCCCACGCGGCGGACCGGAACATCGACCCCATATTTGAAATCGTGTGCGAAAAAGCCGTGATTGCCTGTGATTTTTCCAGGGATAGCGGGTTGCTGACCGCCAGGCTACCGGACGGCTCAAGTAAACAGTACGGGGCGCTGAATACCCCCGAGCAGGAGCAGAAAAAGATTGTCAACACCATCAACTGGCTGGGCAGCGCGCCGGGGGTGGAAAAACCTGTCTCCACCGTCATGACCACGCGGCCCTTCGCAGGCGTGATCGACTATATTTTCGAAGCAATAGAATTTAAGACTTTTGACCGGGAAGTCATATTCGACCGGGCAGACAACCGGTACTATGTGCCGAGGCTATCAGACACACTGATGGATTACTATAACAGCTGCGAATGCAGGGAAATTATTCATGGATTATGAATTTTCGATTCAGGCGGACGAGGATTCTGTCGGCTTTTTCCGGGCGCAGCTCTAACGCCTCGAATTTTATGCTGGACAGGAATATTAACTCGCGCATGTATTTCTCTGGCAACTACATGAACGGCAAGCAGCCCGAAAATCAATACAAGAAAGTCTCTTACCTCTCCTATATTAACCCACTGTTTCTCAAAATCAGAAAGACAAAAGACTGGAAGCTTGACAAGCCTTTTGACAGCGAAATGACAGAAATCGAGAGCGCCGAAACGGCCTATGCCCGGGTGATGCGGTACGGCGGCGCGGCGCGGCACCGTGACGCAGTCGACGAACGCATCGTCAGCAAAGTATTATCCGGGCGTGGGGTTATTATCGACAAACCTTCCCAAGTGGGCGGCTGGCCTACGCTTGAAACTGACCCAACTTGGATCAACGCCGCCAAAGCCGCGTGGGAGGCCGAGTACGGCTTTGACCCCTATTCTGAGCGTGGCAACGAGATTGGCCCCGGCGGGTTATACGTATCTTGAAAACTATCTCAATGGGCTGATGGAAGGCCTCTACGAAGAGGCGGCCTTCCCCGGGTTTACAAGCAAATGGCGGCGGGCGCACCATGTTGCTTATTTCACACGCCGCCTCCCCGACAATCTCTGGCAGATACTCAAAGATGGTTGGGTTACCGTGAAAGGCCTTTTTTCATAAATAAAGGAGGAGCGAATCACATGAACCAGGTGAGATACATAGGCGGCGCGAAATACAACTATGACGCGGGGTATTACACTTTCAACAAATGGGCCGACAACAGGCGCTTAGTCCTGGCCAAATGGGAGAGCGAACCCGGCGCGCCGCATGTGCACGTGCTGCACGAAATCGAAACGGGAGAGGAACGGGTGCTGTGCGAGGGCGCGGGATTCCCTGTGGTGAACGGCAGCCGGTTCTACTACACGAAGGGTTCGTCCCTGTTCGCAGGTGATATCAAAACGGGTATTGCAAAAGAGGTGTGGCGCAGCGAAGATGGCTATCCCCTCTCCTATGCACATGTAACGAACGACGGGCGCTATGTTGGCCTGCGGGCGACCCCGCCGGACGGGACCGCTGTGCTTATGGTGTGCGATACCCACATCGGGAATTGCCGCGAGATATACCGGGCACGCTTCCGGGAGCCGTTCCCGGTCGCGGATCACGTCATGATCTGCCCGGCGGACCCGAATCTGATGTTCTTTGCCCACGAGGGCAAGACTGAATACATCAGCAACCGGCTGTGGGTGGCGGATGGCCGGACCGGAACCGCCAGGTGCATCGCAAAGCAAAGCCTGACCCCGGACGGCGACTTGGCCGACTGCTTCGGCCATGAAATGTGGGCCCCGGACGGCAAGGGGATGTATTTCGTGAAGTACCAGGTCTCCCTGACGCAGCCGAAGGGCATCTGCTACGTGGACTATGCAACATCCGAGATAAAGCTTGTGGCGTCGGCGTTCCGCTATTGGCACGTCGGCGTTTCGGCGGACGGAAAGAAGCTTGTCGCCGACACCGCGCCCGATTGGGACACCCTGTCGCCTGACGATGATTGCGAGGTCATCGTCGTAGACATGGAGCGTGGCACCGAAACCCTGGTCGCCAGGGCGGCTTCCACCTGGAAGCACCCCTGTCACCCCCATCCGCAGTTTAGTCCCGACGCAAGCCAAATCTGCTTCACCACGCTGAATGAACATGGCAAGGTGTGCGTCGGGATTGTAAAATGTTAGGCGCCAACCAGCCGTAGTTTTTCTTTATATCAAACAAAATAGCCCAAGCGGCAGCACAGAGCGTTGCAATCTCTTAACTATTCTCCGCCCACTGGTCATATAGGAGCTCAATCCTCTCCTCCAGCCGGCTCTTTTCTCCGTACAGCGCATTCATTCGCATAAAATCCGATGAATGCAGCCCTGAGTCGATCGCCGCGTTCACTTTTTTCAATTCGGCTTCCGCTTCATGGATCAAATTCTCCGTCGGAACAGACTTTTCGGGAATGATTCGGGATTTCTGCGTTGGCGCCGGATTTCCATGCGCCTTCTTTTCCTTTGGAATTGCGGCTGGACGTATTAGTCCGAGATACTCGTCGAACCCGCATTCATACCTGGTGATGATGCCATCTTCCATGCTCCACACCTGGTCGGCGAACTTGTTCAGGAAGTATCTGTCGTGGGAGACAAACAGCATCGTCCCCTCGAAATCAGCCAGGGCGTCTTCGAGCCATTCCCGCGACGCGATGTCGAGATGGTTCGTCGGTTCGTCGAGCAATAGAAAGTTGACATTTTCCTGCATCATGATACAGAGCTTTAGCCGGCTCTTTTCGCCGCCTGAAAGAACGCCGACTTTCTTCATCACGTCGGCGGCCCTGAAATGGAACCCGGCGAGGATGCTCCTGGCTTTCTCCACAGACACATCGGCGGCATAGCGCAGCGTGTCCAGAACCGTTGCGTCCATATCGTCGAACGTGATGATTTGGGACATATACGCCGGTTTCACGCTGGGACTGATTTTGATCTCGCCGCTGTCGGGCCGCTCCTCGCCCATGATCATTTTCAAGAGCGTAGTTTTGCCGCACCCGTTCGCTCCGACAAGCGCGATGCGCTCGTTTCTGTGTGTTTGCAAGCTTAGTTCATTCAAGATGGCCTTTGTCCCGTAGCTTTTGCATACATAGTCCAGCGACACGATTACCTTCGCCGCATACCCCCCGCTGTCAAACTCAGCCGTCAGCTTTCTTGCCGTTGCCGGTCTATCGACCTTATCCATTTGCTCAATACGTCTTTCCATCGCGAGAGCCCGTTTCGCCAGACCCGTGTTCGACGGGTTTATCGCGGCCCACACGCGCTGCCGCTTTATGGCGGTTTCCAGCTGGCTGATTTTACGCTGCTGTTGTTTATACTGCTCAGCTTGGGACAGGTACCTGCGCTCACGCTCCTCGGCATAAAACGTATAATTACCTGAATAGTAGTGCGCCTTGCCGTCTTCGATTTCGATGATCCGCGAAACCACGCGGTCAAGGAATACCCTGTCGTGGGATACCACGACGATGGTCCCCGCATAGTCGCGCAGGAACTTCTCAAGCCATTCCAGCGACGCCAGATCCAGGTGGTTCGTCGGCTCGTCGAGCAATAGGACGTCGCTGTCCCGCAGGAGGATACGCGCCAGGTTCACCCGGGTTTTCTCCCCGCCGCTTAAAGCTTTGAAGGGACTGCTTCTGATCCTCCCGTCGATGCCCACGCCGTTGCACACTTTATCCAGCTTCACTTCCGTTTCATAGCCGCCGAGCCGTTCGTATTCCTCTAAGAGACGACAATACCGGGCAAGAACCGATGGGTCGGTGTCGCCCTCGATCCTCTTCATCGCCATGAAAATATCTGATATTTCCTTGAAAGATAGGTGCAGGATATCCTCGGCGGTGTCGTTTTCCCCGAACGCGGGAATCTGCGCGAGCATCTCTACTTTTTTACCCGACGCTTTGGATAGGCTTCCGCTTTCGTATGATTCTTCCCCTGTGATCAGCTTGAACAGCGTTGTCTTCCCGGAGCCGTTTTTGCCCAGCAGGCCGATTTTCTCACCGCTGTATACTTCAAATGTGATTCCCTTGAGCACATGGTTCGCGCCATAATACTTGTTTATTTCATTCGCCGCTATATCAATCATATTAAACTCTCCTTTATAGTTGGACATAAAAATACCCTGTGCAGACGGTTTTGACTGCACAGGGTTACCAAATACAAAGAAGAGGCATAAAGCCGCTATTTGGTGGCGAGGCATTCAAAACAATCTCGACAATGGACGAAATGGGCGCAATAACCCCTTGTATTGACCGTTTCGAATGAAAACTTACGCACTAAATCGCTTCCGAGAAACAATTCCAGCGCGCGTGAAAATTTCGATTGCTCCATGCCTCTCACCGCCTTTCGTATGAATTCTCACTTATCTTAACATCTCCCCAGTAAAAAGTCAACAAGAATTTTTGCTGCAAATTTCCTACTATCGGTATGGCATCCTGTGGCAAGCTTTTTTGAGCGGCTTGATATGGAGCAGGCGCGTGCGCAGCGCGAAACGCTCCAGACGCCAGGCCTGAAGGTCTTGCTGGCGGCGCATCCCTATGTCGCGCATGATTTCTGGCTCGGCGGCCCGCTTGTCCGCATGGTACGCGAGGGGGGCGCTACCCCGGTTTTTGCGGACCGCTGCGATCAAAGCGCCTGCCATACGATTTCCAAGCAAATTTCAAGGGACCTGCATTGGACGATGAACAAGGAAGCCATCGGTTCCATACCGCTGCAAAATCGACTTCTGCGAGTAGTTCCCCGATCACATGCCCCTGGTATTCCACGACGGGCGCGATGTGTCGGGTGCGCACCACTGGTATCCCACGCTGTATTTTTGTCTTGATAAACGTAGATGCGGCGTCCGTATTTTGAATCGGTGCACGCCGCTTCGGGGCTTCCTTATTTGCGGATTGATTTTCGCTAGGATATATGCTAAAATAACAACAGACATAAGTTCGGCGTAATCTGGCAAATTCTTTATTATGTCCCGCAAAAATAGGTTTTGTAATTTTGGAGGCCCCCCATGACCCGTAAACTATGGCCCAGCTTTGCGGCGCTCATACTTGCGGTGGCAATGCTCACCGGCTGCGGCAAAACAAAAACAGAACCCACCATATCTACACTGCCACTGAACAACATGGCTTTTGACCTGGCCGACGCCTCGGGTATAGAAGTTCACGCCTTCGAGCTGGCCGATGGCGAGGTACGCACCTGGAACGCCCGCCCGGTGGTCGCCCCGCTTGCAGGCATCATCGCGTTGCCGGAAGCGCAAAGGCCGCATCCGCTTGTGATCATTGTCCACGGCGCGCGGCGCATTGATAGCATCCGCGACAAGGTCTACGCGGGCTTCGAGTACCTCGTGCGGCAGCTGGCGGCGGAGGGCTACGCGGCGATGAGCGTCAATGTCAATGTCGAGTACACCGAGGAATTCGGCGAATCCCTGGGGGGCAGCTGGGCCTATTCGATTATCGGGCAGCACCTGGCCCTGTTGGAGCGTGCCAACGCCGGTGAAGACGCCGGCCACGGCATCGATTTAACAGGAAGGCTCGATCTTGATCAAATCCATGTCATGGGCCATTCCAGGGGCGGCGAGCTGGCGGATATCTTTGTCCGCAATGACCAGGCGGTCGGGCTGGGACGCATCCGCTCCATCCTGCGCGTCGCGTCGAGCGTGCTGTCGTACGACGAACCGGAAGACGCGCCGCACCCGGATATCCCCACCGGGATCATCCTACCCGAGTTTGACGGGGATTTGGTGACGCCCTTCGGGCAGCAGGTATTCGACGAAATCCTGATGGAAGCCCGGAACCGGTCCTTCGCGTCGGTCGTATATCTCAGGGGCGCAAACCATAACTTCTTCAACCGCGCGGTGGAAAACGACGACAGGACATCGGGTTTTGGCGAGGTCGCCCAAACAGCCAAGGAAACCTGGCTTACCCGCGAGGAGCAGGAAGATTTTTTGATGCGCTATGCCGCCGCGTTCCTGGCGATTGCCACGGGAGCGAGGGGGCCTTGGGGCACATTCAATCCCCTTGAGCCGCAGCCAGTTACGATGTTCGGTTATGCCGCTATGGCTTCGACTTACCTGCCGGGCGTTCGGCGCATCTTAACTTCGGGGACAGGAACCGCCGCTGGCGTCGCAACAGCTGAACGTTATGTGCAGCGCGGCCTGATTGAGGGGCTGTTCAACCACCCCTCGGTGATCAATCGGCGGGACGAGCAACTGAGGCTGACTGCCCTCACCTGGAACGGAGAAGACGGCGCAGCAGCTTTCACGCCTACAGAAAATGACTTTTCCGGTGCGGAAGCAATATCCCTTTATGTTGCGGTTGACAGCTCCAACGAACTAAATTCGCAGGGAGAAAATCAGGCATTCACCATCGCTTTGATCGACAGCGCGGGCGCGCGGCGCAGCGTGATTATCCCCGCCGGGACGAGCGCCCTTGCCTGGCACCCCGGCAAAGTGCACCATTACGAAGGCTGGGGAGACATCCCCGGGGTGGAGGCCTGGCTGGGCTTCATGCCCCTGGGCGAGCTGCGTATTCCGCTTGGGCTTTTCGATGGGATTAACCTGGGCATGGTTGCCTCGATCGAAATTGTGTTTGATCAGACGGCATCGGGCGCGATGATGCTGGAGGGAATGTAT